>ERZ780149.1361-NODE-1361-length-27236-cov-4.062249_pt1 | contig 27236 bp, 14 predicted proteins | sample MGYA00511367_ERZ780149 | MGnify/ENA primary metagenome ERZ780149 (study PRJEB29588, sample SAMEA2153852) | human gut metagenome | biome: human gut; feature: human-associated habitat; material: faeces | place: Denmark | collected 2008/2010 ... | reverse complement strand
GAGCGGCGCGTCGCCGCTGCCCACGATCACCAGCGTCTCGCCGAGTTCCGCGATCTTCTCCGCAGCCTTCCCAATCGAGAGCACCGCGCGGGCCATTACGCCCTCCGGCGCGTTCAGCCAACCCAGAAAATCCGGGCCATCCAGCATGTTGGTCCGAAGCTGCATATGCGCGTCAAACAGGTCTTTTTCTCCGGACAGCAGATCCGGCAGGCTGACACTCCCCCAAATATTGGACAACTCGACGTCGATCATCGTATGCGCCTCCTTTATCTTTTGTACACTATACTACACTTTGGGAAAAAACGCAAAAAGAATCGAAAAATGCCGATTCTCAATCAGGCGCCTAGGTCTGACCGGCGGGTTCGCAGACGTTCCAGCGTCAAAAGCGCCGCCGCCCCCAGCAGAAAACCGGGCAGTGAAAACGTCTGAAAGCTGACTGGCGGCAGCGGCGTCTGCAGTCCGGCAGGCCCCATCGCAATAGCGTACAGCGACCCCACCATCAACCCCAGGATCAGCCACACCATCTGACCGCGGAAACGCCGCAGCGCAGCGCGGATGGCACGAATAGACAGCGCAGCGCCTGCCACAGCGCCGAGGCAGAGCGTAAGAATGCCGGGAAGGCCGGAAAAATCAAGCCGCAGCAGCTGCCGCAGTGCGTGCATCGCAGGCAGATAGACCCCCGCAATCAAAAGCAGCGCCGACCCAGAGATCCCCGGCAGGATCATCGCACTGACGGCCGCCGCACCGGAAATGAACAGGTACAAAAGCGGCCATACGCGGATCTGCGAAAACTCGACCCGCAGCGAAACTGCTGTGTCCGCGCGCAGCAGCGTAAGCCCTACGGTGAGCGCCGCACCGAGCAGCGCCAGCGGCGCACATCGCGCGGCATTTCGCAGTGCGCTGCGCTCGGCTCGAAGCACAAGCGGAAACGCCGCTGCGCTCAGCCCAAGGAACAGGCTGCACATAAAATAAATATGCAATTCAAATAATTCTGCCAGCACCAGAATACAGGCAATCATCCCGGCAGCCCATCCGGTGCCGAAGCGCAGCAGTGCGCGCAGACTCTGCTGCCGCACAGACCTGTCCCGGCCGAACAGGCCGTGCAGTGCGCGCAATAGATCATCGTAAAAGCCGAGAATGAATGCGATCGTCCCGCCAGAAACTCCTGGGACGCTGTCGGCCAGCGCCATACACAGACCGTGAAATGCAGAAAGCAAGAACGTCCCTCCCGAAAACCGCTGCGTCCAACAGCGGCATTTTATTCAGTATATCATCTGCTGCAGAAAAAGTACAGAGCCGCAGCACCTGTCGAAGCGGCGCTGCATAGATTGGTTCAGGGCGAATCCGCCCGAATCTCTTGAGAGGAGCCGATTTTTTTGGCTGATATGCAGACACAGGCGGCCCAGACCGCTGAAGGCTGCGGCGATACGCGGGGGACGCTTCCCGCCTGTGCGCCGCTGGCAAATCCCTACGTCCCGTTCCAGGGGCAGAATCCTGAACGCTACACGGCGGGACGCGCGCTGATGAAAGGAACGCTGTTTCCAGGGCTCGATCTTCCATATCGCGGCACAAGCGGCGTCGAGCCGCGCGACGCATCCGGCATGCAGAGTATGCAAGATCTTCAGGCCGCAAATTTCGCCATTACAGAACTTGGCTTGTATCTTGACACCCACACAGACGATGAAGAGGCCGTACAGCTGTTCAACCAGTATGTCGAGCAGTATGAAATGCTGCGGCAGCAGGCAGCAGACAACGGCATGGCACTCACGCAGATGGAGGGAGGCTGCCGCAGGCGGCTGTTACACCTGGCTGGACGATCCATGGCCCTGGGACGCGGAAACGGAGGAATAAACGATGTTTGTATATGAAAAAAAGCTGCAATATCCTGTCCGCATCGCAAACCCGAATCCCCAGCTGGCAGCTGTAATAATTTCCCAATACGGTGGCCCAGATGGGGAACTTGGCGCATCCCTACGCTATCTGAGCCAGCGCTATTCCATGCCGTATCCCGAACTCAAGGGTCTGTTGACCGACATCGGCACCGAGGAATTAGGCCATCTGGAAATGGTCGGCACGATCGTGCATCAGCTGACGCGGACGCTCACGCAGGAACAGATCGAATCAGCGGGCTTCGCAAATTATTTTGTTGACCACACCGCCGGTGTCTACCCGCAGGCTGCCTCCGGCACACCGTGGAGCGCAGCGACCATGGCCGTCACCGGCGACCCCATCGCCGACCTCACAGAAGACCTTGCCGCTGAGCAGAAGGCGCGCGTGACGTATGACAATATCCTCCGCATTTCCGACGACCCGGATGTGAACGACGCCATCCGCTTCCTGCGGGAACGCGAGATCGTCCATTTCCAGCGTTTTGGAGAAGCAGTTGAACTGCTGCGCCAGCGTCTTGACGAGAAAAACGTCTATTATATGAACCCCGCGCTCCATCTTCAGGCATAAACCCGACCGGCACACCGCATCCCCGCGCCCCCACTCCAGTGCATTTTTGCAAGGCAGCACACACGGGCAGGCCTGACGCCATATCGTCAGGCCTGCCGCAAAACACGACCGCTCTTCCAGAAGACTGCGTGTCTTTTCGCGCGGTCACTCTACACTATATGGGAAAAGGGCACCGATATTTGCATACCGGCACCCTTGGGGGTTGGCAATATTATTTGGGGACAAGCTGCTTTCATTTACAGAGGCGTATGCACAAACCGAATTTCCGGTTCCCGCGTTCCGCCTAATTCACTGTAAAACTCGTTAACTCTTTCCATTCACTGTTCATAAGGATGATCTTTACCTGACTGCCTTCGCCGTCTGTTGCAAACGCCAAATTTTTTCCAACCGCAAGCACAAGGCGCGCCGAGGTGCTAATGTTTCCCAACAGTGCATTGGGCAGCTTAAACTCCTTAGTAACGATCATCGGATCCTGCAGACTCCTGAGTTCTGCGTTTCCAGCCTTGTCGCATAAGAAAATCTGGTCATTCCAAACCGTTCCTTCTATCTTATCATTTCCGAGCGTATAATCTGTTCCGCTGTTCAGGTTATACAGATAAAACCGCATCGTCCCACCCGTTACGACATCTCCCTCTTTTTTCGCGTCGTACACCTCATACAGCAAATGGTTTCCATATAAGCCATTGATCCAAGCCGAAGTTGTATCGAACGTTTTCAGCGTGTCCGTCGTCTTTTTCTCCGTATTGAAGCACTTGATTGTTGTCGTTCCATCGTTTGACACAGAATAGACCACGTTTCCGTTCGATATGTAGTACCGGCCCGATTTGATCTCCGCTTCACCGACCCATTCATACTGAGAACCATCTGTTCGGAACCGTGCCAGACGGTCGTCCTTTGCTGAATAGGAATAGATCCAACCGTTGCTGTAATAGCAGCCTATGCAGTCGCGGCTGCAGGCCGTGATCGCATAAGCATTCTCGCCATTCAGATCGACTGTCGAGATCATTCGGTCTTTATCAACACTTGTTGCAAAATAAATCCGATCCTGCAGAATAAAAAAGTCACCGATAAATCCGTTATTCGTCGTATACACGCAGACTGCATCAGACGCCGGCGTATCTTTTCTACAAATCGAATACACATAACCGGAGCCCGTCCACTTCATCTGCACATAATACAGCATATCTGCATTGATTGATCCTTGTGATGACACGGAAAGGGCGCTTCCCGGGTGGGAAGCGCCCTTTGTGTTGGGAGATTACTTCAGCGTAATGTTCACACGGACGGAGGCATCATACATCCGGACGAGGATCGCCGCGACTTCGCTGCGGACGATCGTGCTGGTCGGATGGAAGGTGCCAGCCGCGTCGGAGCCGGTGAGGATACCTGCACGGTAGAACGTGTAGATCTCATCGCCGTAGGTGTCCGTGGTCTTCACGTCGGGGATGCTGTTGTCCGCGACGGAGTTGATGGTCTTGTAGCTGTCCATCGCCTTGAAGAAGATGTGGACAAACTCGCTGCGGGAGACAGGTTTGGTCATCTGCTCGTAGCTAAGCTTCTGGTAGCTTTCGTCGAAGATGCCCTCACGGACACCGTAGTTGACGTAGGTTTCGTACCAGTAGCCGCGGCCATTGGTCAGCGTGACCTTGCCGTCCTTGATCATCTGGTGCAGTGCGGAGGCCAGCTTGATCGCTTCGGCAACAGTCAGCGTGCCCTTCGGCTGATAGGTCGTAGCGGTCACACCGTTGATGAGGCCGTTCTCCCAAGCACCCTTGACTGCGTCATAGAACCAGTCGCTCTTGGACACATCCGTGAACGGGAACTTGCTGGTCGTCGGCGTCTTCGTAGCAGGGATCACTGCCGGGATGATCGAATTGCTCGGCTCGGAGGTCAGCTTCCACTTTGCAACCAGCGTCAGGTCGGACATGACAGGGCTGCTGAAATCATAGAGCGTGTCATCCAGATACCAGCCGACGAAGGTGTACAGGCCGGTGCGCACAGGTGCGCCGGGGTTGGATGCCGTCTCGCCGCGGATAACCAGCTGCGATTCGACCGGCGTGCCGCCGTCAGAATCGAAGGAAACGGTATAGATCGGATCAAAGACTGCCGTCAGCGTCACGTCGGAAACAGCCGTGAAGGTGTAGTCCGCATCCGTGGAGACGATCTTGCCGTTCTGCATCCATGCGTAGAACTCCTCGCCCTCGGCAGGCTGCGCCTGTGCGGTCACTTCTTCGCCGGACCAGACCTCAACGACGTCCTTGGCAGCGAAGTCATCGGTGTAGGCTTCCTTAACAAGACCCTTATCTGCATTGTAGGACTGCAGCGTCACGGTGCAGTTGGTGAGTTCGCCGTCGGAAGCAGCGTCCAGATCAACAACGTATGCGGTGTAGTTGGTCGCATAATCGAACAGATAGAGAACTGCAATGCCGTTCGTGACGCTCGATGCGTCCAGCGTGACCGTGGACGTAGCACCGGCAGTCTCCTCTGCGAACAGAGCAGAATCTCTTGCGGTAAAGTCGGGATAGGTGTCAAGTTCGACACTGGCCAGATACTGGTTGTCCTTGACCTTAACAGTCAGTTCCTTGGTATCCGGGTCATAGCTTGCCGTGAGTGCCTTCGGAGCCTCGGAGTCAACCGTGCAGACATAGTTCCACTCCAGATACTTCTGGCCCTTCGTCTTAAGCGTGCTGTAATCCGTGCCGCCGTTGGTCAGCGCGCCGAGTTCGTCCGCGCCGTAGGCAATGTTGGCATAGTAGTTGACATCGACCTTGGTGTCGTTCGGAACTGCGTTGCCGTCCAGATCGGTGCCGTCCCACAGGAACGAGCCGGTGGCTATCCAGCCGTTATCCGTGTCATAGATGGCCTTCGGCAGATATTCGGTGTCTTTCGCATAGTAGACCTCGCCGGTTTCACGGTTGGAGACAACCATGATCAGGTGACGGGCATTGCGGAGCGTCATCGGCTGCATGAACAGCGTCCGCTCGAGCGCATATGCGGCATCCGGGCTGGAAACTGCGATTCTGTCCGCATCGAACGGGAGATTCAGCTCCGAGTCGAACGGGTTCGTACCGGCCAGAGAGCTGCTGGTGATGGAGTTGCCTCTGATCGCAACCAGATAGGCCAAATTCGGCCAGGTGTTGCAGGAAGCGTCAGTGTTGTCGGTCATAACGTCGATCCAGTCAAGCTGTTCCATGACGGGAGCCTGTGCCCAGTCGCCATAGAAGCCCATGAACGTGCCATGGAAGCAGGCGGTCGGGTCATAGGTTGCAGCGGGACTCGTGAAGTTGATGTAGCCCTCGATGTACGCGCCGTTCGGATAGATGGCGTCAATATCGGCCATGAAATCATCCGTCAGCTGTACGTCGATCACGACTTCTGCCGTCTGGCCGGGACCGATGACGAGAACGTCGTCTTCATAGTTAGTGGTAACAGTGACCGCGTCCTCTGTCAGACCGAGCGTCGTCAGTGCGTTGTAGTAGTTGCCTTCCTCATCTGCTGTGGGCTTATCGAAGCAGAACTTCCACGAAATGTTGAATTTCTTGCCGTTCTCTTCGAGATCCCAGCCCGGGAACTCGTTTCTCAGATCCTTGACGGTGTAGCGGATCTGGAAGTGGCCGTCCTTGGAGGGGTTGTCGCCGATGTTGGCGATCGGGTTGGTGATGTACGCCTTTGCACCACCGTGAACAAGCTGCTCGGCATGGTCAGCATCGACCAGACCAGCGCCCTGCTTTCTCGGACTGAAGGTGTAGTTGTTGGGAATAACCGTCTGCGCGGAGGATGCCAACAGAGCCTCTGCCATGTCAGCCAGTTCCTTCTTGCTCAGATCCTTGTACTTCGATTCGCTCTTCAGATAACTCAGGATGGTCGCAGTAACACCCGCGACATCCGGCGTCGCCATGGAGGTACCGGACATGACCTGATAACCGTCCGTCGTGTTGTTCTTTGCAGACAGAACGCTGCCGCCGACACCGGAGATCTGCGGCTTGAGCGTCAGGGACGGGGTGGGGCCCCAGGAGCTGAAGGACGAAGACTGCCAGCCGGTGGGGTTGTCAACAGAGGCCATCTCCGCGAGGAATGTGACCTTCTGTTCCTTTGCGTTAAGCAGCTTGGCTGCGTCCTCGCCGGAAACGGAAACAGCGGGAAGCTTCGTGCCGTCCAGCGCCATGTTGATGATGCCGGATTCGTTGTTGTAAACGATTGCAGCAGCTGCACCCTTTGCATCCGCATTGTTGACCTTGTCAACGAAGGAAATGCCGCCGCGCTTGATGACTGCGACCTTGCCGGTAACGTCGATGCCCGCATAGTCGGACGTTTCGCCGTTGCCGGGAACCAGAACAAAGTCATACGTATTACCAGCCAGCGTATTATAAGCGTTGACCGTATCGCTGTAGCCGATCTGTGCGCCGTCAACTTCAATCGCCGGAGAGGCGTACTTCGCGTTGTCAACAGACGCAACAGACAGGTTGCCGTCATAGGTGGACGGGGAACCGACAACGCCGTAGTCCGCATAGTCGGACGTGACATAGCCGGCAGGAACGCCGGTGATGCTCTCGCCGTCTGCCATGGAGCCTTCGTTGCCCGCTGCGATGCAGCAGATGACGCCCGCTTCGTCCAGCGTGGTGAAGATGCCGTTCAGGACTTCTTCCTCGATGCCGTCATAGACGAAGCCGTTCTGTGCGCCGAGGGACATATTGATGACGTCCGCACCCAATGTGTAGGCGTCTTCAAGGGCTGCGAGATAAACATCGCTGGAGGTGCCTCTCTCCGCCGGGTCGGAGGAGAAGACCTTCAGTGCAAGGATCTGCGCGCCGGGCGCGGAGCCTGCGAATTCATATGCGCCGTCATCCGACAGGACGCAGCCGGCTGCGATGCCGGAGACGTGCGTGCCGTGACCGCTGACGTCGTCGGTCGCGTCGTTGTCCTTGTCATAATAGTCATAGGAGAACGGAACCTTTGCCGACAGATATCTGCCGCGGCCAAGCTTTTCAATCGCGGCCTCGGCCCGCTCCTTGCTGATGGCAGCCTTGTTCAGCATACTGTCATACGCTGTGAACGCCTCGTGGCCCGGGGTGATGCCGGTATCGATGACCGCAATGACGGTGCCCTTGCCGGTATCATAGCCGCGAACCTTGGTGATGTTGGTCATGTCGTTGGCCGAATCCATGCTGGGCATGACGACAGGCTCGTCGTAATAGTTGGCCAGATAGACCTCCTTGACGCCGTCCGTGTTAGCCAGCTTCTCGAGGTCGCCGAACTTGACGTCGGTGGACATACCGTTGAGCAGCGTGGTATACTCGTACTTGACGTCATAGTTGACCGCCTCCTGCTTGATTGCGGTCTTGATGCGGCTGTGCTGCGAAACGAGGGACTTCGCTGCAGCTGCGACAGCGCTCTGCGTTGCAACACTGCTTTTGTTCAGTGCCGCAGGCAAAGCTGCGTCGCCCTCAAAAATAACGATCGCGCGGACGGTATCGTTGTCCGCGTAGGCCTCTTCACCATTCTGCAGCTTGAATTTGTTCTGCTGAATGGCGGTGCTCAGCTTGCTCTCATCCGGAGTCGTCTCGGTCAGCTTGACATTGTATGCCGAGGAGGCCGAAGCCATCGGAACCATGCCAAGAACCATGACGAGCGCCAGCAGCAGACTCAGCACGCGGCATCTTGTTTTCTTGCTCATGAATGTTTCTCCTTCCTTGTCGTTCATTTGTGTCTAAAGCCCGGCAATCTGCCGTCCTCCACCACAATATGTTGTAGCTATTATAATCCGGAGCCTCCAATTTTTCAATACTCTTCGCCCTCAATTCAGCGATTTTCCAAAAAAAAGATTTTTCCGTAAACCACCTCTCCACGGCCCGTATAAAACGTGCTTTTCGGGTAGGCCGCGAGGCGCTTTTACACTGTCATCCGCGCTCCGGTGCACTACGGTTTTCTGTGCCCAGATGTGCGGTTCGGTTTGACGAACGCGGATGGATCGTGTATCATGAAAGCACCTTCTGCTGCTGGGCAGCGGCTGCTAAATCTGAGTTTCCGGCGCGCAGACGCGCCAAATTTAACGGGTAAAGGAATGGACTGCTATGAAGCTTGTAGTATTGGACGGATATACGGAAAACCCCGGCGATCTGAGTTGGAAAGGGCTGGAGGCGCTTGGAGAATTGACCGTTTATGACCGCACATCGTATACAGAATCCCCGCTGATCGCGCAGCGCATCGGCGATGCGGAAATCGTCATTATGAATAAGACGCCGATCTCCCGCGCGACGATTGATGCGTGCCCGAATATCCGGCTGATTGCAGTCCTTGCGACGGGCTATAACGTTGTGGACTATCAGCACGCACGGGAAAAGGGCATTCCGGTCGTCAACGTGCCGACCTATGGAACAGCATCGGTCAGTCAGTTCTCTATTGCTCTGCTGCTGGAGATCTGCCACCATATCGGCCATCACAGCGCGTCTGTCCACAACGGAGACTGGGCTGCAAATCCCGACTGGTGCTATTGGGATTATCCGCTCATTGAACTGGCGGGCAAAACCATCGGCATCATCGGCTTTGGACGCATCGGACAGGCCGAGGGCAGAATCGCAAAGGCGATGGGCATGCGCGTTCTGGCATACGATATCTATCCCAACGATTCCGGCCATGCCGTCGGCGAGTATGTTGATCTGGATACCCTGCTTGCGCAGTCGGATGTGGTGTCGCTCCACTGCAACCTGACGCCCGAAAACACGGGACTTATCAATAAAGAAACGATCGCAAAAATGAAGGGCGGCGCGATTCTCCTTAACAACGCCCGCGGACAGCTGATCGTGGAGCAAGACGTTGCAGATGCGCTGAACAGCGGCAAGCTGGCAGCCGCGGGACTGGATGTAGTCTATACAGAGCCGATTCGGCCGGACAATCCGCTCTTGACGGCGAAAAACTGCATCCTCACGCCGCATATTTCCTGGGCTCCGAAGGAGAGCCGCCAACGGATCATGGAGATAACCGCCGAAAATATCCGTGCGTTCTTAAACGGAACGCCGCAAAACGTCGTCAATCCCTGAAAGCAGCCCGGCCCGGAGCAGTTCCGCTCCGGGCCAGTGTTCCAAAACAGTCGGTATTTATAATCCGACTGTTTTATTAGTTATTGGTAAATCCCCGCGTTTTCCGGTCTAAATGCACATTGCAAGTTTTCTTTTTCCCCGCGCCTCTGTGCTGGAACAGCAGCGGGGATCTGCATCGTCTGATATAAAGTGCGCTTCGTTATTGACTGCGGACTCAAGCAGGAACGCTTGACCGTCAATGACCAGCACGCCATCAGCATTGCGATCGCAACAAATCTTCTGCGGCGGCAGGACCTGCCGATCATTGAGCGCGGCAAGGCGTATAAAGCATTGCTGGATGCACGAAACCACTGCCGACATGCTCTATACGTTTCTTTGCCGCGGAGAAAGCACGGATGTTCCGTTTTTGCAGCGCATTTCTCATATTACATCCAACTATATAAAGGCAGGCCGCTCCATCGACGAGATTCCCGTCGGTGATTTTTTTGCGCCTTCGCTGCTGGATTTCACGCATGGCAGCTATCTCTGCATTGACCTCGACGTGTTTCTGACGCGCCAGTCAAAGAATCGCATGATCCATAAGTTCGGGCAGCAGCTTCGCATCAACCGCAGCAAGATCGAGGAGGCCAGCAACACCAACACGGACTTTGACGATCCCGGCAGCGCCCTCATCAGCACGAACGACAATCATGTCGCCGTCGAGATCAAGTGCAGTGAACTGGAAAAGGAACTTATCACAACCGACCGCAGAGCGCTGCAGGAATTGCTGAAACGAAACGGCAAGACCGGATAAGCCATATCCGCACGCATAGAAAAATACCCCTGCTGGACAACGCCATAAAGTGAGTCCGTCAACTTTCAATGGCATTGTCCGACATGGGCATACGTCTATTCGTACTTCATATTCTGTGCGGCAGTTATACGCACAAAAATTAGAGGTGACGACTATGAAAACCCGCGCACAGATCTACTCGCACGAAGCCAGCGGCATTCTGCGGGATATTTTCACCTATGGTGTTCTACACAGAAACAGATTTTGGGTTTATATCCACAGAAGGATGAGCAACGCACTTTGTGCCATGAACACGATGGACTTGCAGCGTTACCCGGAAAACTATGAGCTGCTTTCCACCGACGCGGCGCTCCGCGCGGAGCAGATCGCCTGCCGGATGCGGCATCTGGTCTACGGCTTCACCACCGTGCAGAAGCATGAAGATCTGACCTCTGCCGCCAATGTCCTCGGCATCACGATCACTGCGCAGCCGGGGCTGGTGGAGATCACGCTGCCGGGTCTGCTTCCTGCCTGTCGCGTTGGCTGCGCTTTTCTATGCGGGCGGCTATCTCGCGCAGTTCATCTATTCCGCAGCTTACAGAATGTCCATGTTCTCAGGCATGACAAGGGCCGCGATGATGTAGAGCAGAATGCCTGTGCCAGTCAGGCCGAGGGCCGCCCAGATCAGGCGAACGACGGTGGGATCGATGCCGAGGTACTCGGCAAGACCTGCGCAGACACCGCAGATCATTCGGTTGTTGCTTTTATACAGTTTCTTCATCAGAAGTTCCTCCGTTTCATTGATATAGGTTAGACGGCGCTGCACACCGATTGTTCCCGGAACCGGAAAAAATTTCAGAACGCAAGCACAATGGGTTCGCCATGGATGGCAAGCTGCTCCTCGTAAATCTCAACAGGGCTGCCATCGATGCAGTTCTGATACACGCCGTTCGGCGCAGGGAAGCGGACGAGCGCGCTTTCGCCGCGCAGGCTGAACAGGCCAGCCATGCGGCGGCCGTCCTTTTCGTATACAGCAAGCAGCACGTCATGCGGCAGCGCCGTGAGCGTATAGCTGCCTTCCGCAAAGATCGGGTCGCGCTTGATCGCCGCCAGATGCGCGAGGAACGCGGACTGGTCACGGCCGGTATTCCAGTTGATGGGGTCCTTATCGAACAGCGATGGGACGTGCGGGTTGTCGGCCTCCTGCCCGTTGTAGATCATCGTCAGCCCGCGCTGGAAGAACAGGAATGCCGTCCAGTTCCGGCGTATTTTCTCGTCCGGCAGGATATGGGCCGCGCGGGCGCGGTCGTGGTTTTCAAGGAAGCGCAGCTTGACGTAGTTATCGGGATAGATCCATTCCTGCGCGTCAAGCCGGTCGGCATACTGCGTCAGGCTAATCTTACCCTCCAGATAGTCGCGGAAATAAGGGTAGACATCGTAATCATAGCCTGCGTCGAACGCCTGATAGAGTTCAGCATCGGACAGGCTTGCAAAACCCTGTGCGCGGGCTGCGACATGGAAGCCGCGCTCGACCGATTCACACAGCCATAAGCATCCGGGACGAACGGCCGCAACCTCTTCCCTCGCCCGCTTCCAGAATTCCAGCGGGACAAGCGGCGCAACGTCACAGCGGAAGCCGTCAACAAGGCGCGCCCAGTATTTGAGCGTTTCGATCTGGTAATCCCACAGTTCCTTGTGGCTGTAATCCAGATCTGCCACGTCCCACCAGTCGCCGAAGCGATTGCCGAGCGTTCCGTCCGGCTTGTGAAAGAACCACTCCGGGTGGTGCTCTGCCAGCCAGGAATCGGGCGACGTGTGGTTATAGACCACGTCGATGATGCACTTCATGCCCCGGTCGTGGATGGCGTCAACCAGATGCCGGAAATCATCCAGCGTGCCGAACTCTGGGTTCACAGCGCGGTAATCGCGGATGGCGTAGGGGCTGCCGAGCGTGCCCTTGCGATGCTTTTCACCGGTCGGGTGGATGGGCAGCAGCCAGATGATGTCCGTGCCAAGGGCCTTGATACGGTCGAGATCCGCCTGAACAGCGATGAAGGTGCCCGCTTCGGAATAATTGCGGACATAGATGGAGTATAAAACCTGATTGCGAATGGTTTTTTCTGTATCAACAGCCATAAAAACAGCCTCCTTGGAATAGAATCTCTATTCGTATTGTACACAAATCATGGAAAAAGGCAAGTCGGCAAAATTCATAAAATCAAAGGATGCAACTTCTATCGTTTTTCTGCGTCTGTAAAAGCAGATCACATTTTATGATAAAGGAGAGATCATTTATGAAAAAGCTTCTTGCGATTATACTTGCAGCCGCGTGTGCGTTCTCGCTGGCAGCCTGCGCGGCCACTCCAGATACCCCGAACGCCTCCGCTCCCCCAGCAACAGAGGAGCAGCTGGACTGCATCGGCGACCCGACGACGCAGCAGCTGGCTGCACCTGTTGCTGTTTCCATGCCGCAGTATCCGAACGAAGCAAAGTACACAGCCAGCAATGGTAACTTTGACTCCGAGAAATACGACGAGGACTGGGACGCATGGTGGGAAAGCTATCAGGAAAAAACCGCAGATATGACCGACCCCGCCGCTCTGACGCATTGGTTCACGACCAGCATTCCAGCCCTGATGCAGAACGCAGGCAAGGAAAACCGCGTGTGCTCGCCGCTGAATATCTACATGGCGCTTTCCATGCTGGCCGCTGTGACGGGCGGTGAAACACGGCAGCAGATTCTCGACGCACTGGGCGCAGAGTCTCTGGACGCGCTTCAAAAGCAGGCCGCACAGCTTTGGGCGGAAAACAGCTGGGACGATGGCCTCGTCACCAGCACGCTTGCAAACTCTATCTGGCTGAGGGATGGGTACAACTATAACAGTGAAACGCTCCAAAAGCTGGGGGAAGATTTTTATGCTTCCGCGTTTTCCGGGGAAATGGGGTCTGACGCGTACAACAATATACTGCGCGACTGGATCAATGAGCATACCGGGAACCTGTTGACCGAGCAGGCAGGCAAATTGGAGTTGAATGCCGATACGGTTCTGGCTCTGGTATCGACGCTCTACTACAGCGCGTCGTGGCACGACAAATTTTCCAGCGCCGCCACCACGCAGGACGTCTTTCACGCGCCGAATGGCGATGTGAGCACAGACTTCCTGCACAGCAGCGATTCCAACACGGTATATTACGGCGATGGCTTCTCGGCCATCGGGCTTTCGCTGGAGAACAGCGGCCGGATGTGGCTGCTGAAGCCGGATGAGGGTGTAGACGCGGCTGAACTGCTGCAAAACGAGGACACGCTGGGCTTTTTGCTGGCGAACGGCGAATGGTCGCAGACGCAGCGCGCAATCGTCAATCTGAGTCTGCCGAAATTTGACGTTTCTTCCGATCTGGACATTCTGGACACGCTGGCCCAGCTTGGCATGACAGATGTGCTGGACGGCACAAAATCTGATTTCACGCCGCTTGCGGTCACAGACGACTCGCTGGCGCTGACGCAGGCCAAACACGCTGCGCGCGTGAAGATCGACGAGGACGGCTGCGAAGCCGCGGCCTATACCGTTCTTGGCGTTGAGGCGACAGCAATGCTGGGACCGGAAGAGGAAATCGACTTCACACTCGACAAGCCGTTCGTCTTCGCCATCACCGGCATTGACGGCCTGCCGCTGTTCGTCGGTCTGGTCAATCAACCGAACTAAGTCTTGTTATGAAAAATCTCCCTCTGCCCATACGGCAGAGGGAGGTTTTTTATCCTGCTGCACGAAGTTCTATCGCCTTACAGAGCGGCGCATAGCTTCCCTTTGCGGCAGCAAAAATCTTCACGGTTTTCGCGCCAGGCACGGAGATATCCAGTTCCTGCTGATTCAGGATCCGCATACCAAGCAGCTTTCCGCTCCCGTCGTACCACGCTGCGATAACGCTGCCGGTTTCCGTGCCGCTGCGCTTCAGATGGAGCGTTCCATCCTTCAGATAATAGGCATAGCCGCCCTCCGTGACGGTGATGTAGGGGCTGATCTGAATGCTGTATATCGTTTCCGGCCGCGACGGTCTTTGCAGCAGTACATACTGCAGCAGGTTTCCATTTACTACGGAGCCATAAATATCGCCTATTTGTTTCTCTTCGTCCGTAAGCGTATAAAGCACCTGTTCCTGCTCCGTTTCCGGATCATAGCTGTAAATCTTGTCCATCGTGTTATAGACCAGCCTGCCGTTGTAACTCGACAATCCTGAATAGCAGCCCCATCCACGCCACTGCCCATAAATCGTTTTTTTCGCGGTTCCCTGATATTCCGGGTCATTCGTCTCCATGATTTGGTTTCCATCCAGATAATACAGGTTTTCTCCAACTGCCACAATCGGACTATCGAGATCGCGCCAATAATAGTTATCGTATTTTTTACTGTCTGCCTGCACATCTGTGCCATATACCCAGTCGTCTTTTTCCAGATGTCTAAGTTCTGCAGACTTCATTTTTTCTTCGCTGATGCAGAAATACTTGCGCCCGGACTTTGCGAACCACGTCGAATCGTCCCATGTGACATCTATATGATACCAGGCCCCGTCAAGCTGTACCAGCGACCAGACATGTCTCAAGCTGTCGCTCTGCACCCAGCTGGAGGTAACGCCAGCCCGATTCAGAAGCAGACGGTACGCCATCGTATAGCCCTGGCAAACGCCTGTTCCGTTGATCAGCATACGGTATGCGTCATAATACTTATAATCGTAATCATAGGTACAGTGTATGGCAATATAATCATGCAGATACATCGCTTTCGTCAGGTCTGACCAGTCGCTTCTGACCTCCTGCATGATCTCCAGAAGCTTCTGCTCCAGTATTGCCTGCTGCCGTCTGATCTCCTGTTTGTCTTCGTCCGTCAGCTGGTCCCTCTCATCGCTTCCATCTGTCGTATAACATGGAGAAATCGCCCATGCAATCTTTTCGCCTGAAGAATCGCTATAGCTACATATATAGCCGGTTTTTGCGTAAAACAAGTCCGGGTTTTCATATGCAACCTCAAGATAGAGTTCCTTTATGCTTTCTATCGGGATTGCATAGCGCGAAACATTAATATCGTCCTGCATTTCCTGTATGCCCTGTTTCAGCGTTCGCTTAGCTGCTTCCCAGTTTTCAGTGTTGACCGGCGACTGTGTACTCTGCGCTTCCGCCAGCCTCCGCGCTTCTGAAATATCGATCTCATCGACGGTTTCGATGTAAAGTTTCCCTACCGCCTGTTCCGTCTCCGGCGCTTCTGCCTGTGCGCTGACGCACAGCGCGCACATGAGGGCCAATAGGCTCAGAATCAGGGTCAGATATTTTCTCATGTCGTCCTCCCTTTCCATTGCGCCGCAGCTGACAGCGCGTATGCACTGTCAGCTGCGGACAGTCTCAAGCTTCGATCTGAATGTCCTCCGGCGCCCTGGACGGCTTGCCGCCCTCCAGGAAGAACAGCCTCAGTTCGCAGTTCCGGTAATCCAGCCCGCGCGGGAGTTTGCAGCGAATTACACCGTCCCGCGCCTCCGCGTAGACCATCCTGACAAAGCGTCCGTCCTGGTAGGCCGCAAGAATGACGCGGACGCTCTGCTCAAACGGCTTATCGTCCGTATTTCTCGGCGGCTCGATTAGGTCGCTGGATGACTGTATGGTAAGTGTCGTCTCGCCTGTCGCGCTGTCGGTACTGGCAGACGCGGTAAACGCAGATTTCCATTGCGCATAGAGCACGCGCGGCGAATCTTTGATCAGGATGGCGTATGTTCCGATCTCATAACGTGTTCCGCTTCCGTCCGGCTTGGTGTTCCAGCTTTCGACCACTCTGCCGTCCTCGGAAACCAGCTGCAGACAGCTTTCGGCGCGTATGATCCGGCTCCAGTTCTTGAAGGTCGTACCGGTCGCCACAAGCGCGACCTCGCCCAGACTGACCGACGCAGCAAAAAGCGTCGTGTCATCCGGCTCCTGAACTGTTTCGCCCGGCAGATAGCAGCGACTGTCTGCCGTTTCTGTTCCGTTTTCGGATGTGTACCAATAGACCAGATCGCCATAACTGGCGGCATTCTGATAGACCAGCTTCGGCGCAGTCAGCGTGTCGCTGTTGCGGTAATAGGCAACGTAGCTGTCGGCTGGAACGTCTTCTCCTTTCAGGATGCCGCTTCCCCGGAACGCGATGTACGGATAACCGAGGTCCTTCCATGTAAGCGTGAACGCAAGCTGCGGATAGCTCCAGATCGTCGTGCCATAAGAATTGCCCGTGCTGCCCTCTGCACCGATCAGATCGGCGTACTGTTTTTTAAACCCAGCGCTGCGCAGGTTGTAGCCTTCGCCATACTCAAGCTGAAGCGTAATGGATGCAGCGCCGTCGGCTGTCGTGCCGCCGTTACCATCCACTGTCGTCGTACACATGACCGGTTCGGTGCGCAGCTGCCACATGTCGCCGATCTCACCCTCGCCTACGGAGTTCTCCGATGCTTCCCTGCTGGTTCTGCCGTAATAGTGAGTAGTATCCGTATCGATATTGAACTCTTCTTTCCCGCTCAGACTGGCGATCGCCTTGCTGTTTGCACCAGCGGTCAGCGTCATGTGCGGGACGCGTTCAAGGGTCAATTTGTTCGTCAGGATTGCGGGCTTGTCCGCCTCTTTTGCCGTAATCGTCAGGCTGGGATGCTCCCCCCATGCGCAACTCTCATCGAGATAGAGTTCCCCCACACAGCTGAGTGTTCCGTCAATCCAGTTCTCACCGCCTATTACGCGTACATTCGCCGCACACGGGAGAGAAATGTCGCTGCCCTGATAGCCGCGCAGTTCCATTTCAAGCCTGCCGGATTCAACATAGAAGTATGCCGACCATCCATCAAACTCGAAAGAAGTGTGTCCAGCCTCAACCGCATAATCTATACCATCGACAGTCAGCTTTCCGTCTGGCAGCCAGCGGGCAACCGCATTGATTTCCTTCATATCCTCCGTAACGGTTAGGGACTCGCCTGCTGCGATCATGCCGATCTGTTGATACCTTCCGTTCTGGTCGCGGTAATAGCAGCGCCACTGCGTAAACCGAAGGCCATCCGGAGTCTCGGAGGGTTCTGGAAGGACATAGGAAGAGCCGATTTTCGCAGAACTGATCTCCTGACTGTAATCCACATAATTATACAGTTTAACCGGGACACTCCCTGTTTCCAGCCACTGCGCGTAAAGCTTTTTGACATTACCGGGAATCCCTCTGTTGAACGCGTAGCTGGTTCCCGTGCCGTCCGGCTGTGTGTTCCAGCTGAACAGCTGCGAACCATCCGTTGCATCCCAGCGTTCACTGTAGTTTCCGTAAGACCCTATGACCTTTTTGCCGTATTTACCGCCGTTATCAAACAGCTTACCGTTGGCATAAAAGACAAGGCGATACTCTCCATCTGCCACAGCGCAGAGCGTTGTGCCGCTCTGAATGCCGTTTTCCTTCTCTGTGATGCTCTCCCCCGGCAAGAACTGTTGGCTATCCTTCGTTTCAGATGCCTTGCCGTCCTCGGTATACCAGTACAGCAGATCACCGTAGCTGGCATAATTCTCAAACTGCAGTTCCGGAACCGCTGCTGTGCCATTCTGGTAATCTACAAATACAACACGTTCCCTCCTTGTTTTGAAGAAATGCGCAGGATCCAATTTCGTCTCATTCTTCAGTTCACCGCTGACACGGAAGGCAAGGAAGGACGCATAGCCAGTCGGCACCCATTCCAGTTCAATCGTGCAGTCCCTTTCTGGGACAGACACTTCATAGGTGCTGCCAGCCACATTGCCAACAACATTATGATAGCCGGAGCACCAATAGCCCGGATAGGTAAATCCAAACGTGTGGTAGCTTGTCATTTGTCCGGCTTCGACCTGTTTGCTGACCTGCGTTCCACCGTCCGTTGTCGTCGCACCTCCGCCCTTTACGGTCAGTGTGCTCATATGCGGGTGGATATACAGGTCGCTGATCGCGGCGGGCATGTCCGAAGGATCGAGCGTAATTTCAGCTGTTTCTCCGTTCAGAACGCCGGAATAGCTGCAAGCAGCTGTGCCCAATTCAAGGGCTGTTCCATCCGCAAATACATTTTTACCTGCGCCTGCGTGGAACTCCATATGCGGCGCGCGGCTGTTTATCACGCGGACTGCCATGACTGCGGGCGCACCCTCACCGGCGAAAGCCCGAAGTGACGCATGGCTGTCGTCGCTGCACGCGGTTACAAGTTCCAGTCCATCGATACATGCGATTGCGGGTTTTCCCGCTGCCGCTGTGATCGTGTTTTCACCAAATCCGACTCTCAGCTGTGTATACGCAGGCAGGCTGATCGCCGATCCCTGATATCCGTACAGCTGCACGATAAATAGCCCCTCATATGGATAATACCGTACGCTCCAGTTTTCTCCGAAAAAGCTGCTGGTTCTATTGGAAAGCGAGAAGCTTCTACCTCCGATCACAAGCGGCTCCGCCGGAAGCCAATAGGCGTTGAGTCTGCATTCAGCTGCATCTGCCGGGATCGTGATGGTCTGGCCGGACAGATGCTTGTTCTCACGGATTCTTCTTCCATCCGCATAGATGAAATCCACATCCCAATACGGCTGTTCCTGTCCGTACAACGCCCCCAACTCCGGTAGTTGGATCTGGCTGCCGCGCGGAAGCCATTTTTCTTCGTCATAACCCACCGCACCGGCGTAGAATCTGACGCGCACGCTGTTTTCGGGGTCGGCCCACTGTGCGTAGAGGCGGACAAGGCTGGTGTGCGCCGCTGGGACTTCTTCGCCGTCCGCCGCATAGCTTGTGCCGGAGCCGTCGGGCTCAGTGTTCCAGCCGGTCAGGACTTTCCCGTTCTGGGAGCCTCTCCTCATCGTCCGGCGGGCATTGCTGTCCTCCACAACGGCCATGCCGTTCGGGAATGTCTCACCGTTTGCGTAGAAGACGATGCCCGTTGTGCTGCTTGTATACCGGCCATAATAGCCCACGCCTGCTGTCAGCGCAGTCTGCTCCTGTCCGGGCAGAAGATAGGTGTACCCGTTTTCGGTTTTCCGCTCCCAGCAGAGGAACTCATAGGTCACCGACGTCTGCCCGTACTCGTTGGTATATCCGGCCTGCTCCGGCGCTTTCCATCCGTCCGCCGCCGCGTCAACGGCCTTTACCTCTGTGAAGTTCGTTGCGTTTACATAGAACACGGCAGGAACCTCCGCGTTGCAGTCCTCCCAGAACGCTGTCAGCTCCAGATCGCGGTCTGCGTTGAACAGCGCCCCATACCAGTTGCCGTTTTCGTCCTTATAGAATCTGACATACTTTTTTGCCTGCGTGAAAAGGTTGGTAAGGTCGACAAGGCCGTATTGATTCACCGTCCGTGTGACTGTCTGCGTTTTTGCCTCGTCGCTGTAGACCGTGACCGTGACACGCATCGGCTCGCCTGGCGTGACGCGCACAACGACACCATCCTGCCGTTCCTCGTTCACGCTGCATACGCTTCCGTCGTATCTGAACGAACCTGCCGTATATGCGGGGCCGTTCAGGCCATCGAGCGTGATGTTCCGTCCGCTCAGGGTCAGTCCCTTGTCTGTCCGAACAGCGGGCTTGCCGCTGAAGGTGAGCGAACTGCCGTTTGCCTGTTCCTGAAGCGTCAGCCACGAATAACCGCTGGCTCTGACCGCAGGCCCGGCCTCGTTTGTGATCTCGTTCTGCCCGGTGTAGTTGAGGATTGCAATCACGTCCGCTGTCTCGCCCGCGTTATACGGTGCGCTAAACGAGATTGCGCCTCCTGCGTAGCCGTACAGGCTGATGCAGAGGGTCGGCAGGCCGTCGCCGTTTTTGGTGAGCACCGCGCCCCATCCGCTGCCGGAGGCATGCGGGTACTGTTCGCTGAGATAATAGCGCTGCCCGTCGACGACCAGATAATGGGAGATATCCCGCATGACGAGCTTCGTCACGAGGTCGCCTGTTTTCGTTTCGTTTGCCTCGCAGCGTCCGTCGTTATAGACGAAGCCGTTCGCAGCCGCATATGCCGCGGCGGTTCCGCCGTCGAGGGTGATGCCGCCGCTGAAAATCTGCAGACAGCCATCCGTCTGAACGGCGGGCTGGCCGCTGACAGTGAGGGATGCCGTCCGGCTGTAGCGTTCAATGGTCAGAGCGGTATAGCCTTCCGCGGTGATGCCTGCGCCGGACTGCGCCGTGACGGTGTTGGTTCCGCTTATGCTGACCAGTGCGTAGACCTGCTTGGCTGTTCCGACACCGGTTGGATCGGAAATTCTGATCGGCCCGCCTTTATAATCGTTCAGGGCCAGCACGAGCAGCGGCTCGTTGTCGCCGTTCAGGAACGCATAGGCTTCCCAGCCGTCTCCGGTCACGGTTCCTGTGCCGATGGTGTGAGTTTCGCCGTCGATGGTGAGGGTGTGCTTGCCGGGCTGAGGGCCGTTCTGCTCCCACTGCGCGTAGAGCCAGACGAGCTGGTTATGCGACTCCGGAACGTCCTCGCCGTTGGCGTAGGTCTTGCCAGTGCCGTCGGGCTTTGTGTTCCAGCTCAGGAACTTCTTCCCGCTTTCGCACCGGCTCCAGTTTTCATTTGCAGTATACGTATAGACCGGCTGCAACACGACCCAGCCGTAATCGAACGTCTCGCCGTTGGCACAGAAGATCAGGCCGGTCTCCGAGACGGTATATACGGCGTGGTACGCGGTCGGGCGCGTCAGCGCGGGCATTTTCTGCCCGGAGAGCAGCTGCGTGACCCGGTCGCCGATCTGATTTTCCCAGCAGAGCGGCGTGTTATGATACTGCGAGATATCGTATGGCTCGAACATGGGCGCTGTCCATTCTCTGCTGCCGTCGACCACGGTAACGTTTCTGTCGTCTCCGAGATTTCCGTAGAAGATCGCAGGGATCTCATAATCGCATTTATCCCAGACAGCGGTCAGGACTGTATTGCCCGGCTTCAGGTCGGGGTAGATCAGGAACGGCGAATACGTTTGCCCATCGTCGCCCTGATAATATGCCACGTATTTTTTGCTCTGCGTAAAGGCGTTCGCCAGATCAAGCTGGCTGTTTTCCTCGCAGGTCAGGGTCACATCGTCTGTCGTGCCGTTCCAGTTCGTGCCGCCGTTGCCCTTGACGGTGACGGTGCGCGGCTCGGCTGTGCTGATGAACCAGATCCCGCCGTTGCCGTTGTCTTTGGTTTTGTAGGTCGGCAGATCGCAGTTCACGCTTTGGGCGTTCACTGCCGGGTCGCCGTTCCAGCTGGTGAGCGTGATCTCATTGCTGTCGAGACGAACCCAGCCGTCCGGGATGGAAATGGTGGGATTGCCGCCGATGGAGAGCGCTGAGCTGCCAGCCACGGTGCTCTCGTCCATCATGATGACCAGCCCGCGATATCCGCTGAGGGACAGCGCCGCGCTGTCCTGTCTGCCTCTGATATTGCATTGGCCAATGAAGCGCAGCATGACGATTGGGCGGGTCGAGCCCGTATAATCGTGATTGGACGTTATCGTGATTGGGTCGCCTTTGTAGTCGTTCAGCGTCAGTGCGTATACCGGCTCTCCATCACCGTTCATAGTGGCAACAGAAGTCCAGCCTACTCCAGATTGCCGTTCCGTGCCGATGGTGCGGGTTTCGCCATTGATGGTGAGGGTGTGCGTGCCGGGGTTGGGTGCGGTGGTCTGCGGTTGGGTGGAATCTTCGGTGGGTTGGGCAGTTTGCTGGGGCTGGGCGTCGGCGGCGGGCTGGGCCGCAGTTCCTGCGGCGGAGGCCGGGAAGACGGCGCAGAGCAGCAGAATAAGCGCCAGATTCAGCGCCAGCAGGCGCTTGAGTTGTGTTTTCATGTCAATACTCCTCTCTCTTTTGCGCATGGATGAGAAAAAGGGCCGCTGCGCGGGGCAGCGACCCTTTTTTATCTAGCTTCAGCGCCCCTGATAATATCTGTAGAGGAAAGTCACGATCTGTGCGCGGGTGCAGGAAGCGTCCGGGCTGAAGGTCGTGTCGCTGGTGCCGGTGGTGATGCGGTTGTCATAAGCCCAGAGGATGGCGTCGTAGTTATAAGCCGTAGTCTTAACATCCGTGAAGGGGTTAAACGTATTGGGCTTGGATGCAGAGGCTGCGCGGTAGAGGAACGTTGCAACCTGTCCGCGGCTTACTGTGACGTCGGGGCCGAAGGTGGTAGCCGTGAGGCCGGTGGTGATGCCCTGCTCAACTGCCCAGAGAACTGCGTTGTAATAGTAATCGCGGGAGTCCACATCCGTGAACGCGCATGTGCGATATCTGGGCATCGGGGAACCGGCTGCACGCCAGAGGAAGGTGACAGTCTGTGCACGGGTGCAGACGGCGTCGGGAGAGAAGGTGTAGCGGCCCGTGCCGGAGGCAATGCCGTTTTCTGCGGCCCACTTGACTGCGTCGTAGAAGTAGTCGAAGCGGCTCACATCATGGAAGTTGAAGCTGCCGGAGTTGCCGTCGATCACGCCGGGGATATAATCCGTGCCGTCGTCAACATAGGGAATCAGCTTGCCGGTGAGCGTCGTATAGTTGTGCGTGTCAGTCGGGGTGAAAGTCCATGCGTATTCCTTGCCATCCTTAAGCACAGTCGTGAGGGGCAGATCCCATGCGATGGTACCGGCCGGGCGAATCGTGCCGACAGTCAGCTTGGTGTCAGCAAGGGTCTTGCCGCTCGTCTCGATCTTGGTGTAGGCGGGCGTGCCGGCCGGGGTGGCCTTGGTGATGGTGAAGGTCGCAGTCTTGTAACCGTAGCTGCTTGCATCGGAGTAGGTCGCAGTGACGGTGTAGGTGCCGACAGTCAGCGGGAGGCCAGCTGCGTCGAGCGTTGCACCGGTCGCTACATCGGGGGCGTAGGTATAGCGCATGCCGCTGGAGTGACCTGCAATGGTTGCCTTTTCGTACTTGATGCCGGAGCCGGTGTAGACAGCGGAGCCGGATTCAAAGACGATGCGGTTGGAGACGTTGGTCTTGTCATAGGCCTGGATCTTCAGATCATAGGTGCCGGCTTTGTAGTTGCTGGAGACCGGCGTGACAGTCACGTTGAAAGTTGCTTCGCCGGTTCCGCCGTTCAGCTGGTAGGTGATCACGTTTTCGCCATCGACCACAGCGGGCGCCTGCGTGAAGATCGCGTCGCCGCCAGCGGCGGTGAGTGCGATGGAGAAGCCAGTCTCCGTCTCGTCGGCGAGGAAGAAGTTGGACGGGAGCGTGCTGGTCTTCACCTCAGTCTCGGTGCAGAGGCTCGAGATGGTGTAGACGCTCAGGTTCAGGTCAGCCTTTGCAATCGTGAAGGTCGTGTTCGCCGAGCCGGTGAAGTTGCCCTTACCGGTGACGGTGACGGTGGCAGTACCAGCGTTGACGTTGGAGGCGTAAGAAACGGTGTAATCCTTATCTGCCTCAAGCGTTCTGCCGCTGATCGCAACGGTCACTTCCGGAGTATGTGCCTTGGTGTTATAGGTCACGTCAGCGATAGGCGCGAACGTGCAGCCGGAAATTTCCGCAGAATTGATAGTGAAGGTCTTTTCCGTCAAGCCCGTGAAGTGATCGCCTATACCGGTGATGATGATCTTCGCAGTACCGGCGTTGATGTTGTTCTCATAGGAAACCGTGTAGTCGTTGCCAGCTGTCAGCGTAGCGCTGTTGAAGGAAACGGTAACTTCAGGCTTCCATTCCTTGCCAGTGTAGCCATAGGGGCCGGCATCATAGGTGATCGCAGCGCTGGAGATCTGCGCCTTGCTGATGGTGAAGGACTTTGTGACCTCACCAGTGTAGTTGCCCGTGCCGGTGACGGTAACGGGATAGCTGCCCGGCTCAGTGCCGGTCAGGTCGGAAACGGTATAGTCCGTGCCGACGGTCAGGGTCTTGCCGTTAACTGTGACGGTCACAGTCTGGGTCAGTTCATTGCCGGTGTAGGTCAGTTCCTTATCAAAGGCAACGTCCTTGGCTTCGATCTCGCGCGGTTCGACCGTGAAGGTCGCTTCTGCGGTGTAGATCGTGCTCTCGCTCTCGCAGGATGCGGTGACTTTGTAGGTGCCTGCGTCGAACGGCTGCGCGGTGGTGAGCACCTCATGGTTGTCCTCGTCGAAGAACTTGAACGTGACGTCGCCTGCACCTGCCGGTTTGGACTCGCCGACGCTGGGGGAAACAGTATCGCCGTAGGTGACGGTAGCAGGAACGTCGATCTGGAGCGTATTCGCGTCGGTGTTCTTGTCAATGATCTTGATGGTGAGCGTATTGCCGGACGTCTCATTGTAATTCGCCGAAGAGAATTTCAATGTAGCCGTGTCAGACGCGTTATTAGCAGCATCTGTCTTATCCGTATCTCTCAGCATAAACGTGACAGAACGCATGTCATCGCTTGGTAAGTAACCTGTAATCAGGCTATTTCCCGCGTGAGTAACCTCAATTTTAATGCCGTCCTGCGTCAGACCGAAATCAGCCGGAGTAACCGTGACTTCCTTTGTACCGAAGAGCACGGATTTTTCTGCGTCCGTAGGCGTGAGGTCACCCTTGTTGATCTTCCAAGTGTGCTCGCGCGTGAGAACATTGTCCTCGTTGAATTTGTAATTGGCCGGGTCTACCAGTTCAAGCGATGCAGAGGCCGTATATTCACCGACGGCCTGCGCCTCAGTGTCACCAGTATACTCCTTAACTTTGACGATACCAACAAGATCCTCATCAATTTTCAGCTCGACAGAATGGCTTTTCCCGTCATAGGTGAACTCATTGGCACTCCATGTGTTAAGCTTATCGGTAATGTCGATTTCCTTCTGTGCGACAGTCACGGTGACCTTGCCGGTAACAGTGGCGTAGAGGTCCGTGTTGGTGGGCGTGAAGACTACATCAAATTCATTCACGCCAGCATTGTCGACCGTGGTTTCTGCATTGTACTTATTCGACCATGCGAACGTGCCCTCAACAGGCTTGCCGTTAAAGGTTGCAGTGCCGGTCGGAATGAGCGTGGAGAGCAGATCGCCGTAGGTGGCGTTGATCGGATTCGGCGTGATCGTCGGGGCATCCTTATCCGCAGTCGTAGCCGTTACAACAGCTACGTTTCCAACGATATCAACCGTCTGCTCTTCGCCGCCGTTGACCGTAACCGCCAGCGTCTGTGCATTAAGCACATGGTTCTTGTCTGCCTTCAGAACAATCGAGATACTGTAAGTTGTGCCAGCCTTGAATCTCTCTTCCTCAAGCTGATTGCCATCTTCATCAAAGCAGGTGGCACTCACAGACAGACCAGATGTCGCCGTCTCTACTGTCAGGCCAGAGACCGGCTGTCCCTTGGCAAAGTTGCTGATGGCTACCACGGGCGCGGTGATCTCCTGCTTGGTAATCGTGAAGGTTGCGTTCTGAACAGTCACGCTCTCATCGATTCTGCAGTTGTCTCCATTCGGCTCAGCAGTGACAGTATAGGTACCAGCATCTGCTGCAGCAACATTCAGTTCATTGCCGTTGTTGACAACGAAGCCAGCAGCGTCGTTGCCTTCTGCATCCTTCACCTTGAAGGTGACGAAGCTGGTGATATCCTTATTAGAAGTAGACGTTGCACCCATGGTGAGCACTTCGTCGCTACCGTATGCGACTTCAGTCGGGTCAATAGTGGTAGCACCAATGGTTGGATTCTGTCCACCAGTAACCGTCAGAGCAAGCTTTTTTGAGAAATCTACATTTTCGACTTCTTCATCCTTGGTTTCACCATCTTTAATATGGTTGAAATAGTTCTCGCCTTCAAACCCAAACGAGTAACTGCCGTTTTCTACGTTCGTCTTTGCCTTGAGCAGCAAATAGCCAATCGTTTGCTGTTCACCGGATGCCAGCACCGGCTGATTCGCTGTTTTCTCGCAGGTACCTGCAAAAACAGCCAGTCCGGCAGTTCCTGTATTATTTTGCATTGTCCAGCCCTTCAGACCGCCCTTTGTAGATGAAGGCATAGCGTCTGGACCAACCGTACCGCTGTCATCGTCATTTTCAAATGTGTAGGTGTACGTCTCAAAAGCGTCCACATTATAAGTAAATCTAAATTTAAACCCAGACAAGCGAAGCGGGTCGGAAGAGGGGTTCGTTACGGAAATCTTAATTGCAAACGTATTGCCTGCTGCAATTTCCGTAATAGCATCGCCCTCAACTGGGTACTTCGATGTGTTTTTTTCCGTGAAAGTAACTGCTTCCAACTGAGCAGTCGGAGTCGGTTCAAATACGATTGCAGAAACTGGTGTTGCAAAAAGAGATACCAGCACGCAAACCGTAAGAACGATTGCTAATAATTTTTTCTTCATGTTTTTCTACCTCTCAGTCAAACGAACTTATGTTCTCTGCGACATACTGAAGAATCAACAATGCGTCGGTTGTTTTGATCACGCCATCCTTGTCAACGTCAGCAGCCACAAACTCGTTTCCTTCCAATGTAATTGTTTCTGATACATGCTGCAACACCAGCAGTGCGTCAGTCGTTTTAATCTTTCCATCGCCATCCACATCGCCCAGAACGACATCCGGCTTCTCGCCGTACTTGAACGATGCGACCTTCTTGAGCGCCTCGTCGGTCGTGCTGATGTAGATGTTGTATGTACCTACCTTCAGCGCTTTAGGCTTCAGTGTGAATTTCACTGCGCCGTTTGCGATGCTCATCTGGTCGATGTACTGGATGTTCCCGTCTGTGGGGACGGGGCTGTCGCCTTCGAGAAGCAGCACAAGTGAATACTCGCCGGTCAGGCCGCTGCAGTTCAACTCAAACTCGTTCGCGTCTGCGTAGAAGCTGCCATTCTTTGTGCCGTTCAGCACCGTCAGGGGCCCCGTCACATTGTAAACGCCAAGGACTGTGTCTTCTGCGAATGCGGCGGCGGTGAGCATGGCGAGCATCAGCACCGCAAGCAAAAGCGCAAGCATTCTTCTTTTCATGCCGCTTCCTCCATCGTCATAAATTTATCTGCATACCGCAGCAGAATCGCCGCGATCTGTGCACGGGACGCGTTGGCTTCCGGCGCGATGCGGCTGGCG
>ERZ780149.1360-NODE-1360-length-27265-cov-3.322675_pt1 | contig 27265 bp, 26 predicted proteins | sample MGYA00511367_ERZ780149 | MGnify/ENA primary metagenome ERZ780149 (study PRJEB29588, sample SAMEA2153852) | human gut metagenome | biome: human gut; feature: human-associated habitat; material: faeces | place: Denmark | collected 2008/2010 ... | reverse complement strand
CGGATTATCTGGAACGGACCAGAAACGGCGGTTGGTATGAAAACGGGGAGGTCTGGGAAGGACTGCTGGATCAGACGGTCGGAATCATCGGCTTCGGCATGACCTCCCGACACCTGTTCCGGATGGGAAAGGCGTTCCGGCTGAAGTTCAAGGTGCTGGAAAAGCCTTACCTGACCGAGGAGGTGCAGAAGGAATACGGGTTTGAGGTCGCATCGCTGGAGGAAATCTTCCGAACCTGCAAAATCGTTTCCCTGCATTGCGGAATGACAAAGTCCTATTACCATCTGGTAGACGAACGGCTGCTTGGCATGATGCCGGACGGAGCGCTCCTGATTAACACGGCGCGCGGCCCGGTGATCGATGAGAAAGCCCTGATCGCCGAACTGAAGCGGGGGAGAATCCGTGCGGTGCTGGATGTGTATGAGGAAGAGCCGCTTCCCGCAGACAGCGAACTGCGCAGACTGCCGAATGCATACTGCGTCCCGCATATGGGAGGTCCGACCTTTGACCGCAGGTGGATGATTACGATGGCGCTGATCGACGATATTCTGCGCATGGAGCAGGGAGAGCCGATGAAGTTGGAAATTACCCGTTCCTATGCGTCCCATATGTCCGACCGGGCGTCGACCTGAAAAGTCCGCTTTTCGGGAGATCTGCAGCCCGGCGGAATTCCGGACGCGGACTCTCCTGATCCGAGGGAGCCGTATGACTCCCTGTTGTTTGAAGTTCTTAAAACTAACTGTTTAGATAGTGCGGGGTGTTTATGCAAACAGTCATAGGGCTTGATGTCGGAACAACGGGTACAAAAGCGGCGGTCTGCGATCCGCAGGGACGGGTGCTCGGGAAGGCATATTGCGAATACGATCTGCACTTCACCGGCGACGGCGGGGTGGAGCAGAATGCCGCAGACTGGATCGGTGCGGTGCGGACGACAGTACGGGAGGCGGTTGCCGCCTCCGGGGCGACACCGGACAGCATCGCCGCAATCTCGCTTTCCACTCAGGGCGGCAGCGTCTGGGCAAGAGGGGAGCACGGAGAAGCGCTGACGCCGGTCATGACATGGATGGACGGCCGCGCGCACGCGGAAGCGGATGATTTGCGGATGCTGGCGGGGGAACGGCTTTACCGTGCCTCCGGTTGGCAGGTCGGCGCCGGCTTTGACGCGGCAAAACTGCTGTGGCTGCGCCGAAACCGTCCGGAGGTGTTTGAAAAAGCCGTCGGTTTCGATACCACGCTGGAAACGGTAAACCGGTATCTGACCGGCAAATCCGTTACCGATCCGACCAATGCCGCAATCCGGATTCTGTATAACATCCGGGAGCGGAGGTATGATCCGGAGATCCTTTCGCTGCTCGGTCTGGACGCGGGACGACTCCCGGAGGTTCTGCCGACCGGCACGGTGATCGGTTCTCTGACGGACCGTGCGGCGCGGGAGTTGGGACTCCCGGGCAGTGTGCTTGTCTGCAACGGGGCACACGACCAGTACTGTGCGTCGCTCGGCGCCGGCGCGATCCGGGCAGGAGATGTTCTGGTTGCAACCGGAACCGCCTGGGTGGTGTTGGGAATAACGGATCGGCTGATCTTTTCCGGAAACCACATTTCGCCGGGAATCCATCCGGTAGAGGGACTTTACGGAGCAATGGCATCGTTGGTCTCTGCGGGGTCGGTACTGAAATGGTACAAAAATCTCGTCGGAAGCGATTACGGAACGCTGGATGCAGGGGCAGAGACGCACCGTGACCGTGCCAAGGATCTCTTTTTCATCCCCTATCTTGCCGGAGCGGGTTTTCCGCATGAAAATCCGGACGAGCCGGCAAAGGTGATCGGTCTGAAGCTGTCGCATGACCGATATGACCTTGCGCGGGCGCTGATGGAAGGGGTTGCATTTGAGGCGCGGTGGGTTCTGGAGGAGCTGAAACGGCTCGGATGCCCGGCAGGAAAGCTGATTATGACCGGAAGAACCGCACACAGCGACCTGTGGCGCGGCATTCTGCGGGATGTGACCGGATGCGAGATTCTGGTAACCGAGGAAGCCGATACCTGCTGTATCGGCGCGGCAATGCTGGCTTCGATCGGAGCGGAAATCCGGCGCAGTCTGCCGGAAGCCGCCGAGCAGATGACGCGCATTGCCGTGCGGGATCTGCCACAGGCGGAAGGCGTTGCGTTTTACAATGAAAAATACCGCCGTTACCGGGAATTGGCTGACGACGGTTTCGACAAAGGGAGGGAATCATAATGAAAAGAACCATCCGGACTCCGTATTTTGAAATCGGAACAAAAAACTACATCTGGGGTGACAAGGTGTTGGAGTATGCTCAGGCGGCAGACCGTGCGGCGGAAAAATACGATATTGACGTGCTGTTCATCACCACGCCGGTCGAACTTCGTCGCGTGGTGGAGAACACCAAGCATCTGATTGTGCTGGCACCCTACATGGACACCCTGCGTCCCGGACGCGGCATGGCGGACATTCTGCCGGAAGCCCTGAAGGATGCGGGCGCGGCGGGCGTGGTGGGCAACCACTGCGAGAAGCCGATGTCCCTGCCGCAGATCAAAAAGACGATCGACCGCGCACACGAGTTGGATATGCTGGTGTTTGCCTGCGCGGACACGGTTGCGGAGGCAAAGGCAATTGCCGAACTGCACCCCGACATCATCAACCCGGAGCCTTCCGAGCTGATCGGCGGAAGCGGCGGCGCGGTCAGCGGAATGTCCTATGTCAAGGACTGCATTGACGCGATCAAGGCGATCGATCCCTCGATTCTTGTGGAGCAGGCGGCAGGCATTACGAACGGACAGCAGGTTTACGACTTTATCATGGCAGGCTCCGAGGCGGCGGGGGCGGCGTCCGGCATCATGAACGCCGAAGATCCGCTGGCGAAGATCGATGAGCTGATTGCCGCGACGCGCCGTGCGGCAGATGATCTGAAGAAAGGAAATGCGTAACATGGTATTTCGGAAAAAGTTTAAAGTGCAGTCCAACGACAAGGTATGCACCTTCCATAATGTCACCGACCTAGCAAAGCAGACCCTGCGGGAATCCGGCATTCAAAACGGAATTGTTGTGGTTTATTCCCACCACACCACCTGCAGTGTGATTACACAGGAATGCGCATTCGATCTGTCCATGACCGGCTTGGAAACGCTCCAACAGGATCTGATCAACGTGATGGAGGATTGGATTCCGACGCAGCGCAGCGAGGGAATGTACCTGCATCCCGGACAAAAGGCACTGGTGTTTGCTGAGGAGCACGGCGAGGACAACCGCGGCTGTCACAACACGGACGCGCACCTGCGCTCCTCCGTCATCGGCAGAAGCCAGACCATCGTGGTTGAGGACGGACAGATGGATCTCGGCGAGTTCGGATTCATTTACTTTATCGATTTTGACCAGACCCGTGCACGGGAGCGCACCGTGCAGATCATGGTTATCGGGGAATGAGGTGGAACGATGAAAAGAAAACCGAAAGTCGGGTTTCTCCCGCTTTACATCCTGACTTATGATGAGAGCACGCCCTTCATGCGCAAAACCGTTGACCGCCATGTTGCGGAGGTTTCCGAACGCTTGGAGGCTATGGGGCTGGAGCTGGTCAAAGCGCCGGTCTGCCGGGTGAAGCCGGAGTTCGAAGCGGCGGTAAAGAGCTTTACCGATGCCGATGTCGACCTGATTATTACCCTGCACGCGGCGTATTCGCCCTCTTTGGAATCCATTGATGCGCTTTGTTCGACCAATCTCCCGCTGCTGATGCTGGATACGACCTATGATTACGAATTCAAGCCGTATTCCTACACCGAGGGGATGCTCTACAACCACGGCGTACAGGGCGTGATGGACCTCTCCAATCTGCTTTGCCGCAGAGGACGGCAGTTTGAGGTGGTTGCGGGCTTCCTCAACGAGAAGAACCCGGAGTATCCGTCGCTCTGCCGCAGAGTGACCGATTTTGCAAAGGCAGCCGTCATTCGTCACAAGCTGTCAAAAGCCCGCGTCGGCATTGTGGGTGATCCGTTTGTCGGCATGGGAGATTTCGGAATCCCGTTTGAAACGCTGCGTGAAACGATCGGTCTGGAGGTCGTTCCGTATGACCTGCAGGACTACACCTACCTTGATTCCGTAACGCAGGAAGAAATCGACGCGGAGTATGCCGCCAATTCCGAGCGGTTTGAGATGAAGGTTCCGCACGAAGTCTACGACTTTTCCACGCGCGTTTCCCTTGCGGTGCGCAAGTGGCTGGCAGACAAAAAGCTGGATGCTTTCAGCATGAATTTCAAAGCGGCGCGGAACGGGACCTCTTTCCCGACCATGCCGTTTGCCGAGGCAAGCCTTGCCATGGAGCGCGGAATCGGTTACGCGGGCGAGGGCGATGTGCTGACCGCCGCGTTCGTTTCGGCGCTGATGGAAGCCTTTGACGAAGTTTCCTTTACCGAGATCTTCTGCCCCGACTGGAAGGACGGCTCGCTCTTTATGAGCCATATGGGAGAATACAATGTCGGACTTTCCGTTCCGGAAGCAAAGCCGGTGATGAGCGAGAAGAAATTCAGCTTCGGCGATGCGTCCAACCCCGCCATCCTGCTCTCTCCGTTCCGTCCCGGAAAGGTGACCTACCTCAGCCTGAATCCGCAGGCAGAGGGCTACGGACTGTTCTCGGCTACCGGCACCATGCTTTACACGCCGCGCGACAACAAGCAGAATGACATTGTGTCCGGCTGGTTCCGCCCGGATATGCCTCTGCCGGAATTTCTGGAGGCATACAGCCGCGTGGGCGGCATTCACCACGCCACGTTGATTTATTCGGACACCGATATTTCGGGTGTGCTGAACGCGCTGAAAACCCTTCTGTAAGGAGCCTGACAACGGATATGGAAAAACAGATACTGACCGACGCCATGGAGACCTTCCGGATCGAGGCGGAGTCGCTTGCCGAGACCGCGAAGGTGTTGGATGCGGAAGCGTTCGGGCGTGCGGTAGAGGTGCTTTCCAAAGCGCCGCGTATTGCCGCCGCCGGATGCGGCCATACGGGGATTGCCTGCCGCCATTTTGCGCATCTGATGTGCTGTATCGAGCGTCCGGCGCGGTTTCTCTCTCCCGCCGAGGCGGTGCACGGGGGCATGGGATTTCTCCAGCCCGGAGACGTGATGCTGTTGGCGTCGCGGGGAGGAAAAACCGATGAACTGATGCCGATTGCCGACATCTGCCGAAAAAAAGGCGTAACCGTGATTGCGGTAACCGAGAACCTCTCTTCGCCGCTGGCGGAAAAAGCGGACATCGTTCTTGCAATGAAGGTCACGCGGGAATGCGATCCCTATAACTGTCAGGGAACGACCAGTTTTGCGGTGACCTGCGCGATTTTCGATGCGCTTCAGGTCGCGGTTCTGGAACATACCGGCTTTCGGAACGAAGAATTTGCCGTTATTCACCCGCATGGTGCGGTCGGAAAACGGCTGAATCAAAAATAAAACAGAAAACGGAGAAACGGAAATGGAATTCAAGGTTTATCAGAAGGAACTGGAGCTGCAGTCGCGCGGGTGGATTCCCACTTTTCACGATGTGTCGAAGGAAGTGATGGAGATTGTCAAAGCTTCCGGCGTAAAGAACGGCACGGTCTGCATTGCATCGCATCACACCACCTGCTCGGTCATGGTGCAGGAATGCTCGCACGATATCGACTCTTTTGATCTGGAATATCTCCAGCATGATCTGCTTGACATCATGCGCAAGCTGGTTCCGGACTTCCGGGAAGAGCATCAGTACCGCCATCCCGGACCGATTCACGCGCAGTTCGGCAGATATGTCAACGAGCCGGGCGATTTCACCAGCATGAACACCGACGGTCATCTGCGCTCCGTCTTCTTCGGCAGAAGCGAGACCATGACCATCAAGGACGGCGTTCTGGACGGCGGCGAATTCGCGCATATCTACTTCATCGACTGGGATCAGGTCAGAGCGCGTCACCGTCAGCTGAACGTTACCGTTATGGGAACTACGGGAGAGCTGGAAGAGGATCGCAAGTGGAACAACGGGGAAGTGATCAACACTCTGCACAAGTTCACCGATGAGGAAAAGGCGTACGACCTGCACTACGATCTGCAGCTGAAAAGATAAAGAAGAGGAAAGACTATGAAATTCATTGTGGATTCGGCGGATCTCGGAATCATCCGGGACTGCTACGAACATTTCGCCTGCGACGGAGTGACGACCAATCCGAGCATTCTGGCAAAGTCCGGCGTTGCGCCCTATGAAGCGCTCGGCAGAATCCGGACATTTCTCGGAGCGGATGCCGATCTGCACGTGCAGGTGATCTCCACCGACTTTGAGACGATGCGGGCGGAGGCGGCGTCGATTACCGAAGCCCTCGGCAGAAACACCTACATCAAAGTTCCCGTGACCAAAACCGGACTGAAGGTCATCAAGGCGCTCAAAGCGGACGGCTATCGCGTGACTGCAACCGCGATTTACACTGCGGCGCAGGCATATCTTGCGGCGCAGGCGGGGGCGGATTACGTTGCGCCGTACGTCAACCGCATCTATGACACCGGCGCGGACGGCGTGGAAGTGACAAAGCAGATTCAGGCGCTTTTGCGCGCCGGCGGCTACAAAACGCAGGTCTTGGCTGCCAGCTTCAAGAACGTGACGCAGGTGATGTCGCTTGCGGCGGCGGGAATTGATGCGGCAACGGTTCAGCCGGATGTCATCGGAAAGATGATCTGCAATCCGACGGTAGATGCCGCTGTGGAGGCTTTCCGGCGGGATTTTGAAACGCTTGCCGGTATCGGAAGCAACATGACGAAGTAACCGGGTTGCGGTGCAACGCCTGACATCGAAACGAAAAACGGATGGGATAAATATGGAAAAAATCGGAACTTTAATTTCCCTGACCGGGCAGACCGATCCCCGGTTGGAAATGGAGCGGCTGAAAAAGTTGGGGTTTGAATGCTGTCAACTTGTGGTGTGGGATACCGGGTATTATTCGGAGTCTCACGCCGAAGCGGTCTGCGCCGCGATCCGGGACACCGGCGTGGAGGTCTCCACCCTTTGGGCAGGATGGTCCGGCCCGGCGGAGTGGAATTTCAGCGGCGGTCCCGCAACACTCGGACTGGTTCCGCCTGCCTATCGGTTGAAGCGCGCGGAAGAACTGATTGCGGCAGGTGCGTTTGCTGCACGGATCGGTGTTCCGCAGGTGGCAACCCACGTCGGATTCCTGCCGGAAGATGCGGGGCATCCGGAGTATTGGGGAATCATTGCAATTCTGCGGCACATCGTTGAGCGCTATCGGCAGTTGGGAATCCGATTCCTGTTTGAGACAGGACAGGAAACACCTGTGACGCTGCTGCGCGTGATTGAAGAACTGGGCGCGGAGAATGTGGGAATCAATATGGATACCGCAAATCTGATCCTGTACGGAAAAGCAAACTCTGCCGATGCTGTCCGGGTCTTCGGACGTTATGTGCGGGATACCCACATCAAGGACGGCTTCTACCCCACAGACGGCAAAAAGTTGGGATGTGAGGTGAAGGTGGGAGAAGGACTTGCCAATATTCCTGAGGTGGTCAGACAGCTCCGTGCGGTCGGCTACCGGGGCAACTATATCATCGAGCGGGAAATATCCGGAGATCAGCAGACTGCGGATCTGACTGCAACGCTGGAATATATGAAACGGGTTTTGGCGGAAACAAAGGAGAATACGGTATGTTAAACGCAGCACTGATCGGATACGGAGGCATTGCCAAAGCGCATGAAAACGGATACAGAATCCTTGAAAAAGAAGGAAAGGTCCGGCTTGTTGCAGCCTATGATATCCGGAAAGAAGCCTTTGACAGCACAGCGGAAATCAATCTGAAAACCGACATGACCGAAACGGACAGAACCTTCCGATGCTATACGGATCTTGACCGGATGTTGGAAACGGAAACGATAGATTTTGTAGACATCTGCGTTCCGTCCTATCTCCACAAGGAGGTTGCCGTCCGCCTGCTGGATCGTGGGTATCCCGTTCTTTGCGAAAAGCCGATGGCACTGAACAGCGAGGATTGCGCCGAAATGCTGGCGGCGGAAAAGAGAAGCGGAAAGCCGCTGATGATTGCACAGGTGCTGCGGTTCTTCCCGGAATATGAGTATCTGAAAGCCTGCATGACCGATCGCAGGTTCGGCAATCCCCTCGCAGCCTCCTTCGGGCGCTACAGCAATCCCGCAACATGGGGATGGGAAAACTGGTTTATGGATTACGGCAAATCCGGCGGATGCATAACCGATCTCCATGTCCATGATATTGACATCGCGAGATACCTGTTCGGAGAGCCGAAGAGCGTCAGCTGTCGGGCTGTTGACACAAACACCCGGTACGATATTGTTCAGACCGTTCTGGAATATGACGGACTCCCGGTAATGGCAGAGGGTGCATGGTCATCCGGACAGATGAAGTTTTCATCATGCTACCGGGTGGATTTTGAAAAAGCGAGCGTCGTGTTTGAAGACGGTAAGGTGACAGTATATCCGGACAGTGATCCGGCACCCTATACCCCGAAGTTGGAAGGTTGGGACGGATATACAAATGAAATTGCCTTTTTCAGCGATGTGGTCAGCGGAAAAATCACGAACGAGCGGAATCCCGCATCCAGCGCCGCACAGACAATCCGTGTGATTGAGCGCATGAAAGCCAGCGCGGATGCCGCCGGAAAGCCACAGTGCATCTGACTGCACCCTACACACCCTGTACGGGAAAGATGGGAATCTCTTACAGCCACTCGGTTTCATAACCGGGTGGCTTTTTTGTCGTTCCGAAACAGTTATACGATTTTCTTGCCGTCAGGAACATTTTCTGCATTTCGCCTAAGGAGAGCTCGACGTGCGCAACGGAAAAAAGGAGAAAGCCGAATTTCGGTTTTCCTTATTTTTCCGAAACCAACGGGGGATAAATAACGGTGAAACCACCAATAATAGGACTAAACCCAAGAAAATTCCCAATTGGAGGCAGCTATGAAAGCAACCGGAATTGTCCGTCGGATCGACGATCTCGGACGCGTGGTGATCCCAAAAGAAATCCGCCGCACCATGCGTATTCGGGAAGGAGACCCGACACAGACAACATTGACACCCGTCAATCGGTTTTGCTACGCCGTGCTTGAAATGGGTAAACGGATTGGACATCGGGAACGAAACGATAAATAATCCTGCATGATTATATCATTGGAATATATCATTGTCCTTTAAGAAGCCGTCTTTACGATGGCTTCTTTTTCATTGTAGTGTTATAATATAGAGATGAGACAGGAGGGATTCCAATGAAATACAAAGAGTGGTTAACGGTCTGGCTTGAAAATTATGTTAAGCCGACGCACAAAATAAGGACATTCGATTTGTATCGGCAAATGGTAGAAAAGAAAATTGTACCATATCTCGGTGACTACGATATGGATGAACTTTCGCCTATAACGATTCAGCGTTACATTACGGAAATGATTGAAAAGGGAAATACGAGGACAGGGAAGGGGCTTTCGTCTAATTCGGTAAATGGAATGATATCGGTCATTCAGAACAGTTTGCAAACGGCGTACCGTTTAGGACTGTCGGCTTCTTATGTGGGAGATAAAATTCAGCGCCCGAAGTCGTGCGAAAAAAGAGTGGAGTGTTTTACTGCCGCAGAGCAAAATAAGGTGGAAGAAGCGGTTATGGCAAGCAAAAAGCAAAAGAATCTTGGAATTATCATTTGTTTGTATACGGGGCTCAGAATCGGAGAGCTATTGGCTTTAACGTGGGATGATGTTGATTTTGAAAAGGGCGAAATAAATGTATCGAAGTCCTGTTACTGCGGAAAACACGGCAGAGTGGTGGATAGTGCTAAAACGGAACATTCAAAGAGAGCCATTCCGTTGTGCGATCCAATCATCAAAATTTTGCGAAAGATGAAAAAGAAAAGCAACTCCGAATATGTTATATCGTCAAACGGCAAGCCGGTTACGACTCGTTCGTATCAGCAAAGTTTTGAAAATATGCAAAAGAAATTACATATACCCCACAGAGGTTTTCACGCTTTGCGACATACATTCGCAACGCGCGCGTTAGAGTGCGGAATGGACATAAAAACGCTTTCCGAAATTATGGGGCATAAAAATTCGACTGTGACGTTGAATTGTTATGCTCACAGCTTAACAGAACATAAAAAGCAATGATAAATAAACTTTGGAACAAAGAGACAAAAACTTCTAAATCTATTTGCTTTTAGTGTGAAAAATGACTGCGCTTCGTCGAGAAGCGCAGGCATTTTATCTTTTCAAAATGTACATCTATTAGCGTAATAGATGGTTTTTTTCTTGTCCAAATTGTAATCCTTTATACATTTTGCTTTTTAATATTCAGAAAACAATAAATATAACATCGTTCAGATATATAAAACGACTTGATTTTTTCAGACGATTGTGCTATAATCAATATATAATTGATACATCTATTATACTAATAATAGATGTATCAATTCAAGCCCAAAAATACATCTAAGAGGAGACTTTTATATGGCGATTTCGTTTTTGAACATAATGAATCGGCGTATTATGCCGCTCTTTCGATGATGAAGAAAACAGGAAAAGCGGCAATTGTTCATCCGACCGGTACAGGAAAATCTTTCATCGGGTTCAAACTCTGTGAGGACAACCCGGATAAAAGAATCTGTTGGCTTTCACCTTCCGAATATATTTTCAAAACGCAACTTGAAAACCTTTCCGCAGTGTCGAGCGGCTATCAACCGAAGAATATCGACTTTTACACCTACGCGCGACTGATGAATTTAACCGATGGTGAAATCGCAGAGATTTAACCCGATTATATTGTTCTCGACGAGTTTCACCGCGCGGGCGCGGAAGAATAGGGAAAAGGCGTTCAGAAACTATTAAAATGCTATGTACTCGCCCGATATTGGGGTTTTCGGCGACGAACGTGCGCTATCTCGACAACCAAAGAGGTATGGCAGACGAGCTTTTCGACGGAAATATTGCAAGCTATATGACGCTCGGCGATGCGATTGTTCGCGGGATTCTGAACGCGCCGAAATATGTTTTATCTGTGTATTCGTGCAGAAAGAGTCTGAAAAAGTACGAGGAATGCGTACGCCGCCAGAAATCGAAAGCAACGCGTGACGCGGCGGAAGAATATCTCGAAGAATTACGCCGTTCTCTTGACAAAGCGGAAGGTATTGACGAGATTTTCAAAAAACATATTACCTATAAAAACGGAAAAAAACATGAAAAAAATAGCTTTTTATATAGATTCCATGGGGCTGGGTGGCGCAAACAGAGTTATGTCGAACCTGGTGAGTTATTTTTACGATAATGGGTACGATGTTTGCTTGATAAATGACGTATCAATGACGGGAAAAGAAGAATATTCTCTCCCGAAAGGAATTAAGAGGTACATTATACATAATGAAGGTAAGCATCATTTCTTTTTGAGCAAGCAACTGCAAAGATTAAAAGCAATAAGAAGAATATTAAAAGAAAATAAAACAGAAGTTGTAGTGTCTTTTATGGGACCGCCCAATATCAGAATGCTATTAGGTACGCTTTGTATGAGGGTTAAGAAGGTTGTTTCGGTTCGAAACGATCCGTATAAAGAATACGGATCCGGAATTAAAAGGTTTTTTGCGAAAATCATATTTTGCTTAGCAGATGGTTGTGTTTTTCAAACGGAAGAAGCGATGGCTTATTTCCCGAAAAAGGTGAAGAAAAGATCAAAGATTATATTAAACCCCATCAAAGAAGTGTTTTACCAGACCGAACATTCAGATGCCAATAGCGGCATTGTTTCTGTTGGAAGGCTATTCCCTCAGAAAAACCACGAACTACTAATTAGAGCCTTTGCGAGAATTGCCGATTCTTATCCTGATGAGAATCTATATATATATGGGGAAGGTTCATTGAGAAAAAAGTTACAAGATTTGATAGTAAAGTTTGAACTGCAAAACAGAGTCTTCTTACCCGGAAGTGTAATGGATGTAAATGTAAAATTAAGTCATGCCAAAATATTTGTTTTGAGTTCTGATTATGAAGGAATGCCGAATGCCCTTCTTGAAGCGATGGCGGTGGGAGTGCCTGTTATTTCAACCGATTGTCCGTGTGGAGGACCTCGAACCGTTATTGAAAATGAAAATCAAGGCTTACTGGTACAAGTTGGAGATGTTGAAAAAATGGCTGATGCTCTTGAAAAATTATTGAATGACAGTTATTTGCGGAAACAAATGAGCGTTGCCGAAAAAGAAAGAGCGAAGGATTTTCGTAATGATGCAATAATGCCGCAATGGGAGCAATATTTAACATCAAGATAAAAAAGTAAAAATTATAACGTTAGTGGCGATAGGAATAACGAAGCGAGATTTCTCTACTCGGAATAAATATGTTTTTTAGCGTTTTCTTTATGAATGTATTGGGAATGAATTTGTACGGTTGATATTTGGAGAAAAAATGATATCGGATGGTTGAAAATATGACACGACAAAGGTTTTTGCATAATTTAATAAATATTATTGCAGTTTTTTTATTTGCTGTATTTATACTTTTTGAAGGCTATGCATGGGGTAAATATGCTTTTTTAGCGGCTTCGGTTGCAATTTATTTTTTAGGATTACTGGAACGAAACGAGAAGGTCGTTTTTCGCTTAGATGCTTATGTTTTTCTGAACATTGTATTTATCTTTTATGTATTTTTGACGGCATTATGGGCAAAATCGTCGGATAGCACGATAACAATGACACGCACGCTAATTCGTACTTTTATTTGTGCATATATTGTTTATTTATATTTTGTTAAAGAAAAAGATGTTTCAAGGCTCTTGAGAATTTTAATGTGGGCAGGGTATGTTGTTGCAATTTATGCTTTGATGTTTTATGGCGTAGATAAATTGTTGAAAGCCGGGACGGACAGTTCTTTGCGCGCCGAAAATTTGTTTGCAAATGTAAATTCAATAGGGATGTGCTGTGCCTTATCCAGCATGATACAGGTAAATGAATTTTTTGAAAAACGAAATCGGTGGACGTGTATTTTTTTGATTCCGGTGCTAATCGTGATTGGGGCTGGGCAGAGCAGAAAAGCACTATTATTTTTAATTGTCGGAGTGTTTTCTGCATTTATCGTGAAAAATCAGAACGAGTCGTCGGTAAAAAAAATAAGCAAGATAATTGTCGGTTGTATTATTGCGCTTTCTCTTATTTATCTTCTTTTGCAATTGGATATTTTTTCCGGTATAAAGGAAAGAATGGAAACTTTGCTTAATTCTTTCTCGGGTAAAGGAAAAGTCGATCATTCTGCTTTAATCAGAGCGCAAATGATTGAAGCAGGGTTGAGAGAATTTATTGAGCATCCAATCGGCGGTATAGGGATATCTAATTCATATTTTATCACTTTACAGTATTTTGGTGAAAAAACATACTTGCATAACAATTTTGTGGAGTTATTGTCTTGCGGCGGAATTTTTGCATTTGTTTTTTATTATGCAATTTATGCTTATCTGTTTTACAACTTATGGAAATATAGAAAAGCAGATAAAAAACAGGCGATGTTTTTTACAATATGGCTTTTGATTATGTTGGCGTTGGATTATGGAAACGTCAGTTATTATTCAAAGGACCAAAATTACTATTTAATGATTCATTTTGTTAATATTGAAAATTTGAAAAGGAAAGCGAGGGTAGAGCAAAGTGAAAGTTTTAAAGTATGCAAAAGCTATAAAAAGATATATAGCCGATAAGAACTATCGTTTTTTAATTGATGCCGGCAAAGGGAAGTATGATAAATTATCGGATATGGAATACCTTGAAAAAAAGTTTTATGCGATGTTAGGGTATTCTCTCAATTTGTCTAATCCTCAAACTTTCAATGAAAAGTTGCAATGGTTGAAATTGTATGATCGGAAGCCTGAATATACCATGATGGTAGATAAATATAAGGTACGGGAATACATAAAAGAGCAATTAGGTGAAGAGTATCTTATCCCCCTGCTCGGTGTATGGGATAAGGCAGAAGATATCGACTTCGATAAGTTGCCGAATCAATTTGTTTTGAAATGCAATCATAATTCCGGGTTTGGTATGTATATTTGCAAAGATAAAAGTAAGCTGACGCAGAAGGAAATTAAAGTCATCCGAAAAAATCTGACGAAAGGACTGCAACAGGATTATTATTTGACAGGCAGAGAATGGCCGTATAAAGACGTTCCGCGCAAAATCATCGCAGAGAAATATATGGAAGATGAGACGGGGCAGTTACGTGATTATAAGTTTTATTGCTTTAACGGCGAGCCTAAAATAATTATGATCAATAGTGATCGAGAAATCGGAAAAACGAAGGCTGATTATTTTGACATGGATTTCCATTGGCTTGACTTCAAATGGGGGTATGATCATGCACCTGTAAAGCCGTTAAAGCCAAAGAAATTCGAAAAAATGAAAGAGTTTGCAGCTGTTTTATCAAAAGATATTCCGGAATTAAGAGTGGATTTCTATGAGGTCGATAATAAAATCTACTTTGGCGAATTAACATTTTTCGATGGGAGTGGCTTTGATAAGATCGAGCCGAAAGAATGGGATAAAAAGATAGGCGATTGGATAGATTATACTAACCTTATAAGTAATTGGAGATGAGGTGCACAAGTGGATAATTTGATAACAAAAAAGACAAATAATGCGTGGCAAAATCCCACCCACCCTTTCTTTACGGTTATAACACCAGTGTATAATCGACTTGAAACCATTGGTAGAACAATTGAATCTGTAAAAAAACAAACATACGGAAATTTTGAATATATTGTTGTAGATGATGGTTCTGTACAAGCTCAGTCAATTGATGATATAATTTGTCAATTTATGGCGAGCGTGCAATTTCCAGTTATGTACTTAAAAAAGAAGAATGGAGGTGTTCATACAGCGCGTAATCTCGCTTATGAGTATGCGAGGGGAGAAATGATTGTATGTATAGATTCAGATGATGAGTTGTTACCCCGCTGTTTGGAAATTTTTCACAAAGCATGGCAAACCATACCAGAGAATGAAAGAGCATTATATTGGCAAATAAAAGCTCAATGTATAGACCAAAATGCTCAAATCACGGGAACATTATTCCCCTCTGAAATTAACACAATGCCATTAATTAAGAGAAAAATGTTTTTTTCACTTTCTGAGGGCGAACAAATTGGTTGTCGCTCGGCAAAAGTATTAAAAGAAAACAGATTTCCTGAGCCAGAAGGCGTGAAATTTGTTGGAGAAAACTTGTTATGGGTTAGACTTGAAAATAAATATTTATCCTGGGGACTTAATGAACCAGTGTGTATTTATTATACAGGTCGTGAAGATGGATTATGTAACAACAGAAAAGTAAAGTCAATTCAGAATTGTAAGGATGCGATGTGGAATGCAATGTATGAATTGAATAATTATAGAGAGTATGGCTGCAGAGGAAAACGATATATAGCAACTATGCTCAGATACGGCATAATGAGGCATATTATAAAACGACATGAGACCAGCTTTTGTCATGAGAATCGGTTGTACGGTGTCAAGAATAGATTGTGGGAATTTTTATTTTGGATTCCGTCATATTTTGGAGCAAAAATATACAAGAAAAAAAGAATGAAATGACAAGGAATAAAAAATTACAGTTAAATACGATAAGTTCGCTTCTAAACCAACTGATAACTGTTATTTGCGGTTTCATTCTGCCGCGATATATATTAAGCTATTATGGTTCAACTGTTAATGGTTTAGTTTCATCTGTGCAACAACTTCTTGGCCTAATTAGTTTTTGTGAGTTAGGCGTTGGTATGGTTGTTGAGTCTGCATTATATAAACCGTTGGCTGATAATGATAATGTGCTCACAAGTAAAATACTTATTTCTGCAAGGAAGTTTTTTGATAAAGTAGGCATTATTTTATCGGTTTATGTTGTTTTGTTGGCGGCATTTTTTCCTTTGAGCCAAAGAAACGATTTTGATTATATATCGACATTGTTTTTGGTCTTGGCTATGTCAATCAGTTATTTTGCTCAATATTTTTTTGGAATAAGAAATCAATTATTGCTTAGTGCCGATCAGCGAGCTTACATTCAATTATTTTATCAATCGTTTACAGTGATTATAAACACTATACTCAGTGTTGTGATTATTAAATGCGGGGCTTCAATACAGATTGTGAAATTAGTTGCTTCGCTTGTTTATTTGATTCGTCCTATCGGTTTAGCGATTTATGTTAGACGTAATTATAGAATTGACTATTCTTTAAAATTAACGGAAGAGCCGATAAAACAAAAATGGAATGGGCTGGCGCAACATATTACCTTTGTTGTGCTTCAAAATACCGATACAGTGGTGTTGACTTTCTTCTCAACGCTTATCAATGTGTCGATATACAATGTTTATAATTTGGTTGTAACAGGCGTAAAGCAGATTGTACTATCTTTAACAACTGGTATTCAATCTTTGTTCGGCAATATGTTGGCGAAAGAAGAATCAGTACTGCTGGAAAAAACTTTTGATTGTGTAGAATGGCTTTTACATACCGTAACCATATTAGTGTTTACAATTACGGGATTACTCATTGTTCCGTTTGTTCAAATCTACACGAAAGGGATTACGGATGCGGACTATATTGTTCCCGTATTTGCGGTTCTCATAACATGTGCGACAGCTTCTTATTGTTTGCGTTTACCTTATAGTATGATGGTTCTTGCCGCAGGCCATTACAAACAAACACAAAACAGCGCGATTATCGAAATGATTTTGAATGTTGTAATTTCCATTGGCTTAGTATTTTGGTTTGGTCTTGTAGGGGTTGCAATCGGGACTATGATTTCAATGACTTACCGCACGGTGTATTATGCTTTGTATTTACGCAAAAATATTTTGGAACGCAGATTTATATTTTTTATAAAGCATATTCTTATAGATATCGGAACGGTTGTATGTATGGTTGGTGCAACGTTTTGGATCAAGTTGTCTGCCGTTAACTATTTTGCTTGGATAATAATGGCGCTTGAATGCGGCAGTATCTGTTTGGCGGTTTCGATTATTATTAACTTAGTGTTCTACAGAAAGACATTTGTAAACACCATTCGATTATTATTTAGTAGGCAGAAAGTAGATGACAAAGTGGAGAATTAAGAATTATGCTACATAACAAAACAATTTTAATTACCGGCGCGGCGGGATTTATCGGAGCAAATCTTGCTAAAGAACTGCTGAGAACCGCAGACGGTGCGACAATCGTTGGGTTGGATAATCTGAACGATTACTATGATGTTTCCATTAAAGAATACCGTTTGAAAGAAATCGAAAAAACTGCCGCATGCAGTGCTTCAAAATGGTGTTTTGTCAAAGGAAATATTGCCGATAAACGGCTTATAGAGGAACTTTTCACAACCTATCAGTTCGATATTGTCGTCAACCTTGCGGCGCAGGCGGGGGTTCGGTATTCAATAACAAACCCCGATGTTTACATAGAAAGCAATATCATTGGTTTTTACAATATTCTCGAAGCCTGCCGCCATTCTTACGATAACGGTGCAAAGGGTGTTGAGCATCTGGTATATGCTTCCTCTTCTTCGGTGTATGGCAGCAATCGAAAAGTGCCGTATTCCACCGACGACAAGGTGGACAACCCCGTTTCCCTTTATGCCGCTACAAAAAAGTCTAATGAACTACTTGCACATGCGTATAGCAAGCTGTATAACATTCCGTCAACCGGTTTGCGATTCTTTACTGTGTACGGTCCTGCCGGCAGACCGGATATGGCGTATTTCGGCTTTACAAACAAGCTGATCAAAGGCGAAACGATTCAGATTTTCAATTACGGGAATTGTAAGCGCGATTTCACTTATGTTGACGATATTGTGGAAGGCGTAAAGCGTGTGATGATGCACGCACCCGAAAAGAAAAACGGCGAGGACGGGTTGCCGATTCCGCCGTACAAGATTTACAATATCGGCAACAATCATCCGGAGAATCTGCTTGATTTCGTGCAGATTCTGCAGGAAGAGTTGGTGCGTGCGGGCGTACTTCCACAGGATTATGATTTTGAAGCGCACAAACAGCTTGTGCCGATGCAGGCGGGAGATGTGCCGGTAACATATGCGGATACTTCCGCGCTCGAAAAAGATTTCGGATTCAAACCGAATACAAGCCTTCGTGAAGGCCTTCGCAAATTTGCCGAATGGTATAAAGAATTTTACTGCAAGGAGAATGAAGGATGAAAATAGCGGTAGCGGGAACAGGATATGTAGGCTTATCTTTGGCGGTACTGTTGGCGCAACACAACGAAGTCGTTGCGGTGGATGTGATTCCCGAAAAAGTAGAGAAAATCAACAAGCGAATCAGCCCGATTCAGGACGAGTACATAGAGAAATATCTTGCCGAAAAAGATTTGAATTTGGTTGCGACGTTAGACGGCGCAAAGGCATATAAAAACGCCGAACTCGTTATCATCGCCGCGCCTACGAATTACGATCCGAAGAAAAACTTTTTCGACACAAAGTATGTGGAGCAGGTGATTGAACTGGTTCATTCGGTCAATAAAGACGCTGTGATGGTGATAAAATCAACGATTCCCGTAGGCTACACAAAAAGCGTGAGAGAGAAATATCATACCGAAAATATCATTTTCAGCCCCGAGTTTCTGCGGGAATCCAAGGCTCTTTACGATAACCTTTATCCGAGCAGAATCATTGTCGGTTGCCCGAAAGGGAACGAAAAGGTTGAGGCGATGGCGCACAAATTTGCCGCGTTACTGCAGGAAGGCGCAATAAAAGAGAATATCGACACACTGTTTATGGATACGACCGAGGCGGAAGCGGTAAAACTTTTCGCGAATACCTATCTCGCGCTTCGGGTGGCGTATTTCAACGAACTCGATACCTATGCGGAATCCAAAGGGCTGAATACGAAGTCTATCATTGACGGCGTTTGCCTCGACCCGCGCATCGGTTCGCATTATAACAATCCGTCGTTCGGGTACGGTGGGTACTGTTTGCCGAAAGACACGAAACAACTTCGCGCAAATTTCGAGGATGTTCCAGAGAATCTGATTTCCGCAATCGTTGAGTCAAACAGAACAAGAAAAGATTTTATAGCGGATGAAGTGCTTGAAAAAGCGGGATTCTACGGAAAAGACAGGGAATACGGCGAAAACGGTATTCCGGGGAAGAAAGTTGTAATCGGCATTTACCGCCTGACTATGAAGAGCAATTCGGACAATTTCCGTCAGTCTTCCATTCAGGGAGTCATGAAGCGAATGCGGGCAAAAGGTGCGGAAATCGTTGTTTACGAACCGACCTTGCGGGAGGATACGTTTTTTGAAAACAAAGTCATCCGCGACTTCGACTGTTTCAAGAATACGTGCGACGTGATTGTTGCAAACCGTTATGATTCCTGTCTGGACGATGTACGGGAGAAGGTCTATACAAGGGATTTGTATTTCAGGGATTAAGAAATGGGAATAAATGACGTAGCGCAAACAGTGTTTCAATGTATAAAAAATGAGGTTTGCGGGCAAAGCGAAAAAATTGTTTTGCCCCAAGCCTCCGCGCAGTTTTTGATTCAATTGTATCAACTTTCGAAAGCGCATGACGTGTCGCATCTGGTTGGCGACGCGCTGAATAAAAGCGGCGTTTTTGAGAATTTGCCCGCCGATATGGACGAAAACGAGCGGGCAACGATTACAAAAATCAAAGAAAAGTTTGATGGACAACTATTTACAGCCGTATATCGCTACGAAAAAATCAACTACGAACTGGAACGACTGAAAGAAGCATTGGAAGCGGCAGAGATCCCGTTTATTCCGCTGAAAGGGTCTGTGATTCGCAAATACTATCCGGAGCCGTGGATGCGGACAAGTTGCGACATCGATATTCTCGTACACGAAAAGGACCTTGAAAACGCTGTATCGCTCCTTGCTGAAAAGTGCGGCGCTACGCGCGAAGCGAAAGGCTCTCACGATGTCGGTTTGATTTCAAACGGCGTGCATATCGAATTGCATTACTCTCTTATCGAAAGTGATGTTGTGGGGAAAGCGGATATTCCGCTCCAAGATGTATGGGGCTATGCACAGCCGATAGGGGAGACGAGTCAATATGTTTTAAGCGATGAAATGTTTTATTATTACCATATTGCGCATATGGCAAAGCATTTTATTCACGGTGGGTGTGGAGTAAGACCGTTTGCCGATTTATGGCTTCTGAATCGTGCAAATACCGAAAAATCAGAAAAGCGGAACGAATTGCTACTTGAGGGCGGACTCCTCAGATTTGCTAACGAAGCAGAGCGGTTGTCTGCGGTGTGGTTCGGCAATGAAGAATACGATGCGACTACGCAGGAAATGGAAAACTATATCTTGCATGGCGGCGTGTACGGAACGATGGAGCAGCAACTTGCAATGTCGCAAAATAAAAAGGGTGGAAAATTCAAACATTTGATGAGCCGCATATTTCTTCCATATAAAGATATGTCGATATATTATCCTTCGCTGAAAAAATGTCCGGTATTGTTTCCGTTTTATCAGGTGCGCAGGTGGTGCAGAATATTGTTTTGCGGTGGAAGAAAGCACGCAATGGACGAAATCAAACTCAATCAAAGTCTTTCGGAAGAGAAGAAGGAAGAAGTAAAAAAGCTGATAGATGAGTTAGGTTTATAAAAACCATTAACTTGTTTGTGTGAGATATACTTTTTGTTCCTGTCCAATGTGCAAACAGCTTTCAAACCCCTGTTTATTAATAGGGAGGGGTATATTATGACCGAAAATGGCGAACAAAAGATTAAACTTCTAATACTGAAAGTTGTTTTGTAAAGAAAAGGACAAAACGCATGCGTTGAATGCCGATGATATTCGTGAAAAACTTGAAACTTCCTTGAAGCAAGTCGCAAAAAAACGATCCCGAAGCCGTTGCTGCCGGGACAGACTTTTTCTTCTCTCCAGACAGTAACGAGGACGCGTATATCGAACTTCGCAACGGTTTTCTTGCCACCCTTTCGGAAGCTGACCGCATCCTGTTCACCCTGCGCGGACAGTTTGAGGAATACATGAGAACGCAACAATAAGAATATCTTACGCAGCCACTCGGCTTCAATCGCCGGGTGGCTTTTTTGCCGTCCCAAAATATTTTTATAAAAATTTTCTGCCGTCAGGAACATTTTCGGATTTTCACCTTGGGGAATCAATGGAGGGCGTGCAAAGCAGAAGGAAAAACAGACGCGGCACGGTTCGGGATGAAAACACCAATGACCAAAACCGCACAACACGCATCCGGCTTGTAGCACGCTGTTTCCCGCTTTAGCGGTGGCAAGATGCTTGCCCGCATTCAGCAGGGCAAGCAGAGCGTTTGGACTCCCACCGCCAAAGGCGGCTGGAGCCAAACGCATTTATTTGGGGGCAGAAGCCCCGCGCTTACCTTTTCTTTGCGGAAAGAAAAAGTAAGCCAAAAGAAACGAATACCCTGATATCAATTATCAATTTTCAAAGAGGTGATTTTGTAATAATGACCAAAGATCGCAAACGGAACAGGAAAAAATCCTTTTGGGTGACAGACAGCGAGTGGAACGCGATTGAAAAGATCGCCGCCGAAACCGGGATTGGCATCGGAGAATACCTCCGCATCTCGGCGCTCGGCAAGACAATCTATCAGATAGAAGAACTGAAGCCGGTACTTCACGAGCTGAAGGGCATCGGTCGGAATCTCAATCACCTCACGTTGCTGGCACATCAGGGCGTCATCCGGACGGTCAACCTGACCGCCACAGCCGATGGCATCGGGCGGTGCTATGCGGAGACCTGCCAACGCTTACGCAGGATCTGCTTCGGCATTCCCTGGTAGTCTGCGCCCGCAGGGAACAGGAGCGGGATTGCCGGTAAAGGCAAAAATCGGGCTGCCTCAATTTCAGTTGAGACAGCCCGATCTACGATTGGGAAAAATGATGTGGCGGGCGCCAAGTTGCTTGTTCTATGACTATGAAATATCAGACGGGTTATCCAACTCAACCACGGGCATTTTGATATCATCATTTTCAATAAACATCAACATATAGATTGGGTAATAAATCAGATTTCCCTTGATCTCCACATTATAATCGGAAAGGTCAAAGCCTTCCTTAATGGAATAAAAGCATAGGATTGACACTTTTGCAATAGAAAATTACACCGTTTTGACACTTTTTCAATGAGAAACGAACTGAAATTGACATTCTTTCAAAGCGGAAAGGCGAAACAATGTGCATAACGTGCGCAACGGAAAGACGGGAGAAAGCCGAATTTCGGTTTTCCTTATTTTTCCGAAACCAACGGGGGATAAATAACGGTGAAACCACCAATAATAGGACTAAACCCAAGAAAATTCCCAATTGGAGGCAGCTATGAAAGCAACCGGAATTGTCCGTCGGATCGACGATCTCGGACGCGTGGTGATCCCAAAGGAAATCCGCCGCACCATGCGTATTCGGGAAGGCGACCCGCTTGAAATTTATACCGACCGTGAAGGAAAGGTCATCTTCAAAAAATATTCTCCCATCGGGGAGCTTGCGTCTTTTGCGGCTCAATATGCCGAGACCTTACACCGCGTTTGTTCGCTTGCGGTCATTATCTGCGACCGCGACGCGATTATTGCCTGTTCGGGTGTCCCGAAGAAGGATTACTCCGAAAAGTCCCTGTCGGCAGAACTGGAGCACGTGATGGAGGGCAGAAATCTGTATTTCCACCGCGAGGGCGACGCGCCGATGCCCGTTCTCAGCGAGGACAGCGCGTTTGAGGTCAGTTGCGCGATGCCGATCATCAGCGAGGGCGATGTGGTCGGTTGCGTTGCGTCGGTCATTGACCGCACCCGCGATACGCGCCGCGAAGCTCCGACGGGCGAGGTGGAGACAAAGCTGATTCTCACTGCGGCGGGTTTCCTCGGCAAGCAACTGGAGACCTGAAAAGGCTTCGTATCCCTTGCCTGTCCTTCCGGAAAGAAGGACGAACGCATTTGTTCCGTAACAGTCGGCGGAGTCCTGACAATCGTCAGGACTCCGCTTTCTGATATTCCGTCGGTCTTTGATTGCTTTTTTCCACTGCAGGGGCGTCATGCCCGTATTTTTGCGGAAGAAGGAGAAGAAATAAATGTCGTTTTTGAACCCCATCCGGCGCGCGACCTCGCGAACGCTCTGGTCATCCCGTTTCAGTTCGTATTGTGCGATGGAAATCTTGACGTGGATGATGAATTGGTGTATCGAGATGGAAGTGAACGCGCGGAAATCCTTACAGAGTTTATTGCCGCTGACGAAGAACCGCGCGGCGATATCCGAGATGTGCAGGGGAGAGCCGATGTTTTCCGCCACATATCGGATGACCTCGGGGCGTTGCCCCAATCCCCATTTAAGAGACTTTTTAAAAAAAGTCCCTTAAAAATCCTCAAAAACTTTCCCCCAAGGGCGGGTTTCCGTAACGAATCCCGCCCTTGGGGGAAATTCTTGAAGGTTCTTAGGAATGACAGTTGCAAAGCAACTGTCAGTAGCGAAGCGTTACTTCTCTCTAAGAAGTTTCCTAAGTAGGGTTCGGGGCAACGCCCCGAGGTCTTTCCTCCACAGCAAACCGAAACAGGAGCGTTTTTGCATGATTCAGGGGCGTGTGTGCGCGTTTTTGCAATTTACAAAAGGCGGGTTTTGTGGTATAATGATGAGAGAAAAGAATCCGGACAGGAGTGTTGGATATGAAAACGGAATTTGTGCATTGCAAAGATAAAACCGACGTGGCGAATACGGAAGCGCAGGTGAATTGCCGCTTTGAGGGCGTGTTTGACGAGGCGTTGGCATTTATTATGAAGTATCAGCTGATGCGCCCGGATCTGTGGCGGAAGTTTGCGGATCTCTACCGTACCCAACCCGACGCCAAGCACGGTTGGTCGGGCGAGTACTGGGGCAAAATGATGCGCGGCGCAACGTGGGTCTATGCTTATAACCGCGACGAAGAACTTTATAAAATCCTGCGCGAGAGCGTTCTGCAACTCATCGGAAACGCAGAACCCTGCGGCAGAATCTCCACCTACGCGCAGGAACTGGAATTCCGCGGGTGGGATATGTGGTGTCGCAAGTATGTCCTGCTCGGTCTGGAATATTTCTATGAAGTCTGCCCCGAAAATGATCTGCGCGAAACCGTCAAGGCGGCGATGATCCGCCACCTTGATTATATCGTTGCAAGAGTCGGGGACGGCATCGGGCAGATGTGCGTTACCAATACATCGGACGCATGGAAGGGCGCGAATGCCGCGTCCATCCTCGAACCCGTGGTGAAGCTGTGGAAGCTGACAGGCAAGAAGGAGTACCTCGCGTTTGCCGACCACATCGTGCGTTCGGGCGCTTGTGCGGGTGGGGAGAGCCTGTTTGAACTGGCGTACCGCGACGAACTGCCGCCCTTCCGCTATCCCGTTGCCAAAGCCTATGAGGTCATGTCCTGCTTTGAGGGGCTGGCGGAATACTACCGCGTGACGAGAGAGGAAAAGTGGCGGACGGCGGTTCTGAACTTTGCGCACCGTATCGTGACCGTGGAGAAAAGCGTCATCGGCTGTTGCGGTTGCTTTGAGGAACTTTACGACGGCGGAGCTCTGCGCCAGACCGCAACCACGCATTACTGGATCATGCAGGAAACCTGCGTGACCGTAACATGGATGAAATTTGCCCTGCAGGCTTTGCGTCTCTCGGGCGATGCGACCTACGCCGACTGCATCGAGGAATCCTTCTTCAACGCCTATCTCGGCGCGCTGAATACGGGACATATCGCCTCGGTCGCGCGGATTCAGGCGGACGCGCACGACCCGCAGAAGAACGGCAATCTGCCAAAGCCCGAAGTGCTGACCTTTGACAGCTACAGCCCGCTTCTGGCAGGCGAACGGGGACAGATGGTCGGCGGATACAACGTTATGCCGGATAACACCTTCTACGGCTGCTGCGCCTGCATCGGTTCGGCGGGGATCGGAATGATCCCGAAGGCGGCGGTCATGCACAGCGAGGAAGGACCGATTCTGAACCTTTATTTCGCGGGTGAGGCAAGCGTGATGACCCCCGCAAAGCAGATGCTCACGGTTCGCACCGAAACAACCTATCCTTACGGAGACGGAAAAATCGCAATGAAACTCTCGCTTGAGACGGCGGAGATCTTTACGCTGACCCTGCGCGTTCCCGCATGGAGTCGTGAAACCGCATTGTCGCTCAACGGAGAAAACCTGCCGATTGAGGGAACGGGATATCAGTCCTTCACCCGCGAGTGGAAGAACGGCGACAGCCTGATGCTGGCGCTCGATATGCGCGTGCAGACCGTCCTGCCGCCTGAAGGCTCGTGCAATGAGGAGGACTTCTGTGCTTACCGCCGCGGTCCTGTGATGCTCGGTGCGGATGCAAGACTCGGAAAAGATCCCGAAGATGCGTTTGCAGTCAGACATGATGTCGGGAACATCGTTCCGGATGTGCGCCTGACCGATTGCCGCGAGATTCCCGAAGCACGGGTGTGCGCGGAGTTGCCGACAACCGACGGGGAAGCGGTGCGGTTGATCGACTATTCCTCCTGCGGAAAAACATGGGATGCAACCTCCCGTTGCGCCGTCTGGCTTTCCAACGGACGGTGTCGGCATGTGATTACCGTTACGAGAAGATAAGAAAAGCCAAAAAAAACGCTGTGCGACCCGATTTTCGGGCGTGCGGCGTTTTTTGCGGAAAAAGTCTTGCAAAAAGTCTCATTCGGTGCTATAATAACGGTAACTAAACGGAAGGGGCGTTGCGGAACATGAGACGGTGGATGGCGGTTTGTATAGCGGTTCTGATTGCGTTTTTCGTAAGTCCGACCGTTTTCTGCGCAGAAGCGGAGCCGGAACTCTTTGTAAACGACGTCAGGGTCACCGAAGCCAACGCAAAGGATGTGCTGGGCGACGGAACCGTGCGCTGCTCTATCGAGACCGCAGTCCTCTCGCTGAAGGGCGCGGGACTGCGCAAACTGTCTGTAAAAGGGACGTGGACGTTGGAGGTTACGGGAGAGAATACCGTCCGCGAAGGCATGACCGTGAACGGAAATCTGACCGTGCGCGGCGCAGGATGCCTGACGGTTACGGGCGGTTTGAACCTGTCGGAAGGAAGCACGATCCTGCCCACGTCCGGAATGCGGGTTCGGGCGGGAAACAGTCAAAACGGCAGGGACGCGTTTGAAATCGAGAATCCGGACAAAGAGGTATATGAATCTGCATATGTTCGGTTTGAACCGGATTATCAAACGGTGCATTACCTCCCGGACGGCACCTGCACCGGAAATGAGCAGTCCGGCAAGCACTACAACGGAATGCCGCTGATTCTGCCGGACAAGGTATATTTCTCCCGCGAGGGCTATACCCAGACCGGTTGGCGCGATGCGGCGGGCGGCAGGGTGTACAGCCTCGGGGATTCCGTAAGCGAAGGCGCTGGAACAATTTACTATCCCGTGTGGACGGTCAACCGCTATACCGTAACCTTCCGGTTCGGAAACGGCGGAGAAGATCTTGTTCTGACCGTTGCGTACGGCGCGGCATTGGAAGCGCCCGCAGAGCCGGTGCGGATCGGTTACCGCTTCTGCGGTTGGAATCTGCCGCTTCCCGATACAATGCCTGCGCAGAATCTGACCCGACAGGCACTCTGGAGCATTTGCGACCACAGCGGCAATACAACCGAGCCGTCCTGCACGACGGAAACGGTTTGCTCGGTCTGCGGCGCAGAATTGGGGAGGATTCCGCACCGCGCGGCGGAGGACGACGGCGACTGCACAACGCCCGTGACCTGCGAGGTCTGTGGCGCTGTCCTTGTCAAAGCGTGCGGCGCGCATCGGCTTCCGGCATGGAAGCTTTTGCCCGACGGCAGACGTTTCCGCGCCTGCGCCAACAGCGGTTGCGCTTATACGGAATCCGAGCGGATTCCGCCGTTGGAGTCTGCAGAACCGCCCGCCGCCGCAACCTCCGATCCTGAATCGAAACCCGAATCCGAAGAGAAACCCGAATCCGAAGAGAATCCCGAATCCGAAGAGAATCCCGAATCCGAAGAGAATCCCGAATCCGAATCGAAATCAGAAGCAGAATCCGAAGCGGATTCCGCCCCGTCACGCGCCGTACCCGCGCATGGATGTTCGTCCGCCGTCGGAATCTCACCTGTTTTTGCCCTCGCGGCACTTGTACTTTTCCGAAGAAAAAAGAAATCGCACTGCCTGTAACAATCCCCCCAAGAGCAGAACCCTTTCCGGAATCCGCTCTTGGGGGAATCTTTTTTGAGGCA
>ERZ780149.1348-NODE-1348-length-27398-cov-4.054091_pt1 | contig 27398 bp, 28 predicted proteins | sample MGYA00511367_ERZ780149 | MGnify/ENA primary metagenome ERZ780149 (study PRJEB29588, sample SAMEA2153852) | human gut metagenome | biome: human gut; feature: human-associated habitat; material: faeces | place: Denmark | collected 2008/2010 ... | reverse complement strand
TCTTCCAATATATCAACTTCAACAGGCATTTTATATCGGGTTTATGAGTATCTCTCCGTAAGAGACACTATCTATAACGCAAAGGTACACATTTTTATGAGATTTAGGTTGTTTATCAGATGATAAAATACTCTATATCATCGATAAACAGCCTTTTTGTTTTATAAACTGCTATCCAAACTATTGACTATCAGCTTCAACGTGTCTCTTACGGAGAGAGGATTGGTTTTGCCAAACAATCTCCAGCTTTATAACAAGTCCCTTAATATTTGCGTGTTCGCCCTATCCACGACAGAATTATCCAACGATGCTAGATATATTTGTGTTGTCATTTCCGAATCATGCCCCATCCCTTCACTGATAACCGAAATGGGTATATTCTTACTCTTGGCTATGCTTGCCCATGAATGCCGGGCAACATATAGTGTTAAAGGGATGGAGATACCCACTAACTTTGCGACCTCTTTCAGATTCTTATTCGTGCGATAAAGTGCGTTTTTGTATTGGCTACGATTGTCGTATGGATGCTTTAGTATCTGGAGCAAGTAAGGACTACCATAATCGGTTTTGTGTTTGTCTGCAATCTCCTGCATACACTTTTCCCATTTTACGAGCAACTGTTGCCCGGTCTTGCGTCTGCGATAGGATAAGATGCCGTTCTGCTGGTCTTTCTTCTTCAAGTGTGCCATATCTATGAACGACATTCCACGGGTATAGAAAGAGAAAAGAAACATATCCCTTGCAAAGTCCAAAGCGGGATGTAATGACAAATCAAGATTCTTAATCTTCTTGATTGCCTTTAACGGGATTGCCCGTTTAACCGTCTTATCAATACCTGTATAGACGTGCTTGAACGGGTTGCGGTTGCTTGTCAATTCCTTTTCCGCGGCACGGTTATATACAGCCCGCAATATCCGCATATAGAAGGAGCTGCTGTTCTTGCTTAAACCTCTATTGTGTAACCATGCCTCGTACATCAGCATCAAATCTGAATCAATCTCATCCAATAATATATCCTTATATCCACGGAATTGCATGAAACTTCTGAGCGTAGCATGATATGTTTCGGACGTGCGATGCTTACCCATCTGCCTGAGTTGTGCGGTGATGCCATTCATGAAATTGAACAGTGTTTGCTCGTTGGCAGCCTTTTGAAAGACTGAGATAATCTCATCGGCGGTATAGCTTATCTGCTTATTTTCCCAATGGCTGACGATATTTCCCAATCGTTTTATATCCCAATTTATACGTTCCTTGATAGATTGAAGGTACCCGTTTCGCCCATTATTGGCGAGAATTAAGGTTGCCCGTCCTTCGTCCCATTCATCCGCATAGATGCGGTAATCCGTCTTTAGCTGACGGATTACACGCTTATGGATGATTTGATAATAGATTGTGCCTTCCTTGCCTATGGTCGAGGAAGGTCTGAACTTCACTTTTATCGAGGCCATATAATCAACCTTGTCTTGATTGCTCCCACTTGGCATACATCTCCCTCGAAAGCTCCACAATCTCCCGGCTCAGCTTCACAAGGTCGATGGTATGCTTCTCCAGTTTGTAAAGCAATGCCATCGCCTTCTTCTCCGAAAAATGGCAGCGCAGTTCCTTCACAACTTGGTTGTAATTGGTGCCGATGCCACGGAACTGGGCGTGAAAGTCGGACAACTTGGTGCTGTATTCAAACATCGCCTTGTCCACCTTCATCACCTTGAACTTTTGCCCGAAGAAGTGCGCTTTCAGAAAGACAGCTTTCGCGTACACGTTCGATTCCTCGTACATCGTGAGGAACCTGTTCCATTCCGCATCGTCGAAGCGCACCATCACGCAGTGCGTCTTCGGGTCTGACACGGGATTTCTCCCGTACTTGCTCTTCTTTTTCATTCTTCTTATTCTTTTAATTTAATGGTTCATCCATTGTCTAATCTCCGATTAAAGGACCCTGAAATTATCCGACTGCGGAGGATAATTCTGCCCACGGCGGTGCAGGTGTTTTCAGTTACTTAGAATTATTCGGGTAACTGAAAATATACCTTATTTTGTGCTATTTGACATATAACACTGAATTACAGACGTTTATAAAGTTATTGGTGTACTGATGGTGTACTAATTAGTTGGATAAATCTAAAATTGGAAGCTCGATTTTGGGATTTTTAAGGGTTGTTAGTTATATTTAATGCGATTCTTTTTCGGCGAGTTTCCAAAGATTTGAGGCTTTGGTGAGCATGGCAATGAGAAAAAATCGCTAATTTTGTGTTAGGATATGGCGCAGTTCAATCAATACGACTCTCTGATTGAGCTCTCGGTGATAAAGAATTTTTGTCGAGAGAACGGTAGTATTGTCCATTATCCCAAAGATTATGTTTTTGTACAGCAGGGATATGTTGCGAGAAATCTTGGTGTAGTAGTATCGGGTTATTTCAAATATACGACTCTCACATCTTCGGGCAATGAAGCGATAGTAGGTTTTGCCTTTGAGGGTGAGATTGTCGCAGATTTCTACAATTCTTATAATGGACGGCCATCCGAAATTACCATAAAAGCAGGATGCGATGCCTCGGTGTCGCAAATCCGAATGTTGGAAGCAAAGGGCTTGTTTGATGCAACATTTGATGGTAATCTTTCTTCCATTAATGGCACTCTGTTCAGTGAAATTTATTCCCGTTATCTTGAACTTTACCGAAAGACACCGACAGAGCGTTATCTTGATTTAATCACCCAATATCCTGAAATCTTAGACATCATTTCATTGCGCGATATTGCTTCGTATCTCCGCGTAACACCGGTATATCTAAGCAGAATCCGAAAAAATCTCGCAAGAAATACGGGCGAATAAAACTTGTTTAATCCCCTAATTCGCTTTTTTCCCTAACTTTGCAAATAAAAACATTGGCAAATGGAAAATCGAATATTCAAATCAATCTTGTGGCTTTTGCTTTTTATGCCATTTATGGTATCAGCGCACACAAGTATCACAAGTTCATCATACGAAGGCTGCATGATTCCGCTTCCCATATTGGCTGAAGAATTCTGCGTATCAACCAATTCTCCTGTTCAGAATTTTGTACTAAGGCATAAACAAAAAGCGCCCGACGACAACTCTGATGCCATTCAGTATGCACATATTGTTTTGTCTGAAAGCGGTACGCTTTCTTCCGCATTGGGAGACAGAATATTCGAAATAGACTCCATTTCGGTAGAGGGTCCCATGAACGAGGAAGACTTCAATACGCTGTGGGACTCATCGTTCAACGGCAGTCTAAAAATCATCAATCTTGAGAATGCCGCGATTGAGAACGGCAAAATTCCAGATTATGCGTTTTTCCACATCGATGTTCAGGTCGATTGGGACACATGGATTATCACGGTTACTCCGCTCGAAAAAATCATTCTTCCGGATTACATAACAGAAATCGGGAAAGATGCGTTTGGATATGCTATAAATCTTGTTGAGATTAATTTCCCCTCCAAATTACGATATATCGGTAAATCAGCATTTACAGATTGCATCAGTCTGAAGCCGGAAATGCTGGTTTTTCCAGAGGGGCTTGAAAAACTTGACGAACAGGCATTTTACCAGTGCCGAGGGCTGGATGGAGAAATAAAATTGCCTTCTACTCTCACCTGGATTGATGCTTCCGTTTTCTATAACTGCCGTATCGCCGAAATAAATATTCCTGATAACCTCGAATATCTTGGATGTTTCGCATTTGCGGGTTCAAGATTCAAAAAAGCCATATTGCCCGATGATTGCTATCTTTGCCCTCACGGCTGTCAGTTTTATAATAACTGGGAGTTGACAGAGGCGCATTTGCCCGAAAACTCGCTATTCGTTCCTCCTCAGGTTTTCGACGGTTGCATAAAGCTCACTAAGGCAAACGTTCCTTCTCAAGCTATCGTTATCGGTGAATTTGCTTACAACAGTACAAGTTTATCTGCAATCAGTTTCCCTCCAACGCTGGAACGGATTGAGCAGGATGCCTTTCAAGGCTGCGACGGCATGGAGTCTATCTTATTGCCTGCGTCACTTACCGCACTCGGTGACAGGGCGTTTAACTGCTACGGATTGAAAGCCGTATATTGCATGGCTCAGACCCCTCCCGAATTTTTAGCTTCACAGGGATATGAATCTGACAGAAATCCATTTGCCGGTGTAGACACTTCAATCCCGGTCTACATCCCCGTAGGCACCAAAGAGCGATACCTGGCGGCTCCCGGATGGGATTATTTCACAAACTTCATTGAGACAGACAATTTTCCATCGGCAGGAATTGAAAATATTTCACCGGATGTAACTCCTACGAGCTACAAGATATACGATTTATCGGGGAGGCAGACCGAGGCTCTCGTCTCCGGACATATTTATATCCGAAACGGCAAGAAATTTATTCATAAATGACTTATAGAACGGCTATCTCACAAAAAAATGTAGAGATAGCCGTTGTTTTCTTTATGAGAATTAGCGTTTTAGCCCTTGACTAAAAGTTCGTTTCAACTTCTGATACTGCTCTTTAAGCCATTGGAAAATTCGTGTCCCATTGATATGCAGATGGAACTTGTTGTCCGACGGGTCACGGATAAATTTGAATGTGGTGCCAGCCGCCACCTCAACCTTATCATGCTTTTCGGGATAGTCAAGGGTTACATTCGTGGTAAGATACCGACCTCCGCCGTCCATTAGCTTACGGGCAAAGGTATCAGGAATACCGACCTCTTCGCATTCTTCCAAAGCCGGAATCATAGCGATGCTATTAGGAAAGTATTTTTCTATCTTGGCTATTTCATCATTATGCCCTCTGACGATGCTTTCCTCCTGTTTCCTCTGCCTGTCGAGCTGCTGCTGCAAATCCCATACGCGGTTGCGATGAGTTTTGTCGGTTTCCTCAGCCCGGTCTTTGAGCGTTTTGATTTCCTCTCGACATTCAGCGAGTTCCGCCTCAAGCCTCTTTGTCTTGTTTCCGGTGAATCGGTTGGCGAGATTGCTAAGGACATCCTTTCGGTTTGCATCTCGTTGAGCTTTGGCTTCGGCGGCTTCCTGCAAGGCGGTCTCTTTTTCTTTTTTCGCTGCCTCTGCTTCCTCGACATAGGTGGAGCGTTCCTTTACGAGCTTCGACTTGTCAGCCTCAATATCGGCAATCTCGTCCGCGACTTTCTTTTTGTCAGCCTCCAACTGTTTCTTTTCGTTGGATAAGGTCGTATTGGTGGCGGCGAGAGAAGAATTTGATTCTTCAAGTTCGGCCTTACACTTTTCAAGGTCACTGTTCTCCTTGACGATTTTAGCATTGGCTGCTTTGGATTCGACGATTGTCTTTTCTATCCAGCGGTTGCCACGTTCAAGTTCGGCCTTTCGTTTCTCCAAAGATTGCGTTTCGGTATCGAGCTGTTCTTTCTCGGTGGTAAGAGTAGCCACGTCCTGCTCCAGATCCTTTTTCTTGATTTGACATTGGCGGTAATATTCGTGCTGGTCAACGTGACGAGCCTCGGAACCACGGATACCACGTTCCAGCCCGAAGCGTTCCATCGCCTCGGCATAGGTATCTTGAAATCGGATAAGGTTCTCGCGGGTCATGATGTCGTTTGCACTCAGCCGCGGGCCGTCTTTGGGCTTGGTGCGGTAACGCTTCTTCGCATTGGACTCGCTCGCCTTCTTCTTTCTCTCGGTGGTGACAATTGGCACGACCGTGACATGAAGGTGCGGTGTCTGCTCGTCCATGTGGAGATGCGCTCCGACAACATTCTCTTCCCCGAATGTTTCCTTTGCCCAGCGGACACTTGACTCCGCCCAGTCGTTGAGCCGTCCTTCTTCGGCTAAACGCCGCAGGGCGTCGCCGTCTGATGACAGCAGGACATTGAGGGCAAGCACCTGGTTCTTGCCAATCTTTCGTGTCAGTCCTGCATGGTCAAGGCGGTGTTGGATTGCCTCGCCCAGACCGTCAACTCCATCGGGATATTTGACGAAATCATCACGGTTAAGATGGCGCAGTTCGGGGTGGGCATTGTCGGGCTGAGTGCTTCGCTCGATGTGTCGGGCTATGGCGGTGCATGAACCGCTTGCCTTCATGATGTGGAGTACGGCGTAACTCATAGGCAAGCGTGTTTGTATTGTGGAACAATCGGAGTGTACGGCTTCTCTTTAAGCCGTCTCGGGGTTTTCAAAGGGGATGTCCCCTTTGGCTCAGTAGGGATATTTTTAGCGTGGTCTTTGACCATGCGGCTTGAAAAATTCCCTAATGAGCTAAGGAATTTCCGGATGGCGTAATTTCCGTGCCGCCACTGCACGGATGGTACTGCACTGCCGTAGCAGTGGTACACCGGTATAACCATTGCAGCGGGAGCAATGGAATTTGCGATGAAAAAAGGATGTTTCACGGGATTTCAGTTTTGGAGTTTACCCTTGGCATTTTAGGCATTTTGGCATAAACGTGGGCTTCGGCATCTCCGTAGGAAATGCCAAAATGTCAATAATGCCAAGGGGTGAATGTTTATAATTTGGTGTACTTTCCGTGGGAGTCATGAGCGAAAACAACGCCCTTCCTGTCCTTGACGAACCGCTTGAAGCTGCGCTCCGGCATACCGCATTTCCCGGCTATCGCCACGCCTTCGGCGGTGGTGAAATTGTCGGGCAACTCCGAGAGAACGGCGAGCTGCAACTCGGTCAATGCGTCCTCGCTGATGATGCCCTGCACCTTCGATGCGGTAGAGCGGAAATACTCGGCAAGTCTTATCGACCTCTCCACCGTGTCCACATCAATCAGTTTCTTCTCACCGCCACACGCCCAGTCGGCGAGAGCGAGCAAAAGAGAAAATCTGATAGCGTAGATTTCGAGTTTGCTTGCGATGGAGGTCAGGGTGTCGCTCCCGTCGGCGTTGCAACGGTCGGTCTGCTCGTTCTGCCACTGATAGAGGCGGTCGAGCGCGTCCGGCGAGAAAGGAACATCCTCGGGGATAATCTCACCGTTGCCGCCAGCCTTCGGAACTATCCCGATAAGCCTTGACAGGATTTCACGCCACGCGGCTGCGATGTCGAATGACGGCAGTCGGCGGGTGCGGTCCCATTTCGGTTTGCTTTGGTCGGCCGGGAACACATAGAGTATGCGCTCCATAAAACCGTTGGCGTTGCGGTTGTTCGCGGCGAGGTCGATAAGCACCTTCGGCTGTATCGTGCCGATGACGCAAAGGAACGGATTGCGGATGAACACACCGCTCTGACTGCTCTTGCGGTCTGACATTGCAACCTTGTGGTTGAACACCGACATCCAGAACTCCGATTCCGAACCGCTGTTGTAGCGGTTGAAATTCTTTACCCAACCCGCAAGTTCATCGTACATCAGTATCAGTCCTCGGGGATTCTCCGAGAGAATACGGTGTACCGCCTCGTTGGTCACGTCCTGCATCATGAACCTGACGCGCCGTGGCTCGGCAGGGTTGAGTTCGTAACCGTTGGCTACCCTTTCTTTCGGTGTCAGCTCCATCGCAGCATTATAGCGTTTCAATGCTTCGGCAAACTGAGCCGCTTTCTCGGCATCGTGGTCGATGAGCGGCTGCATGAGGTAACTGAGCGGGTGGCTCTTGCAGACACCGGGGCATCCGACAAGGGCAACGAAAAGAATGGCGTATTCCTTCCACCCTGCCATAGCCTCCGCCGAATGGGTGTTGCCGATAACAGCGGCCATCGCCGTCAGCACCGAACCTGCGATGTAGTCTTTCGGAAAACCGAGAGTGGCGTTTGCCTCGTTTACAATCTCCTGCAACTTTGCAGGCAGGACGTCAACGGGGAAACCGCTGATAATCTGCGCAGTCGGTTTTGTTGCAATCAGGCAGTCAGATGTTGCTGACTGATTGGTCACCATGTCATCCGCATGACAAGGCGGCAACTCATTCTGCTGATTTGTCACTTCTGTCGGAGTGTCTGCGCACACATCGTCAGCTTTTGCAGCTTTCTTTGCGCTCGCTTTTTTCTCGCTGACCTTAGGCTTGGACAAGGTAGCCTTTACTGAGATTGTCGTTTCCTTTTTCATCGGCTGCCCCCTTTCTTCTTGGGCTTGTCATTGGGAACGAGCACACCCACGGCATTGCTGTCCTTGAGTCTGCTTTCAGCCCATGCCAGAAGTTCGTGGGCCTTGAAATGGAGCTTGTTGCCGAACTTCTTGTGTGGGATGGTCTTTTCGCTCGTCTCCTTGTAGAGCTGTCCTTTCTTGATGGGATAGCCGTTGGCGTTGAGAAACTCAAGGGCTTCTTCGGCGTTAAGGCCTTCATTGTCTTTTTTCGTCGCTTTTGCGGGAATGGCGGCAATAGCTGCCAGCACTCCCGATTCAGTGAGGTAATCCTCTACCGCGCCTTTCATGAGGAGCTTCAGAACCTCGATGAAAGGAAGATTCAGGAATTCAGAAATGTTTTGCATTTTTGGGAAAAGTGGATTAGTGGGTTGTGGATTGTTTTGAATACTCTCACGCATCAGTTTTCAGATGATAAGTGATATGCTGTATGCTCAACATACGGGTAGGCGGGTGTCGTCAGGTCATAGTTATTGCGTCACACCGGCCCGATGACTACACCCGGAGGATTAAAAGGCCGGCAGACACTGCAAAATAATATCGGACTTGCGTCCATGCAATATGCTTCAGGGTGAACGTAGATGGATTGATTACCTTACTGCCCTTCCGGACGGGCAATAAAAAAGCGGGGCCTTGCCGATACGTCTGTCCAGACGTGCCTTTGGCGAGGTCTCGTAATAAGTCTTAATCCATCAATGTCACCCTTTCGCAAGGGGTGTGGCAGGGGTGCGACAATCGTCACCACCCCTTTGGGGTCGGTGCTTCGCAATGTCGCGAGGGGGTTAGGGCTACTGCCACCTAACCTTAGATAACTTCCTAACAAAAGAAAAAATGAAATTGTTCAGCCATGCCCGACATTAGTCTGACATTGGCCGATGAGTGTCTTTCATAATTTCTGTTTGATTCTTATTTCGGCGGCTAAGTTACAAAACAGTTACGAAATATCCAAATTTTTGAAGCCTCTGAGGGCGAATCTGCGTTATGGAACTGATTTTGACAGGTCAAATTCCTGCTTTTAACTGATTGATTTGAGCACAGACGCGGTTTATATGATCTAACCCATATAAGAGCGAATTGCTGTCAATATCCATCCACGAAAACAATGTCTTTATCTTGGAATATATGTTTATCACATAGGATGTATCTATTGTTGACGTGTTTGTAGCGAAGCATATAGTTTCGTGGTGGGCAATGCGGTTTCGCAAGGAATTGACCTTATCAAGCTCATTGAAAATGTAAGTCTGATTATATTGCATCTCCCTTGATGACCGGGGCTTATTGGGGAATATAGCGAGAAGATTACGCCCGGTCACTCTATACTGTATCGGCGAGAACATATACTTCCAGATGCCAAATTCCATTTCAGCCAATAGTTTGGGGTGACTATATGAGTGGGATTGTGTCAGTTTGCGATGGGCAAAGGCGATAATATCTCGAGTTTTCCTCAAAATCGGTTCAGTGAATACTCCGTCTGGCAGAATTGAATCCCTGAGCCAATTTTCCCCAAGATTGTCAGTAAGTTTACGGTCAATCGCATTACGTAGCGCAACCTCGAAACAACTCACAATGGTAAACATTTCCTGTGAAATCTGTAGATTGTAGCGATAGAGCGTCATAGCCTTACGGGTGTCGCCACCGCAGGCTGTCAGATACCGCTCCATCCTTTTGGAGGACATTATTTTCTCAAAATCTGCGTATTTCATCAGAAAATCTTAATCTTTTTGGAGTAATGTTTTGTTTTTAAGATAAAAAGCACTACCTTTGCAGTGTTGAATCCCGGTAGCCCCTGTATATCAAGCTATCGGGTTTAGTTTTATGCAAACGCTGTATGTTGTTGATACCCAAAAAGAAAGCCCACCTCATTGTTGAAGTGGGTAACAAAATAGTAACAAATGTGAGGTTTAATCCCTCTTAGGTAGGCTTTCAGTAACAAATATAACGATTCCGTTCCAAATAACCAAATATCCTGTGTTTTGTGCTATCAATAGGGTGCATTACTTACTGCTTATACATACAGGCATCGGTTTATTATACCATTCTCCATCTCGCTAACTAAGGAATCTTCCTCCGTGGAAGTTTTGTTTGCTATCGTGGTGAGTTTGCTTCTTAGCCTTGAATAATTGGCTCTCTCTGAAAACGTCTTTTGGCTTTTTAGTTCCTCAATGTAGGAATCTATCACCTCAACACCATAAAGCCTAATAAGACGGCTTAAAAGCACCTCAACGGCATCACCAACGCTCTTGATTGATTCCGACATTATGGAATTGGGCTTTGGCAACTTCTTTATCTTTAGAAACTCTTGCAGATAGGTTTGAGATAAACGCTTGTAGAATCCTTTGTCGTAAAGCATTTCACCTGTTACCTCTTCCCATTTTAGCTGCTTCCCGATAGAGCCGTTTAACCTCAACTCATATTTCAATAGGTTGTAGCCATCAAAACCTTGGGGTAGTTCATACCCCTTTGCCTTGGCATCGGCTTTTTTATCATACAGGCATAAGGTCTTGGGCTGCCCCTTCCCCTTGTGCCTATAATATAGCGTTTCTGCCTTGAATTGGAATCTCTGCAAACGAGGATATGCCCCACATCTTTTCAAGTATTCAGCAACGGGATAATTTACAGGCATCCAATCACCAAACTCCAACGCCCTTACTTTGGCTTTTTTCATCGGAACACCCCCTAACTTCTGTGAAAGCATTTCTATTGCTATCATTGTGTCGTGTCGGTTCAAAGGATATAGATTACCACGTTTGCCGTTATCCTCTTCATAATGATAGAATCTTGACAAAGAGCCTTGCACACTCATTCCAGATTCATTCACCATCACTCTGAGATTGGCTAAATAACCGATTGTCTTGGTTTCCCCTGTTTCTCGGTCGATATTGTCTTTGGCGTTGGTTAGGTACGTGGGGAGGGCTTGAAAAGCATCCTCCCTTATCTCATACCTATCAAGCCAGAATCGTATATTGTCGTACATATTTAACTGCTTTGGCTATTGCAAAAAATCTGCAACAAAATGTACTTATTATATAAGGGATAGCGGATTGTCGGTTGCTTGTTTCCTTGCTCCCTCCAAAAACCGATTGTAACCTCCCATAATAAGCATCTCACAACGATTTCTGGCAAGATTCATAACATTGGGAATTACTATCATTTCAAAACTCTTAGGCACGTTATCACCCTCTCCAAAATAGAAACGGAACAGGAAGCCGTCTTGGAGATTATTTTCAAAGGGATTGAATTTACTTTCATCCTTGGGCTTACCCGGATTGCCATAGGCATACTCACTCACACCATTGCTTGTGTGATAATTATAAAGCCCTGTGAGATTTATGCTATTTTTAGCCTGCAACTTCATTGGAGGGGTTGAGGTGCTATCCTTGCTTCCACTTACCTTTGAATCCTGTAATATCAAGGAAATTTTGCCGTCTCGCCCTATCAGATATTCCATTGGCGGGTATTTCCCCCATACTTTTGTTGCCGTGTATTTAGGTTGCTTGTAAGGCTCTCCATTAGGCTTCAAAAGTACACGCTCAAAAAAAGCGTACATTACGGCTTCATTCATCTGCCAACGCCTCCTTTCTGGCAATACGCTGCCGCTTGTTGTGAAACCTCCTGTTGTGTGGCATATCGGTTAGACCTCATCCAATCCTCCACCTCCACACGGTCAAAGAATATCATCTTGCCATTGGGCTTACTGAATGGGAGAATGTTGTTGTGTGTCATCTTATATAGAGTACTGAGTTTTATCCCCATATAGGTTGCCATCTCCTTTGCCGTCAGTATCGGCTTTTGACATATCGCCATCAGTTCTGTGGCGGTTGTCGGCGTAGTTAATGATTTTACTTTTTTCATAACTAAATAAATTTTTAATTATGCCACAAAAGTATAATCAACTGAAAAAACAAAACCACCACGTGGAGTGTGGTGGTCATTTGTGGTTATGAGTGGTCTTTTACTCTATCTTGTTGTGCTTGTGTGGTTTCAGCTATAATATCATCAATTAAAAAAAGTTTTCTGGGGATATTTTTCTTTGCTCTTTTGAAAGCATCTCTGAAATTGATAGACTTTCCTTTCACCCTAAAATAGTCTTGAAAAGGCTTCCATTCTTTCTTTGGCGTTCCATCTGGATTTAGGTCGGGATTACGTTTGATAAGGCACTGAAAAAAGATTCTTTGGCAAAATATTGCTAACAGGCTTGCCGATTCAAACCAATTACCCTCAGCATCCATCAAACCTTTAGAGATAGCCTTACTGAATATTACTTGTATCTCTGGGCGGCTCAGAATATCTTCTGTTTCATCGGCATCGGTGGAGGGTGCTTGTTTCTTTGGACTCTTGGTTACATATCCCAATAATTTGGTTCTCATTTCTATTATGCAGGTGGTATTCCATGTTATTGCTTCTAATGTGGAATATAAGCGAGTGGCATATTCAGAGCCTAAATCATCTCCTAATTCTTTGATATAAAAATCCAGACGTTCTTTATAGAAATCGGCTGCTGATTGATGTAACTGCAACAAGCATCCATAATCGGTATCTGTCATTTCCCTATTCATTATTTGAATACGCTCCTCCAGATGTTCTAAGCCATCCGCCAATAATAGTCGTTTAAGTTGATTGGCAGAAAAACCAAATTGGGCTTCCTCCTGTAATTCTCTAACTGCTTGCATACATCTGTCTGGCTCAATATATAAGAGATTATTGGTGTAATCCCTATATCTTATGTAAGCGTGCATTACAACATCTTTATAATGTGCTATGTAATCCAGATAATTCATAAAAAATAAAAAATTTTGGGTTGAGGTAGCGTTGGGGTTGATTCCGATTTAGGGGGGGTACCCCTCCCCATCTGGAGAGGGGGATTCCCACCGATTAGAAAAGGTTGTCTAAAAGGTTCACTGCTTCTTCTTTCTTTTTATCTACTATCTTTGCATAAATTTGAGTGACGGCAATATCAGTATGCCCCATCAGTTTTGAAGTGGTGTAAAGGTCTGCTCCAGCCGTTAGCATCATTGTGCCAAAGGTGTGACGGCTAACGTGGAAAGTGACGTTCTTACTTACCTTAGAATCCTTTGCCCACCGCTTCAATCTCTTGTTGGTAATCCCTTGGTCTGGCATATCAAACACCCTTTCACTATCACCTTTGCCGTTCCGTGGAGGTAGGTATGAAATAGCCTGTTTAGATAGCGGTGCAATAACAGGCTGCTTGGTTTTCTTCTGGATAATGCTTACTGAAACCTTATCACCATCCTTGATTATATCCCCCCACCTCAACGCTGAAACATCGGAGTGACGTAATCCACAAAAGCAACAGAAAAGAAAGGCTTCCTTATCCCCCTGTGCCATTATGCTTACAGGTGTGGCAATCATTCTTTGGAGTTCTTCACGGGTTAGATATTCACGTGTACTTTCTGGTGCTTTTATCCTTTCCGTCTGTGAGAGTTGGCGTGTGGCATTGGATTGTATCAAACCCTCTCTGACGGCTTCATTAAGTACGATTGATAGAGCGTTAAGCATTTCAGCCTGTGTGGTCTGTGCAAGCGTCTTAGGCACTCTGATAGGCTCTTTTTTTGATACCTTTAAGGATTTGGCGGTTCTAAGATAATCAGTAAAGCCAATACAGAATTGCTTATCAACGTCAACCAACATTACTGCTCCATCATACTTACTTAGGTGCTGATTAAGGCGGCTTAACCCTCTTATTGAAGATTGAGAAACCTTATTGCTTTTACGTTCAATGATTGTGTTAATCCAATCTGAGAGCAACAGGCTTTTGTTAGCGGTCTTTATTCCTGCCTTGCCGTTGGTTATATCAATCAATCTTTGTGCCTTGATAGCATTGGCGGCATTGAGCGTGTTGGCGTTTGCAACCTTAGCCTGTGGGGTTGTTTCTGGTATAAGGTACAATTTCAGAAACTCATATTCCCTTTTGCCGTTCTGGTAATAATCCAGATACAGGGATTGATTGCCGTTGGAAAGAGTCTTGAATCTTAGTCTTATCGGCTCTTTAGCCTTGACTGCTTTCTTTGGTCTTGACATATACGTTACTATTTTGTTGTTACCACTGCAAAGATAATCAAAGAATTTGAAACTTGGGTAACAAACGAGTAACAAAATAACGACAAAGTAACAAATAATATCGGAAAGCAAATCAAAACAACCTTTGTTTAATACCCTGGTATATAGCATATTTAATACGTATATTCTTTCCTTTATTTTCTACATAAAAACAATCGGGTTTTGTTTTTCAGTGCAAAGATAATCATTTTCATCGGATTGGGCAACAGCGAGAAAAAGGACACCGGGTTTCCCTCCCGATGTCCAACCACTAAATCCACGTCAAAAATGAAACAAAAACATTATGACGTTGAATCTTATCGCAAAGGTAGTCATTTCTGAGCGCCTATACAACTATATAACAATCGAAAATGCCAGAGTGTCAGAAATGCCACGGGTGAATATCAGCTTCAATCAACATCAAAGGCTACTTTGCCGAGCTTGTTAATGGCTTTCTGTTTGCGCTGGTCAATGACGTGCAGATACTTTTCAGTCATCTTGATGCTTGCGTGTCCGAGAAGTGAGGACACGGTTTTTATATCCGCTCCGGAATTGAGCAGATTGACGGCAAAACTATGGCGGGAGCAATGCCACGTAATGCTTTTCTTTATTCCAGCAAGACTTACCCATCGGGAAAGATGTTTTCTTGCAGTGCCTGTATGGGGCAGATTGAAGATACGCTCTTTTGGATTGTTATCCTCTTTGGGATTGCCGATAAGCCGTAGTAGCTCATTGTTTAGTGGCGTAACAACTGCGGCATGGGCACTTCTCCCCGCACTTTTCTTCTGGTTGAACCTCATAACCATACTCTCATAATCGACATTGGCGAATGTAAGAGCCGACACATCGCAGTAGCGTAATCCTGTGAAACAGCAGAATATAAAAGCTCGCTGAACCTCCCGGTGTTCCCCTTCATAGCGGAATGTCGCAAGGCGGTTGATTTCTTTCGGGGTCAGGATTTCTTTCAATACCACATTCGTGTCATAGACAATTCTTATACCCTTGCACGGATTCTTCTTTATCAAATCTTCCTCAACGGCATCGGCAAGGACTTTCTTGAACCAATGGTAATTTTTGCGCGGGCCCTCACCGGAGCATTTGCTGCGCAGGTAATTTGTAAAGCCAAGAACGAGGTCGGGAGTCACAGCATCCATCGGCATGACGCTGACATACTTAGAGTATCTCGGTGTCAGGCCAAGGTATTCCTTAAAACGGATAAGCGAATATTTATAGGACTTTCTGACAGACATAGTAAAAGCCTCGTTGTCGCAGTGCTGCTGGAAATAGCGAATGAAATTTGATTCTTTCTCCCTTTTTAGCCGATAGCCCTTTCGGTCTTCAAGCATCTCCTGCTCCTTCTCAAAGCGTATCTTCTCGGCAAGCTGGAGTGTATTCTTGTTCTGCTGACGCTCCTGAGCGGTACGAGGGTGCAACCACACGTAAAGATTGATTGCCTCTTTCTTTCGCAGGTGCTTAATTCGATATTTAGGTTTTCCTTTCATTGCCCCCGACTCATAGAGGACAGGATTGCCGTCATCGTCATATACGGGGAATTCGCTTCGGCCGAGATAATACTCCAACCAAAGGCTCGCACGTCCGTCGGACATCTCTCTTTGGACGAGCTTCGGGTTTTGCTTTAATTTATTTGGTAATCTGCCCATAAAGAGTTAATTTTGTGTTTGTAAAGCAAATATAGTTCCGTGTTGTGAAACACGAAAATAGCCCACAACATCTATTAACAATCGAAATAGGCAAAAGGTGTACTTATGGTGTACTAAATGCACAAAACAATACAAAATAAAGAAACTCAATAGAATTTCTGACTTACATAAGTATCTGATATTCAGCGAAAGTTATTGTATTGAATTATATTCGTTTTACCTATGAGAAAACATACCTTGCTGTGTCTTTGAGGACACAAGAATCCTCCGCTTGTCGGATTGGTTTGTGAGTATAATAACTCATTTGGAATATTAGTCAAACTGGTGGAGTGTATCCACCGATTTGACCGGTTCTACCGCAATCCGCTCAGAGTTTGCGCCACTGCTCGATATCCTCCCGGTAGGTTTCAAGGTGCAGGCGGGCGAGATTCTCGATAAGTCCAGACGCACTCATGCCACGCCCGCCGAGACGGCGGACAATCCCGTCCAGCCGGTCACGCACCTCACCGCTGACGAACACGGGTTTGCGGTCGGTTATCTTGGGTACTCGCAGGTAAGCGGTACGGTACTCGTCCAGCGACAGCCTGCGTTGCTTGCTGCTGACACGCTTCTGCGGCACTGCCACTTCTTCGGGTGTTTCGCCTGACGGTTCATCCGCCGTCGCTGTTTCCGCTTTTTTCGTGACGGTCCTGCTGGGTTGTGCCAGATGTTCCGGGTCCAGCCCGATGTTCCGGTAGAAATCGTCCATAGACTTCTCACTGCGGGATTCCCTGCGTCCCATTCTTTCCACGATTTCACGAGCCTGCTGCTCACTGATACTTGGTTCTCTTTTCATTGTCATAAAACAGATTGACTAAGTTATTACTGTGGTCTTGGTCTGTGCCTTGACCGATTATCGCAAGTAAAGTAAGATGTTTTAGTACAGTCAGTCAATAACTTGTATTCGATTAGGCAATATTGTGAGATTTTGCTTTATGGTGATAGAGATATTGGTGAGGACTTCACAGATTTGCCGGATATGAATAACCGGAAGAACAAAGGTGCAATCACAGTCAGGTTTGAATTAAGCCCTTGTTTTTTCTCTTGCCACATTCCTGATTTCCGGAATTAAGAATATAGCCCCAATCTGTGCCAACCTCTACCAACCTGTGCCACATGCTTCCACTTCCGGGAAATCCATTGCAAGGCAGTAGATTATGTATTCCTTTGTGGTAAAAGAAACAGTAACAATAAAAAAGTATGTATATGGAAATCGTATCAATCGAAAGAAAGACCTTTGAGGCGATGGTCGCCAAGTTCGACCGTTTCGTCAGTCGCATGGATGCCATCTGTCATCGGCACGGAGAGAAGACAATGGGCGAGTGGATGGACAATCAGGACGTTTGCCGGATGCTCAACATCAGCCCACGCACGTTGCAGACGCTTCGGGACAATGGGACGCTGGCTTACTCGCAGATAAACCACAAGACCTACTACCGTCCCGATGACGTGCAGCGTATTGTTTCCGTTGTGGAGGACAGGCGGAAAGAAGCAAAGTTCAAAGGAAGAACGATATAAACTTGATGAAATGAACGAAGTAAACTAACAATACCCACTAAATCCAAAGTAACATGAATGAACTGATTAACAAGGACAGCGAGTGGATAATCCACTTCATGGGCAGTCTCGACAGTCTTTTGGACAGCTTCGAGCATCTGACCGCCAATTACCGACCGACACTGAACGGAGAGCGTTTCTTCACTGACAAAGAAGTGTCGGCACGGCTGAAAGTGAGCCGCCGGACACTTCAGGATTACCGGAACGAAGGGCGCATAGCCTATATCCAGTTAGGCGGTAAAATCCTCTACCGTGAATCCGACATCGAAAGGATGCTGGCTGACAGCTACCACGCCGCCTATCGGTTGACAGGCACATGATTTTCTTGAAGGAGCGCAGTTTGCCGTCTGCCCTATGATTGCGGAGCAATGGACTTTCGGCAAAAAGAGAAAGGAACGGTTTACGGATGGAGCGTCAAAATCCCGTTTCGTCTGTAAGCCGTTCCTCTCTTCTTTCTTCTGATTTCCCGCCAGTCGCTTGTTTCCGTTGCCGGATGCTCTTCAAGCGTATGGCAGGCAGTGACAATGTTTTCGGGCTGAATACGCTCCTCAGGAGGAAGATTCTGCCCGAAACGGCTCTGCCGCCCGACCTTGCTGCTGCCATCAAGCCATACGCTACCTTTGCATCCGTGTATCGGGAACGAGTGGCTGATGGAATAAGCCTCAACTATACCATCGGTTATTACCTCTGACGCTGGCAACAAACAGTGTAATCGGTGTAGCTTTCTTAATGGTGCTAATTTCATTTATTATAAACCGTCTGAACAAGACACTCTCTTTACTGCATATCCTGAATGCAACGGCTATAATCACTTCAATGTTATAGACATCGTAACTGATGCCATCCGATTGCTTGACATACTTCATCGTGTCAAATTTGTTCAGTTCCTTGTTCTTGTAAATGGTATGAATCGCCTTGCGGACATCGCATGAGAACATCCCGAACAGGTCGGCTATCTCGAATTGTGTCATCCATATAGGTGCTGTCGGCATAATGACTACACCCGTTTCACTGATTGTTATTATTCCTCTGTCCATAATGTACTGAATTGATACTGTTTACTTATTGTTGTCTGTCTTTTCGCCGATAGATTGTATTTTCCTGCGTTCCATCAGCTTGTCCATATCTCTGGAGATTTTATCATCGGTTATCCGTGCATACCCCTGTGTCGTCCGGATATTGGAATGTCCCATCATTTTAGCGATGCTCTCGATAGGTATATCCGATGAAATCAGGAACGTACCGAAGCTATGCCGACTTTGATGATAGGACAAGTTGTCTTCTTTCCCTATGATTACACCCAGCTCATGAATCTCAAACCACAGGGCATCCCGATTGGGAAGCGGGAACACGGGATGTTCATCGTCAGTCGTGTTATACAGCGACAATATCCGCTCCGCTATGGGATGCAGTGGAATGAACGCCTCTATCTTTGTCTTCTTGCGGTTGATGCGGATGTACCGCCTACCATCCGCATTCGTCCCGATATGATGTGGATGCAGGAGCATTATATCCACATACGCCAGTCCGGTCAGGGTCGAAAAGATGAAAGCCCGTCTTGCCAGTTCCATCCGCTTGTCATACATCGGGGGGGAAAGTATCTTCTTGAACTCCTCACGGCTGATATACCTGTGCCTTGCCTCCGGCTTGGTTTCATATTCCATTTCCTCACAAGGGTTCACGCGGATAATCTCCTTATCGACTGCCAGATACAGCAGGCGGTTCAACCAACGCAGGCAATGGTTGGTTTGGGAAGCCCCGAAATTCTTGCATCTCTTCAAAAACGCTTTGTAGGCTTTGCCGAAGTCTTCCGTGACTTCTTCAAGGCCTATGTCTTTCTTGCCCAAAGACATGAGATAATTTGTCAGGTACTTCTGGTAATACATTGAACTCCGATAGGAAGAAGTTGAGTCTATTTCCTCGGAATGTTTCTTCAAACGCTCCTTTTCCCATTCCCCCATTTGCAGGAGGGTCGTCGGATGGATGTTGTTCAAGGTGATATGGTTCTTCAGCATCTCCGCACTGACCACACCTTGCGATTTCAGTATCTCTAAGTAGGCTTCTTCCATCAGGCGCAGGTATTCCCGTAAACGGTTGTTCTCCCTTGCGGACTTTATCTCGTTCTTCCTGCCGTTCCAGTCTTCCGGTCTGCAATAAATTCCGGGACTGATGACGGTCTGTTTGCCGTCAATGGTTATACGACACAATACGGCGGTCGTACCGTCAGCCTTTACCTTGCTGCGGTTGATGTAGGGTAATAATGAAAATGTACTTCGCATATTATTCTTTAAGTGTTAAAGAGTGAGTTTGAAATCTTCGGTCGCTTTAATGAACTTGTCCATGTCCTCAAATAGTTTTTTCGGGCTTACACGGGCATATACCTGAGTGGTGGAGATATCGGAGTGTCCCAACATCCTGCTGATGGTCTCTATCGGAACGCCTGCTTCAAGCGTTATCAACGAGGCAAAGCTATGGCGGGCCTGATGGTAGCACAAGTCATCCTTGATTCCTGACAATGCCGCCAACGCTTTCATGTGCCTTCTGAGATTTGACCAGCGAAGTAAAGGAAACAAGGTTTCCCTGTCCTCACTATGGTACTTATTGATAAGCGCAATAGCTTCGGGCAATAGTTTTACGCTTGCACGGAGTTCGTTCTTCTTTCTGCGGTATTTCAGCCACAAAGCCCCGTCCTTATCCGTATATAAATTGGTATGTGTAATTGAAACGACATCTGCATAAGAGACTCCGGTATAGCATCCGAAGAGAAACATATCCCTTGCCAGCATGTGGGATTTGCGGTAAGCAGGTATTTCCACATCCCGGATTTTCTCAAACGATTCACGGCTTAATGCCCGTGGTGTCGTTTCAGTCTTCTTCGGCAAGGTAAAATGCTGGAAATGGCTCCTGTTGGCATACCCCTTCTTATAAGCCAGACGGCATATCTTCTTCAGGATGGCAAGATGATGGCGGACGGTATCTATCGCATATCCCTTGTTTTCCATAGCGAATGCTTGATAGTCGTGGATGAACTGTTCCGTCAGTTGCCCGAATGACAGGTCCTTGACCTTGTACTGATGCTCGATGAACTCTCCGAGGGTCAGACGCATATAGTGATAGCCGGGATAAGTTCCTTTCGCGCGGTCTATGCCGATACGGGCTTTGAGGTCGTCACAGACAACATCCGTCATTTTCATGAGAGTCATCTGTGTTTCCATGCTGCCTTGAAAATGATTCTTCACATCGGTGGCTTCAAAATCCACTTTACGACTCACAAGGCTGTTGAAAGCGTTGTTCACCGCCAACAGCAGTTTTTCAATCCTGGTATTGGTTTCCACAGCTTCCTTGCTCTTGCCGTTCAGACGGCTTTCACGTGGATTCCACAATTCAGGCGTGCAGGACAGCTTGCATCCGAACTGTGCCATCGTGCGGTTCACGGTGATTCTTCCCATTATCGGGGCTTTACCCGATTTGTCCAGTCCGCTCTTTTTGAGGTAGAGCAACACCTTGAATTTTTCTACTTTCATACGCTTATATTTTTTAGTGCAAAATTACTTGCCGTATAAGCGTTCCTTGATATGCAAAATGCTGTGTATGAGCGCAAACAAAACGGTGAGGGTTTCTTTTCATTGCCTGCCGTTACCTATTCCCGTTTCGGTAACTGCCCGGCTAACGGTTTGGTAACTGAACAACCTCAATATTCCGTTATTATTTGCATTTTCTCCACTTGGCAGAATGCTGAAACAAAGCTCATTTCAAACGGTTTACGTTTTATCCTCACCTGTCCGCTTTTCCTTGCACAGCCTATCACTTTCCATATAGCGAGACATACCTTTGCGACAATGTCGTTGGCCAATCATGAGCCAATCGAAAGCATCTCAAAGATGCTTGGGCACGTGGATATAAAGACGACCCAGATTTACGCAAAAATGCAGGACCACACCATCTATGAGGATATGGAGAAAATGCGCCAGAAGTTCAATTCCAAAGGATAAGACGGATTTATCCCAATCAAAACAAATGACCGCCAGGGCTTTTCCCGGCGGTCATTTGCATAATGTATTCAGTATGACGGTCTATAACTGGCGTTCAGTAAATTCTCAAGATCCTGTTCTGCAATCAGGAGTTTCCCTCCAATTTTGTAATGAGGAACGGTTCCTTTGTCAATCATATCGAAAATAGTACGCCTCGAAATGTGAAGCCTTTCGGATACTTGCCTCACGGTAAGGAATCTTCGGCCATTAAGCATCGGATAATACTCTTTGCCTAAATGCTCACATTTTTCAATAATACTGTTAGCATGGTGGAAAAACATTCTCACCCTGCTATCATTCCGGTCAATCAGCGTTTTCATCTTTTTATCAAAGCATCTACATCATGTCCCTTGTAACGGTTGGCTTTCCCTAATTTGGCATAAGGAATGAGACCATGCTCTTGATATGACCTTAAAGTCCGTGGCGCGATATTCAAATATTCGCATACAAATTCTCCACTTACCCAATCGGACAACTTTTTGTCAACCAGTTTTTCAAACATCACCGAAACGATAGTATGGAGCATTTCCATATGATTAACCATATCTTCAAACACCGACTCTTCGATGTGGACGGTTCTTATACTCTCCATTCAATATCACATTGAAGTAAGGTTATAAAATGGCGGCGGCTCGCAAACCCCCCGCCATTAAAGTGCTGACAATATAAAGTCAGCGTGGTTGTGGGTCAGACCGCATGGCGGAATGAGTCCGTATCAGGAACCCGTACATGGGTCGGCTGATAATTGGCGTCCAGAGCCAGCACCGAGGAGAATCTCTGACCGTCTTCAATCTGAAGACCCTTGACCTCGGAAGTGTAGAAGAACGTCAGCAACTGACGTGTAAGTTCTGGTGTGAGTCTGCGCCCGAGATATGAATCGGCGATGCGGTAGTTGCATTCGGCGCAGCGGATGTTGTGGTTTGCATGATAGATGGCGTGGGCTCCGCAGACGGGGCATACAGTCCCGGCATACTCGCTGTCGATGAGCTTGCCGTCGAGCATCTCCGCAGTAAAGGAATAGAGCCACTCGCCAAAATCGGCGATGCACTGTTTGCCGGTGCCGATTCCGGCCGCAAGTGAATCGGCATCGAACTGGAATGCCACGAGATTGGACCCGGGGTATAGACGGCCGATGTTATCCATAATATCCTCGGCTGTCTCGGTAAGGAATATCATTCCCTCGCACTCTTTGACGAGATTCTTGCCTATGAGGGACGATATTACACTGCCGAAGTCATCTCCTTTTACCCTGAAAGGCATTCCGGAGTCGGTAAACTCCTGCATGAGAGTGGAGAGAACAGAGGTCAGGTCGTATGTTATGGCCGGAGAGGGAGCAATCTCCCTGACGACAGCTTCGATGAACGGCTCCCCGCACAGCGATATTCCGAGGGGCGCGTTCTGCACCCGTGATGCAGATAGGGTGTGCGTGAAGTCGATACCTCCCGTTGAATAGGAGATTTTGCCGGTTGTGTTCAGGCCGGCGCCTTTTACGGCGTTTTTGCGGTCGCGTATGAGCTGATAAAGGCTATTCTCTGCACGGCTCATACTTGCCACCGGATTGGCGATTGTCGTGATGGATGCCTCATGGGTGAAGGGAGATGTGATTACACCACGGTTGAACAGGTTTCGGGCGGTGGACATTGTACGACGAACTATGTAGTATTGGGGAATCGTAATCAAGCTATGATTGATTTTCGCCAAAGCGGAGGCAGAAAATGCGGCAGTTTTCTGGCATTTGCAGCTCCTGAAAGATTCAACATGGAAAAAAGTGCAAGCTTATTGCCCACTTCCGATATATATTCCGTTGGTGTCCTTTCGTATTATCTGTTGACAGGGCGGTATCCTTATGGGATAATATCAAATATGGAAGCATACCAACAGGGCAGCTCCACAGGGCAATGGAACCGGGGAGTGCTTGGGCGTGAAAACAGCAAATGGGAAAAGTTCCTCGACAAAACCTTGTCGCCGAACCCGGAGATGCGTCCTAAATCTGTTGATGAGGCTTTGGCACTGATGCCTGCAAGTCCGGGGACTGTATATATTAAAAGTGAGGGACAAAAAGATCTAAATACGAATCCTCAGAACGGTCTTATGCTCCGTCTGCTTCAAGGTGAGGAGTTTGGTAAAATATACAGACTTGGAGAACTGTTCGCCAACGGTTCAAAAAGAATACTGACTTTGGGAAGACAAGACAATTCTGTATTCAATATAATACAGATAAAGGAGTCCGGAACAACATTTATGTCTCGACGTCATGCGACAATCGAACTTGATAATGAAACCGACAAAGTATATATCCGGGACGGTCAATGGGATAAAGATGCCAAAGACAACTGGGTGAGTTCATTGAACGGCACTTATGTCAATTCTTCAGAAGTCACCAATGAGGGCAAGGAACTGACTCCGGGGGATATAATATCAGTCGGTGATGTTAAACTTAGAGTGGAAGGATACTGATGAACATAATACGGTTACAAGGTCCCGCCGAGAAACGATCGGGAATATACTATGAGTATGATGCAGACTCACACCCTTTAGGCGAGGGTGGAATGGGTCGTGTATTCAAGGGCTTTCGAGTAAATGAAAGAACCGGAGAAAGAATGCCGGTTGCCATAAAAGCTATTTATGAAAATATTCCTGAACGAATAGTTGAAAGAGCGCGTCGTGAAGCCGAAATTCAGGTTGACCACGACAACTTGATACGAATGTATGGATTCGTGGAAAACAAGGATGCCGGCACTAACAAGACGCACTATCATGTAGTGATGGAGCTTCTTGTCGGTGTTACGTTGGAAGATATGCTGAAGGGTATCACCGAGGATAAACATGGTGTGCAAATTCCTTTTGCTACGGAAATCAGAGGGCAATATCAAAGCAATCGGACTGCGGCTTCAATCCGAATAATGAAAGCACTGCTTGCGGGATTGATGTCATTGCATGACAGAGGTATTATCCACAGGGATATTGACCCATCCAACATCATGATTACGTTAGACAATAAGATTAAGCTAATAGATTTTGGCATCTGCAAGCAGATTGTCAATCTTGCGAGTCAAGACAAGGGCTTGACTGCTTCCGGAGTATTTATGGGCAAGGTGAATTACGCCGCTCCCGAACTTGTCCTGGGAGACGTGCGGAATCAGAACTATACAACTGATATTTATGCGGTAGGAGTCCTGCTCTATCAGTTGATTACGGGGCATCTTCCTTTTATCGGAACAGACCAGGATATACTCACATCCAACTTGAGAAAACCAATTCCGATGGGAGATGTCAAACCGTCTGACATAAAAAAGATTATTAAGAAGGCAACTGAAAAAACACAGGCTAAACGTTATCAGTCTGTTGCTGAAATGAGGGTGGATTTGGAGCATGTAAATCCGTTAAAGAAGGACGGCACTCTTAACATTAAGACTGTGGGAGTCGCAGCAGGCATTCTTGCGGTGGTTGGACTTGCTTTAGGAATCATAGTGTCGAATAACGGCAAATCTTCAGACAGAAGTTATGATGTTATTGCTGAGACTGACACCACCCATATAGTACACTCTCCTAATTCGGGAGAACTTCTAAATTATGCGATAGCGTATATGAAGATGGATGCAGTGGATTCTTTGGAAAGAGCCAAAATTATATTGATGACTTTGGTATCTGACAGCGCGTATAGTCCTGCAATGCTTGAACATGGCATAAATTATGCAAGACCGACAGCCGCTTTCCCGGAACTCGCCATTCGTCAGGAGAAATTGAATATACAGCCAAATCTTGATGAATCCAACAAGTGGCTGAATAAGGTTCTCGATCAAAATCCAACTGATTACAAAGCGGCGTATTGGATTTATAATAATCTTATGACAAAGGTGGAAAATGAGAACATTTCTCAGGAAGAGAAAGAACAGCTCGCTTCCACATTCAAACTTTTCAAACAGTTAGTTTCTGTATCGACAGATTCCGATGCTTCAAAATATCGTGAAGCTATGGAGAAAGCCGATGATGAAAACACCCTAAAGGCTTGGGCTATTATCAACTAAACATATATAATTTCTCCAATCATGAACATAAAAATATTGACAATAATACTTACTGCCATATCGTCTATATTTGCATCAGCGCAAAATGGCAATTATGACGAGAAAATAAATGTCGGCAACGGGTTATACAAAGTGAAAAACCATGACAGATGGGGAATAGTTGACGAACAGGATAATCTGAAGTTATCTGCTGAGTACAACGAACCATTGTTCATGAATGGTAAAGCCGTCATAACTCTTTTCGGCACAAAACAGCTTGCCGGTGTAATAGATTCAGTCGGAAACTTCATACAATATCCTCCATTGTTTATAAACACCTCATATCCTTTCGTATGTGACGATATGTTGGCTGTTCGAGAAAAACCGACGGGAAAGTGGGGATTTCTCAATACAAAGACTGGCGAATTGATGAGAGTTCAGATTAACGGTTTAAAGAACAAGAACAAACTTCTTAAAAGTCTTGGCATTTCTGGGAAAGGCATAAAAGAGACTTTCATATTTGACTTTGTCGCTCCATTTGTCGAGGGCATGGCCGCAGTTTATTCTACAAAAACAGGTTGGCATCATATCGACATAACAGGTAAGGAGCGGTTCAAGAATACAGGAGGAACGCCAACTTTATTCCGCTCGTCTCTGCATAACGGAGAGTGTGTAATTTTTGGAGATAAAGGTGTCGTTGTATGCAAGGAAACTCCAGACAAATATGCCGGAGTTGTAAATTATCTCGAAAACGACTATGAGATAAAGGACTACCACAAAGGATTATCGTATCCTTATGTAATACGCACAAATGGCTCCAGATTAGTTCTAAACTCTAAATTGCAAGCTGATAAGTTTGAAAATTTTTCACGTGGCGATTCTGTCATTTTAATAGAGCGCCCCAAAATAACACCCAAAATCGAGGAAAAGAAAGATAGTTTCAATCTTTCAAGAGACATTAAGGTAGAAATATCGAAAAAGACATTATCGGCCTCTTCAAAGGGAACAACATCAATAACAATAAACATAGCCAACAATGGAGAATATGAGTCAGATTCTCTTCATTTTGTCGTAACCGTCAAGGGTTCAGCGAAAGAATGGAAAGGCATTATACCCAAAGGTGCCACACAGCAAGTGACTTTATATATTCCCGCGAAGTTTTCTTCACCATCTATTTCAAGAATCGTTTCATGGACATTGAAAGATTCCGACGATGAACTATCAGGGGAAGAAACAGTGACAATTAAACATTATCGCCCAAAGAGACGATAATCAGTTTCTCAAGTTTAATTGATCGTGGTCAGAATAAGACTCTTGTGATTCCTGAGCGGCTTTTCGGCGGACATCTTTCGCTTTCTTTTTGGTGGCTCGTTTGGCGGCATCTTCTTGAAGTTGCTGTTTCAACGGTTTTACAACTTCGGGTTGCTCACGCTTGAAGCGTTTCTCGTAGAGGTTTTCAATGTGTTGTGGCAATGGCGTTTTCCACGGTTCCTGCTTGTGGTTGTCTATCTTCCGTAGAGAATCCGGCTTGAAACCAAGTTCACGAGCCATCTGCACCTGCACATCGGAAAGATGGTGACGTTTCTGCGCCACCATCCATTCCTCTATTATAGTGCGTCTGGATGCCATTATTTTGCGACCTCTTCCTTGAAGGAGTTAGAGGGTTTGAACGCCGGGATATTGTGCGCCGGGATTATGATTGTTGTGTTTTTACTAATGTTGCGGGCAGTCTTCTCGGCACGGGTCTTTACGATGAACGAGCCGAATCCACGGAGATACACGTTCTCACCGTGAGCGAGGCTGTCCTTTACGACTGTCATAAACTGTTCAACAACCGAGAGAACGGCTGCTCTATCAATGCCGGTTGCCCTGGCGATCTCGTTAACTATATCTGCTTTAGTCATATTGTCGGTATTGTCTTGGAATTGATAAGTTTTGAATTGCAAAATTAAGAAAAAACTGTGAATTTCGGAACGAATGATGACCCTCCTCGCC
>ERZ780149.1345-NODE-1345-length-27411-cov-4.074865_pt1 | contig 27411 bp, 22 predicted proteins | sample MGYA00511367_ERZ780149 | MGnify/ENA primary metagenome ERZ780149 (study PRJEB29588, sample SAMEA2153852) | human gut metagenome | biome: human gut; feature: human-associated habitat; material: faeces | place: Denmark | collected 2008/2010 ... | reverse complement strand
CTCTTCTTTAGCCTCTAAAACGGCTTCTTTTTTTAATGCTTTTGCTTCATTTTCAGCATCTTCAATCAGCTTATTTGCTTTATTTTGAGCCTTACCCACACGCTTTTTTGATATAAAAATATTAATAAAATAACCAGCAACTATACCTAGAATTAGTGCAATAAAGGTAAGGGCTACACCAAGTCCAACTGACATTTTAACCCTCCTTTTTATGGTAACTAAATTTACAATATGCCATTCGGGCATATATGTTTAAAAGTAATAAAAATAAAACTTTAATATACCACAAAATCAATATAACACACTGATTTTACAAAAGTCAAGAATATTTAAATTCAGTTAATTAAAATAAAAAAGCAGATAAATTTCGACAAAACAAAATCTATCTGCTTTACTTAATTTAAACAAAAATTTAGTTAATCACTTGATTGTGTTTGGTGAATTGAACCTGATTTTAATTTCTCTTTAATAGCCTCTTCAATGTTTTGACAAATTTCAGGATTGTTTGCTAAAAATGCCTTAGTGTTTTCCTTACCTTGACCAATTTTCTCACCATTATATGAGAACCAAGCACCACTTTTTACAATAATGTCATTATCAACAGCAAGGTCAAGAATGCAACCTTCTTTTGAAATTCCAAGACCATAAACAATGTCAAACTCTGCAGTTTTAAATGGCGGAGCAAGTTTGTTTTTAACAACTTTTATCTTTGTTCTTGCCCCAACATTATCGGCGCCGTCTTTAATAACCTCACCCTTTCTTACATCAAGCCTTATGCTTGAATAAAACTTTAAAGCCTTTCCACCAGGGGTTGTTTCAGGATTTCCAAACATAACCCCAACCTTTTCTCTTAACTGGTTAATAAACACCACACAAGTTTTTGTTTTACTTGTTATCCCCGCAAGTTTTCTTAACGCTTGGCTCATAAGCCTTGCCTGCAACCCAACATGGCTATCCCCCATTTCGCCATCAATCTCAGCCTTTGGGGTAAGGGCTGCAACAGAGTCAATAACAACAATGTCAACCGACCCACTTCTAACCAAAGACTCACAAATTTCAAGCCCTTGCTCACCAGTGTCAGGCTGAGAAACATAAAGATTCTTTGTGTCAACCCCCAGTCTTGCTGCATAAACGGGGTCAAGCGCGTGCTCTGCATCAATAAACGCAGCGGTTCCGCCCATTTTTTGAGCCTCAGCAATAATATGCAATGCAACTGTTGTTTTACCTGAAGATTCAGGCCCATAAATTTCAATTATTCTTCCCCTTGGCATTCCACCAATTCCCAAGGCTAAATCAAGAGTTAAACAACCCGTTGGAATAACCTCAATTTCCTGATGGCTAACATCTCCAAGTTTCATTATGCTTCCTTTTCCAAATTGTTTTTCAATTTGGGCAATTGCCTGTTCTAATGCTTTTTCTTTATCGTTCATAACATTCACCTTTTCTAGTTATTTTCCCTTAGTTTTGCAACTATCCATATTATAATACACACACAACAAAATTGCAAACATTTTCAAACAAATGTTTTGTAAATTTTACTTTTATTTGTTTTTAGTTTCAGTTTCAGTTTCAGTTTTTTCTTCTGCAACTTGTTCTGGTTTATTATTCTCTTCTGTGTTATCAGTTTTTGCTGTTTCTTTATTTTCTGGTTTCTTATCATTAAGGCTTTCAAGAATTAAATCCTTAGCATTAACTGTGTAATTAATGCAAGAAATTAATGCAAGAACAGCGCCAGCAATCACACCAATAATGCCAATTATTCTTATAAAATCAACTGCATTGCCAAATATTGAAGCGAGCCCTAAATAAAGCATACAAACCATGCAAGCAACATCAAGAACAAATGATTTTATTTTGCCATAAATGTCAGCAGCAATAACTGTTCCATTTTTGGCTGCAAGCATTCTTATGCCCGAAACTAAAATATCTCTTAAAACAACAATTAAAATAATTAAAGCAGCAAGCCAATTATAAGTTATTGAACTAAAAAGAACCAAAATTAGAGCAGAAGTTGTTAAAAATTTATCTGCAATTTGGTCACTAAATTTTCCAAAATCGGTAACAAGGTTATATTTTCTTGCTATTTTGCCATCAAACAAATCTGTAAAACAAGCAGCAATATAAATGGCAAGTGCAATAAAAACTCCAATTCCGAAAGGAATAGGAAGCAAAAAGAACAGCACCATTAAAGGCGTGCAAATTATTCTTGAAATGGTTAGTTTGTTTGGTAAGTTCATACTTTTTCTCCTTTTAAATCATCACCAAAAACTTTGGTAATTTTAACTTTATAAATTTCCCCAATATCCACAAAATCTTTTGATTTGAAATAAATTATGTTATCAACCTCAGGCGCCTGAAACTGAGACCTTCCGTAAAACAACTTTTTGTCAAAATCAATTCCTTCATAAATAACATCAACAGTTTTGCCAACAAGTTTCCTAAGATTTGCCTTTTGTTGCTTTTCAGCAATATTAATTAAGTTTAACAGCCTTTGTTTCTTGGTTTTTTTGTCAACCTGATTAGGCATTTTTGCAGCAACAGTGCCATCTTCTTTTGAATATTCAAAAAACCCAGTATGCGTTAAGTTATATTTTTTAACAAATTCGCACATTTCCTTATGGTCTTGCTCTGTTTCACCTGGAAACCCAACCATAAATGTTGTTCGTATTGCTATTTTTTCAGGCAAATTGTTAATTTTTTCAACCAGCCTAATAATGCCCTCTTTATCAATATGCCTGTTCATTAATCTTAACATATTGTTTGACACATGTTGAAACGGAATGTCTAAATAATTACAAAGTTTTGGATTTTTTACCATTTCATTTAACAGTTCATCTGTTACAAGTTCAGGATAACAATAAAGCAACCTTATCCATTTTAAATCTTTAATTTTAGATAACTTTTTAATAAGGTCAACAAGTGCAGGTTTTCCAAAAATATCTGTGCCATATTTTGTTACATCTTGTGCAACAAGAATAAGTTCTTTTGCCCCATTTAAAACTAATGATTTAGCCTCACTTAAAATTTGGTCTTCTGGTTTTGACCTATATTTCCCTCTTATGTAAGGAATGGTGCAAAATGAACAATAATTTTCACACCCATCAGCAATTTTAAGATAAGCAAAGTGATTTGGCGTTGTTATTAATCTGTTTTCAATATGAGGGATAGTGTCAGCATTGCCACAAAAACTTAATCTTTTTTTAGTTGAATAAACCTCACTTATAATTTGAACAATGTCTGGATAATTGTCTATTCCCACAAATGCATTAACTTCTGGGAATTCTTTTTTAAGTTGTGGCAAATATTTTTGAGGCATACACCCCGTTACAATTATTTTTTCACAACTGCCTTTTTGCTTAAATTTAAGCATTTCTTCAATAGTGTCAAGAGCCTCTTTTCTTGCTCTTTCAATAAAGGCGCAGGTGTTAATTATAATTATGTTTGCCTTTTTGGGGTCGCTTGTAAATTTAAACCCCGCATTTTGCAAATATGTTAGCATTATTTCGGTGTCTACCCTGTTTTTATCACAACCTAAAGAGATAACACCAATAAGTTTATCTGTCAGTTTTTCCATTACACATCACCAAAAATTTCTTTAAATTGGTCCATTGTTATAAGAATGTCTCTGTTTTTGCTGCCTTCGGCTGGGCTGATGTATCCCCTTAATTCCATTTGGTCAACAATTCTTGCTGCCCTTGAATAGCCAACATAAAACCTTCTTTGAACCATTGTTATTGAGCCCTTTCCACTTTCAATAAAAAATTTTAAAGCCTGTGGCAAAAGTTCGTCCATTTGGTCAGAATGGTCTTCATTTGTTTGCCCAGAAGCCTGATTTTGCTCTTCTTTTGAAGCATATATTTCTTTTTCAACTTCAAGGTCATAATTGCATTCGTTATTATTTTTAATATATTCAATGCACCTTTCTATTTCTTCATCACTAATGTATGCCCCTTGAAGTCTTGTTGGAGTGTTGCTTTCTTGCGGAGCAAACAGCATATCACCCTGACCAAGAAGTTTTTCAGCACCTGGCTCATCAAGAATAGTTTTGCTATCAATAAAACTTGCAAGTGCAAACGCAATTCTGCTTGGAAGATTTGTTTTTATTGTTCCTGTTACAACTTCAACTGATGGTCTTTGAGTTGCAAGCACCAAGTGAATTCCACTTGCACGGCCAAGTTGAGAAATTCTTCTTATTCTTTCTTCAACCTCACGCTTTGCAACCCCCATAAGTTCTGCAAGTTCATCAACAACAATAACAATATAAGGCAGTTTCTTTTGTTCGCCATTTTTAACGGCTTCACACTGATTGAAAATTTCTAGTTTTTGACATTTATATTCTTCAAGAAGTTTATACCTTCTTTCCATTTCTTTAACTGCCCAAGATAGAGAATTAACTGCTTTTTCAGCATCACTTACAACATCTGAAAGCATCATGTGTGGCATGCCCTTGTATCTTGAAAACTCAACTCTTTTAGGGTCAATCATAATAAACCTTAACTGCTCTGGCGACATTTTAAACATTAAACTCATAATTAAACTGTGCAAGAACACTGATTTACCTGAACCTGTTGACCCCGCAACAAGCAAGTGAACCATTTTTGCAAGGCTTTTAACAACAACTTCACCACTAATATTTTTACCAATTGCAACAGGAAGCGTTGCCGTTGATAAGGCAAACTCTTTGCTTTCAACCAATTCCCTGAATGATACCATGCTTCGTGGGTCATTAGGAACTTCAATTCCCACTGCATTTTTGCCAAGGATTGGTGCTTCAATTCTTACTCCTGCTTTTGAACGAAGTGCCATTGCAAGGTCACTGTCATAATTCAAAATTTTCTTAACAGGAATGCCTGAAGGCATTGTCAGTTCATATCTTGTAACAGTTGGCCCTCTAACAACCCCAACAACCTTCACAGGAATTTTAAAGGTTTCAAGTTTTTCTTCAATTATGCGGGCATTTTCCTCATAATTTTTAACATATTTACTTGTGTCTTCTTTATTTTCTTTCAAAAGCGTTACAGGTGGTGGATTATATTTAATGTCTTTAACAACTTGTTTTATAGGTGTTGTTGGTTTTGCAACTTGACCAATTTCAGTTTGCTCTGCTCTTGGCCTTGCCGTTCTTTCACTTCTTTGCCTTGAAAGTATATTTTGTTCACTTTGCCTTGGTTCATTTTCATTTATTGTCAAATCTGTGTTAAAGTTTGAAATTGACCTTGCCCGTGTGTTTTGCTCTTCTGGCTTTTCATCATCAAACAAATCATCTCCAAAAGAAGAAATTCCCCTTCTGGCTTGACTTACATTTTGTTGCTCGTTCTGCCTTCCAAGCCCCAAAATATCCATAGCCTTTGACTTATCAATGGTTTCTTCTTCTTTTTCTTGTGTTCTGTTACCAAACAATCTTTGAGAAGCAGACATTCTTGCATTCTGCTCTTCTTCATCATCAACATCATTAAACCTTGAATTTGAAAACCTTGAGCCAAAAACATTTTCAGTGCTTTGGGTTTTTGATGTGGTTGCTGGGTTTGCTTCAAGCCACGCACGCCTTTCTTCATCAGTTGAGTTATAAATGTTTGGCACTGCTTTTTCACCAAACAAAATTTCTTTCGCACTTTTTTGCCTTGATTCAGGTTCTTTTGCGCTAAAATCATTTTCATTTCGTAAACCAAAAAGAAGAGTTTTTGCATTTTCCTGTTCATCTTCTTCGTTTTGGGTTTCTTCAATTTCCTCAGGCTCATTTAATTTTGTTGACATAAATTCTTCTTCAGGAATTGCCTCAAAATTTGAAGAAGTTTCTTCTTCATTTTCATCAAGCCTTATTTGGTTTTTAGTTGTAAGCTCAGTTTGATTTTTGCTGTAAATAATATAATCAACAGCAAAACCACCAACAACAACCAACACAATTCCAAAGAAAATGCAGGTTCCAACTCCGCCCAATACAACACTAACAATGTTGCAAATTAGGCCAATAATAACCCCACCAACAGTTACCCCATTTTGCATTGAATAACAAGTTGATAAATATTCACCGAATGACAAAGTATTTAAAGCATTAGCACTGAAAATTGAATGCAACAAACAAACAAGTAAACCTAACAAACTAATAATATATGCTGCTAACTTTCTATCCCCTTTAAAAACTAGATTCATCACCATTGCAACGCCAAACAAAATGCAAGAAAGGAATATTGGATATGATAAAATTCCAAACGCACCTAACAAAAATTTTCCAATAACAAAATTGGTTATGCATGATAAAATGAACCCAACAATGCCAAGGGTTATTAAAACAACCCCCACCCATTGCTTTGCTTGAAACTTTGACTTAAATTGTTGTCTGTCTTTATACTTGCCCAAAACTATTTCTCCTGTAAAACTAACCAATAATAATATCTTTTAAAAACCCAAGAGCCACAGGTTCACCAAGATAAGCGATGTTAATTTTTGTAAAATCAACAACGCTTTTTAAAACTTCCATTGCAGTTTTATATGATATTGAAGCCAATAACTCAAATTTATCATTTAAACTGAATTCTTTTTTTGCAATAACTAATTCGTTGGCGCACAACTTTGTCAGTTCCTCGCTTTTTTCACTTCTAAGCACAAAATCAGTTATGTAAGAGTTTTTTTCAGCAGTAAAATCATTTAATGAAACACCATTGTTATTTACAATATCTTTAAGTTCAACAAGCAATTTTTCAATAAAGGTTTCTGCCTTTTCGCCATCAACAATAAGTCCAAAAACCAGTTTGCCGTTGTTTGCGTAACAAACATTTTCAATTTTTAAACTTTTAAAATATGGTTCATTTTTCAAACGCTCTTTAAGTTCTTGTTCAAGAGCCCTTGAAATAATGTCAAGTGCAAACTTATTATCATCTTTAAATGAAAGTGAAGGGAATGAAATTTCAACCCTGCTTTGGTTATAAGGGCGTTTTTTAATGTTTACAAATCCTTCAAAATTTTCAATGTGTGAAACATATTTAATTTGCTTATATTCAGTGTTTTTAAGTTTGTTATAAAACAATTCACTTATTTGGGTTATAATTTTGTCTTCTTCAACTGCCCCACCAACACTAATTACCATGTTTTTAGGGGTTATATATTTTTCATAAAGCGTTTTTAAAGACTCTTTGGTTATTCTGTCAACCGATTTAATGTTGCCAAGTTTAGTGTTCATAAGCCCAGTTCTTGCAAAAAGCGCTTGGTTTGTTAATGTGCCAAGATAAATGCTTGGGTTTAATTTATTCAGTTCAATTTCAGCCTTCATTTGATTTTTTATTATATTTATATAACCTTCATCAAAATTTGAATTAAATAGTAGTTCAAAGGCAAACATAATTGCAAGTTCCACCCTGTTTTTCAAGCAAGAAATGCAAACTTGCAAAAACTCTTTATATGCATTAATGTTTATAACAAAACCTTGCTGTTTTGCGTAATTAGTAACAGCGATTGCAGAGTTATAATTTTTGGTTCCGCATAACAACAACCTTGAAATCATTTCACACGAGCCATTAAGAAGTTGTGATTCACCTTGAAAGCCACCCACTAAATCAATGCAAATTGTTGCAGTGTTTAGTTCAGGCATTTCACTAACATTTAATCTTAATCCATTTGGGAAAGTGGTCAACGCCATATAAACCCTCCACTCTTTTGTTTTAGATAATTATAACACAAAAAAAACTATTTAAAAAATAGATTAAATAGTTTTTTTAATTTTCTTTTAATAACTTAACTGTTACTCTATCCGTGTTTGCAAAATATCTTTTTCAGTCCAGTGCATTTTTGCTACCCAATGGTTGCGCTAACTGTGTTTGCAACAAACCCATTTGTTTTGCAATATTCTAAAATTTGAGGTAAGGCTATTAAGGTTTTCTCAGTAGGGTGCATTAAAATTAAATCTCCGCCTGCCATATCTTTAACTGCCCTGCTGTAAATTAATGTTTCGTCTTTATCCCGCCAATCAATGGTGTCACGCGTCCACATAATTGTTTTATATCCAAGTTCGTTTGCAACCGCCACCGTTGTTTTGTTATAACTTCCGCTTGGTGGAGCAAACAAATTCATTGAAAGACCATCTAGGTATGATTCAACAAGTTGATGCGTTATTTTAATCTCTTCCCTGTTTCTGCTGGCATCAAGTGTTGCGTGGTCTTTATGGTAATATCCATGGTTTCCAATTTCATGCCCACGCTCTGCAATTTTTATAAGCATATCAGGGTTTTTAGCCACCCAACTTCCACCAACAAAGAAAGTGCATTTAGCCTGATATTCATCAAGCACATCTAAAATGCCATCAAGATATTCTGTGCCCCAATAAACATTAATCATTAATGAAATGTTGTTATTCTCTCTGTTTCCTGCATAGATAACTCCATCACTGGTTGTTGCATTAACATAGTTAATTGCATTGTTTTCCCCCAAGGTAAAACCCGCCACCAAACAAAAAGCAATAATCACAAATAAAACCAAGTTTGAAACAATGCTTACACCTTTACTTTTACTCATATCAATTCCTCAGTTAATTATATGCTAACTTTCACAAAGGTAAAACTTCAAAGTTAAATTTATTGTTTTTAGTTTATTGTTTTGAAATTGGTCACTTAATCCACTCTAAAAATTTTACTTCTATTTTATTCTTATATGCTTTTTTACATTAACTTGATTTAGAACTATCCTAATACATAATCCGCTTCTTTTATATCCTATCTGCCTAGTTAAAAATTAAATAAACAAAATAAAAAAGGAAGAATTTACATCTCCCTTTCTTCCTTATCTTCGTCTTTATACTCTACCGCTAAACCGTATAAATGGTCATCAACATTGTCTGGTAACCTGTATGATTGATTTTTTGCTACATATTTTATTTGTTCAAGATTATCTTGAAGAGCCTTATAGAATGCTTTAGCGCTCTCAACTTCATTGCAAAAATCTTTAAACCTTCTAGGTGTTTTATAAAGAAGTTTTAAAACAGAACATTCATTTAAATATGCTTCATTTTTTAAAGCAATTTGTTCAAGCTCATGTAAGCCATATTTTGGAATAACATTAATTTCTTGTTCAAATTCTTCAAAGTCAAAACCGTCTTGCTCTTCAATAGCCTCTAAATCGTCTTCATCAAGTAATTCGTAATTGTCTGTTTCTTCATTGGCAATACCACTAAGTTTGTCTTCAATATCCTCATCATCAAAATCTGATTGGAATACTCCGCCTGAATCAATTTGAAAATTATCTAAACAATCTTCTTGCAAATCTTCATCTTTGAAATCAATATCATCAATATACCCAAGTGACTGTGATTGACTCATAAAAAAATCTTTTGAGTTTGAATAATCAACATACTGCTTTGTTTTTGCATCAATTTGACTTTCTTCTATATATGTTCCCGCATAGCAATTTGCATTTTCAATTGTTGCTTTTAAATAATCTGTATATAAATCATCTATAACATCACAATATCTTTCCATAACTTTGGCAAGTTTTTGTGAAAGTTTGATTCCCCTTTCTTTTAAATCAAAAACATAATCAAGATTATACTTTTTGAAATTTTGCGTTGATGTTGTTTTAACTGATGGCATGAAACCCATTCTTGCATAAATGTCAATAGCGGTTGTAAGTTTTTCATCAAGGTCAATATTTTTCCCTAGTGAATTTATGCACTTGTCAAGATACACTCTAATTTTGTCAATTGTTGAATATCTCATGTTATATGTAATTTCTTCAAGCGCATAATTGACATTGCCCTGTGCATTGTTCCACTCGTAAGTGTAATCAGCCAAACTAAAAGCAAAAGCATCTTCCCTTATTAAATAGCCAATAATTTTTGCGTGTTCAACCAGTTTTTCATCACAAGCAGGGTCAATTTCTGTTAAAACAAATGAAATTGCGCTCATTTTAAGCATAAAAGGAATTTCATTTATGTTAGCATCACACTTTTCATACAAAAATTTAACAAAATCATAATTGCCGTCAATTATGGCATGGTCCATAAGTCTTAGGCCATTTTTATCACAATATTTACTAAGTATTTCTGGGTCTTGATTTTTAACCATGTCTGTGTTATTTGTTTTAACTAAGTATTTATAAAAATTGAAAACTTTATCTGACAACACTTTTCTTACAACTTTTGGCTGGTTTAACATTGAAATGTAACAATACTCTGTGCCCTCAGGTATTAACTCATAACTTACGCCTTCTCTTAACTTAAAAACTTGCTCCATAATTATCCTCAATTATCCTCTTTAAAAATAGTATATTATTGATTTTCTAATTCGTCAATACTGCTTTTAAAATTTGCTTATGTTTTGCAGAAAAATAAAACTAAAAAATGAGCATTAAGCCCATTTTTATCTAAATTCTATATAAATTTATTTTTTACTATTAAAGTTTGCTAATAAGTTTTAAGTCAACTCTGCCTTTGCTATCAATTTTAATAACTTCAACTTCAACCTTGTCACCAATGTTTACAACATCTTCAACTTTTTCAACACGCTTGTTGCTTAACTTTGAAATGTGAATCATTCCATCAACATTAGCACTAAGTTCAACAAATGCACCAAACTCGGTTATTCTTATAACTGTTCCTGTGTAACGCTCGCCAACAGCGGGTTCAAACAAAATTGCATTAATAATGTCTTTTGCCTTGTTGCAGCTATCAATATCGCAAGAGGCAATCATAACAACGCCATCATCTGTTATGTCAATTTTAACGCCTGTTTCTTCAATAATCTTGTTAATTGTTTTCCCGCCTGAACCAATAACTTCACCAATTTTATCAGGGTCAATTTTAAATGAAATAATTTTTGGAGCATATTTGCTTAAATGGTCTCTTGGTTTATCAATAACGGCTAGCATTTTTTGCATAATGCTCATTCGCCCTTCTTTTGCCTGTTTTAGGGCAGTTGTTAGAATTTTCTTGTCAATTCCCTTAATTTTAATGTCCATTTGAATTGCAGTAATGCCGTTTTTAGTTCCCGCAACCTTGAAATCCATATCTCCAAGAAAATCTTCAATCCCTTGAATATCACTTAAAACCACAACCTTGCCAGATTCTTCATCTTTAATAAGCCCCATTGCAATGCCCGCAACCGGTTCTTTAATTGGCACGCCTGCGTCCATAAGTGAAAGTGTTGATGCACACACACTTGCCATTGAAGAAGACCCATTTGAAGACAAAACTTCACTAACAAGCCTTAATGCATATGGAAAGGCTTGTTCGCTTGGAATAACAGGAACAAGAGCCCTTTCAGCAAGTGCACCATGCCCAATTTCTCTTCTGCCGGGTGCTTTAAGTGGTTTTGCTTCGCCAGTGGCATATGGTGGCATGTTATAGTGATGCATATATCTTTTGTAATCAGTTTCATCAAGTCCGTCAAGTTTTTGAACATCACCAATAGTTCCAAGGGTAAGAGCATTCATAACCTGAGTTTGCCCACGGGTAAACACACTGCTTCCGTGAACTCTTGGAAGCACCCCAACTTCGCACCAAATTGGCCTAATTTCAGTTGTTTTTCTGCCATCTGGCCTTACACCACTGTTAATAATGTTTGAACGCACTTTTTCCTTTTTCATTTTGTAAAGTGCATCTTTAATTTCTTGTTCTCTTCCTTCAAACTGTTCTGCAAAATGTTCAAGAGTTTTTGCTTCAACTTCATCAACCTTTTCTGTTCTTACAAGTCTGTTTGTTGTAACCCCCAAGGCTTCATCAAGCATTTTATCTGCAAATTTTCTTACTTCTTTGTCAACATCTTCGCCAACTTTGTAATACTCAATTTCCTTTTTAGGTTTTCCGCATTCACCTGCAATTTTTTCAATAAAAGCAACAATCTTTTTAATTTCAGTGTGGGCAAACATAATTGCATCAAGCATTTCATCTTCACTAATTTCATCTGCGCCTGCTTCAACCATCATAATGGCATCTTTGGTGCCTGAAACTGTTAAATGCAACCTTGATTTTTCGCTTTCACTAACATCTGGGTTTAAAACCAACTCTCCATCAACAAGCCCAACAGCAACTGAACCAGTTGGCCCCATAAATGGAATGTCACTGATTGAAAGAGCAACAGATGAGCCAATCATTGCCAAAACCTCTGGTGGGTTGTTTGGGTCAACACTTAGCGCGGTGGCAACAACTGCAACATCATTGTAGAACCCTTTTGGGAAAAGTGGACGAATTGGTCTGTCAATAAGCCTGCTTGTTAAGATGCCTTTATCACTTGCTCGGCCTTCCCTTTTTTTGTATCCGCCAGGAATTTTACCAACTGAATACATTTTTTCCTCAAAATCAACTCCAAGTGGGAAAAAATCCATTCCGTCTCTTGGTTTGTCACTCATGGTAACATTCACCATAACCATGGTTTCACCACACTTTACAATGCAAGAGCCATTTGCAAGTTCGGCATATTTGCCAATTCTTACTTCAATTTCTTTTCCGCCTACTTTTAAGGCATACCTTTTTTCTTCCATATTATCTCCTAAAAAATTATTATTTCACAAAACAAAACCAAAAAGAGGACGATTATCCTTAAACCATCGCCCCCTTTTTTACTATTTTCTAATTCCAAGTTTAGCAATAAGTTCACGGTATCCTTCAAGATTAGTGTTTTTAAGATAAGCAAGTAACCTTTTTCTTGTTCCAACTAATTGAAGCAAACCTCTGCGTGAATGTAAATCTTGCTTGTTGGCTTTTAAATGCTCTGTTAAATGATTAATTCTTTCAGTAAGCAAAGCAATTTGAACTTCAGGTGAGCCAGTGTCTCCCTCTTTTCTGCCATATTCAGCAATGATTTGTTGTTTTCTTTCCTTAGTCATTATCCCTTCTCTCCTTAATTTTATTCGCCATATACCAAAGCAAAGCGTTGAAGGCATCGCAAAACCTTGGCATAGGTCAAAATTATAATACCATATAATTTTTAATTTGTAAACCCTTTTATTTTAAATTAAACATATTTTTAATCTTAGCAAAAACTTATCAAATAATTGAAATCTATTTATTATTAAGAGGTTATATTATTCATTTCAAATATAAAATTAACAAATTTATCTAACATCAAAAATTCCGTCTAGTTGCCTTAACTTAATTGTTGCCTCTTTTGCTTGGTCTCTGCTTTGAACTTGAATAACAAGGTTAACCACTGCTTCACCTGAGGAAATCATTTTTGTTGAAACTGAGGCAATGTTAATTTTCATGTTTGCAAGAAGAGTTGTTATTTTTGAAAGCACGCCACTGCTGTTTTTTGTGATTAAGGTTAAAGTGGTGTTAAACACTTGCCCTTTACCATGTTTCCATTCAACTTTCACTTCTTTGTCTTTTGAAATATTTTTAACATTTGGACAATCTTTTCTGTGAATGGTAATGCCCCTGTTTCTGCTTGCAAAGCCAACAATTTCGTCCCCAGCAATTGGGTGGCAACAACCACCAAACCTAACGGTTAGCCCCGAAAGCCCGTCAACCACAACGGCACTTATGTCATCATTATGCTTAATTTGCGCTTGGCTTTGAAGTTCGGCTTTTCTAGCAAGTTTTTCTTGTTGCTTTCTTTGAGCAACAACCTTTCCAATTGCCTGTTTTGCAGTTATTCCGCCATAGCCAATTGAAGCAAAAACATCGTCAATATTTGTAAGGTTAAATCGCTTGGTTAAATCTGAAATGTCTAAATCACTTAGTAAATCACTTAACTGATAACCGCATTTTTTTGCCTCTAACTCTAAAATATCTTTTCCAAGTTTAATGTTTTCTTCTTTTGATTGCTTTTTAAAATATTGCCTAATGTGGTTGCGGGTGCTGCTGCTTCGTGCAAAATTTAGCCAATCAAGGCTTGGACCTTTTGAGTTTTGGTTGGTTAAAATTTCAACAACATCGCCTGTTTCAAGTTGATAGTTTAAAGGCACCATTTTGTCATTAACTTTTGCCCCAACGCATTTATCTCCAACCCCGCTGTGAATTGCATAAGCAAAGTCAACTGGCGTTGCATTCTCAGGCAATTCAATTGGCTTATATTTAGGAGTAAACACCCAAATCACGCCCGTTGAAAGGTCCATTTTTAAAGCGTTTATAAAACTTTCATTATCTTTAATTTGCTTTTCACTTTCAATGGTTTTTTTAAGCCAGTTGATTTTTTCTTCAACAAGGCTGTTTTTAACATTACCTTCTTTATATCTCCAATGCGCTGCAACACCATATTCACAAAATTTGTGCATTTCAAATGTTCTTATTTGAACCTCGAAAGGCACGCCATCTTTGGTTAAAAGTGTTGTGTGTAAACTTTGATAACCATTTGGCTTTGGGCTTGCAATATAATCTTTTATTCTTCCAGGCACTGGCCTAAAATGAGAGTGAATTTCACCAAGCACTGCATAACAGTCTTTAATTTCAGGAACAATAACCCTATGGGCAATGATGTCATAAATTTTTTCAATTCCGCTTTTTTTGAGTTTTTTATAAATACTGTAATAATGCTTAAACCTGCAACTAACTTCACCTTTAATGTTTAATTTTTTTAAGGCGCTTTCCAAAACCCCACTAATTTCATTCATGATTGTGGTTTTTTTGTCATACTTTCTTTTTAATTCTTCATCAATTTTAAAATATGCTTGCGGATTAAGATATTTAAAACAAATATCTTCCATGCTTGACCTTAACTTGCCCATGCCAAGCCTTTCAACAAGTGGCACGAAAATATCCATAGTTTCGCTTGCAAGGTCAAACTGCTTTTCTTGCGACAAATTTTCAAGCGTTTGAAGATTATGATATCTGTCACATATTCTTATTAAAATAACCCTTAAATCTTTGCCAAGCGCCAAAAACATTTGCCTAACATTTTCAAGGTCATTATGCTCACTGTCCGCCCTTTCATATTGAAGTGAACTGATTTTCACATATCCCTTTACTAATGCCTCAACATTTTCACCAAATAAATCTTTAATTTTTTTAAATGTTGTTAGCCCCATTTTAACGCTGTCATGCATGAGTGCTGCTATTATGGTTTCATAATCAAGCCCATATTCAATAAGCATTCCCGCAACCGCAATTGGGTGTGTTATGTAATCATCACCGTTAAGTCTTTTTTCATTTTTATAAATTTGCTTAGCAAAATCAAGAGCAAGCAGAATATCTTTGCTGTTGCCCCCGTAAGACTCTTTAACCTTTAAAACAAATTCTTTTTCGGTCATTATTTGCTCCTAAAATAATTTAAAATTGAACTATCTTCTAAATTTTTCTTTTGTGATGCTTTAACAACTTCAACCTTAAAATTACCACCTTCAACAATGTTTAACACCCCAATTTCTTGCAAGCCGTAAACACAAACTGCAACTTCATAGGGTTTAATGCCGTTAACCATTATACTGCATTTATTGCAAAAATCAAGAACACTTTCACTTGTTTCTTCGCTGATGCCATTTTTAACTAATGAATAAACAGCAGTGCACTTTTTTCTAATGTCTTTAATGCTAAAATCTTTTTTTTGTGATTTTGGTGCATAAACTTTAAAGTTTGAAAAATATGCAAACTCGTTGTCAAAAAGTTCACTTAGGAAAATAAGCGTTTTGTAGCCTTGCAAAGTTTTTACATCTGTTATGTATGATGTGTTTAACACAATGGCATTTTGCAGGTTTGCACAAGGTTCATCATTTATTATAAAATTTTTAAACTTGTTATTTAGTTGCGTAAATTCTTGCTTGGTTGAAGCAAACACAAGAGTTCCAAAATTTGAGTCATCTAAATTTTTGCTTACACTTTCAAGATTGTCAAAATATGAAACCTTAATGTTTTTCCCTTTCTTTAAACTTTTAATTTTTATAACAGTGTGAGAGCACAAAAACATATCAAAGTTTGGCTCAATTTCAGGGCTAAGAAGTTTAACCCCCCTTACAATTCCCTGTGGAATAACTTTATTGTTGAAATAATTAAAATCAACATCAAGAAAAATCTCTTTTTTGGCTTTTGAAGATAACAACTCTTTGTGTGCTTCACCAAAGAAATACACTAAGTTTGCATTATTGCTTAGTTTTAACTTTAAGTGAGAAGAAGTTTTTAGACCAAGTTTACCAAATTTAATTGGCCCATCAAAAACCATTTTAAAAGTTGGCTTTTCGTTTCCGCAGCCAAATGGAGCAAGAAGATTTAACTGAGATATAAATTCTTTTGAAATATCTGTTTCGTTAATAACGATGTCTGCTTCTTGCTTTTTTACAAACAGATTATCGCTTCCATTTAACATGGTGGCGGTTTGTTCTGTTATGTTTTTCACAAATTCATCATAATTTTTCTCTTCAAGTTCAAGCCCAACAGCCATTGTGTGGCCACCAAAATGAATGCACAAATCCTTGCACTTGGTTATTATTTTGTGAAGGTCAATGCTTTCAATGCTTCTTCCGCTTGCTTTAAGAGTTCCCAGTTCAGTTTTTGCAAACACCAAAGTTGGCTTGCCAAATTTGCCCAAAATTCTTGACGCAAGAATTCCAAGCACCCCTTGATGAAAATTGCCCTTAACGCATATTATTGGTGTGTTTATAATATCTATTTTTTCAAGTTGTTTTTCAATTTCAACTATTGATTTATTTATTTCATCAAGCCTTAAAGCATTGTCTGCAAGAATATCAGCAAGCAGAGATTTTAAGGTTGAAGGGTCGCTACAGTTTATGAAATCAAAAACTTTTTTGCCGTTATCCATTCTTCCACTAGCATTAATTCTTGGAACAATTTTTAAATAAATGTCACTGCTTGAAACATTTGCAATTTGCAAACTTTCAAAAAGATATTTAATGCTTGGCAAACTAAAACATTTTCCATTTAACTTCATTAATCCAAGGCTTGCAATCACCCTGTTTTCACCCAAAAGCGGAACAATATCTCCTATTGTTGCAATGGAGGCAACATCAAGAAAGATATTTGCAAACTCAAACCCAGCAAGTGCTGAGACAAGTTTATATGCAACCCCTGTTCCACACAAATAAGGGCAATCATATTCTTGCTTAATTTTGGGGTCAATAACAACACAATCAGGAATAACGCTTTGTGGCTCGTGATGGTCTGTAACCACCACCTGAACCCCATGTTCAGTTAAAAACTTTATTTCTTGGGCACAAGAAATTCCAAGGTCAACAGTTATTAAAACATCTGGCTTTGCTGTGTTTAAAATTTCATTAACAAGCGTCATGTTTAGTCCATAACCATCATCAAATCTGTTTGGAATAAAAACCTCAACATCAGCGTTTTTGCTAGCAAAAAATTGATACATTATTGTGCTTGCCATAATGCCGTCACAATCATAATCTCCAACAATAACAAATTTTTTGTTTTCATTTAACGCATTGTTTATAATTTCACATGCCTCTTTAACCCCTAAAAGTTTAAACGGGTTAATAAGTTGCGAATAACTTGGGTTCAAAAAATCACGCAACTGTTGTTGTGTTGTTATCCCGCGAGCGGACAGTAATTTAAGTAACCTTTCATCTTTTAAAACTTTTTCTGCCATAATAATTAAATAAGCCCTTTTGAAGGTTGTCCATCAAAAAGGCTTTTTAGGTTTATTTTTCTTTCACTTTTTTGTTAACTAAATTAGGATTTTTTGATAGTCTTCTTGTTTGATTAAGATTGTAAAGCTCAAGTAAATATATATAAAGTCCTGAGAACATAAACAGACCAATAAACACACTTGAAAGAATTCCAACAATTGATGCTACTGCAAAAATTTGAACAAAACTGTTTGGAACAAATAAGAGCACAATGCAGAACAAAATTATCATTCCACCAAGAAAATAAAGTGGGTTTAAAACTTTTGTTGCACATTCAGTAATTATTTCTTTTTCGCTCAATTTCTCATATTGTTTTGTGCCGACACTGCTTCGTGCCTCTTCAATAATTGAAATGCTAATAATTAGTGTGATAATAATTGAAATAACCATTGCAACCAAAGTTGCTGAAGAAAGCGGAATTCTTGTTAATGCAATTAGGGCAAAATATAATAACAATTGCCCTAGCATCATTAGTGCAAGTGTTAACCCACCAATTAACTTGTATCTTAACCAACCAGCAAAGAACACAATTAAAATGGCAACCAACAACCCAATGCCAAGCATTAACATAAAGTTTCCTGAAAGCGAACCTTTGATAGGTTCAACCTGCGCAACAACTGAAACATCAGCAGTAAGTCTTTCTGCAATTGCAAGTTTAATTTGGTCTAAGTTTGAAATATCTTTACTTGTGCTTCTTATAACTAAATAGGTTGAAGTTTGGTTATCTTCAATAAATGAACTTTCAACATTGATGTTATTGTTTTCTAAAACATCAATAACATTATTTCTTGCAGAGCCAATATCGCTTACATTTGAAACATCGATTTTAAACTGTGTTCCGCCACCAAACTCAACACTTGTGTTAAAGCCAAAAATGCTTGCAATAACAATTGCCACAACCAAAATAACGCCAACGGCAATTAGAAAATATTTCAAAGGAAATTGTAAAAGTTTTTTAGTTTTCATCTGTTTTGCCTCCATTTTTTAAGCCGTAATGCTCACTTTTTGTTGAATTAAAAGTGTGGTAAATATTAACAAACAAAGGAAGCAACAGCAAGTTATTAAGTGCTGATAAAAGTGAAAACAGAATAATAATTACTCCTGAAACCTGAAGGGCCCCTTGACCAAAAATTGCAATAACAAACCCCAAAACTACGGCAGCAATGATAATTGCGCTGTTTTGGAAAATTGACTTTTTATAGCCACTTTCAAGAGATGCCGTTAAAGTTTTGCCCTGCATAAATTCTGATTGCACTTTGAAAATATAGAGCAGTGAACCAAAAAACAGCATTGCAAAACCACACATTATTACAAATGTTGAAGATAAACTAATTTCAACCCAAGGCAACGCTTGAAGCAAAATAATAAACAAAACAATATCACACAGTAAAGCAAGCAGTTGAGCAATTCCAAAAGCCCTGAACCTGATAATCATAAACACAAGAGTTGCAACAACACTTAACGCAATTGCAATAACTATTGCAACAAAGACATTGCTTTTGTTATAAGCATCACTGTTAAAATCTGCCGTTAACCCCACTGTTGAAAATGGCGAACTCATTGAGTTTACAACCGTTTCATTTGCAAGAAAATCAATTGGAACTAGTGACCCCAATTTAACCCTTAATGCAAAATCTTCAGCCTGAGCAAAATCTTCAAAAGTTAAATACATATCATTAGTTTGTGGAGTGCTTCCAGAAAAACTTGTTTGAAGATTTCCGCCCATGTAAACATAAATTGTGCTTGAACTTGTCATGTTTGCCATATATTGTTCAAGCCCAGCCTCGTTAAACACAATTTGAACATAAGACGCCCCGCCAGAAGACCCAACAATAACATCAGTGATATGGTCTCTGCCGTTTATGAAAGTTTTGCTTTCTTCAGTTCCTGTTCTCAGTTCAAAAACACCAACTCCTAATGCTTCAAGTGTTGATTGTGTTTTTGAATAATCACCTGATGGGTCAAGACCAATCTCAACCCTTATAGTGTCTTCACCAATTCCTGCAACAAAGGCCGTTTGATAACCCTCTCCTGCTAAAATTGATTTTAGTTCTTTAACTGTAAGCGAAATTTGCTCATCTGTTGTGTTGCTACTTACTTTATATTCAGCGTACATTCCCGCCTTAATGTCACTAGCATAATTAATGTTACCAACAAAAGAAAGAAATCGAGTGTTCCCAAAAGTCATAGGAATGAAGGTAAAAATCAATCCAATAACAAGAACAATTGAAATAAAAATAATTAAAAATGTAGCAGTTGATTTTTTTAATGGCTTCATTAAATTGTCCTCTATTTAAAATATTTCAAAGTTATTATACTTAATTAATTTTTAAAGGTCAATCTTTTTACAAGCAAAAACCCCTGAAAAAGCATTAACTTTAAAATATTTTTGAACTAAACAATTTAATTTTTGCCCACCTGCAAAACATTTATGCCTTTTTAACATTTACCGTTATAACGCCAACAATTCCGCCAACAACAGCACCAAATGCAAAATCTGTAAGCAAACCATAACTAAAATTGAATGAGCCATTTAAAATTGAAAACAGAACAAATGCAATGGTAGTAAATATCACGCCCAAAATTATGCCCTTTTTAAGTCCGCCCTCACCATTTTTTGCTAAAATTATTGTGCCAATGGCAATGCTTACCGCTTTGATTACTAAGTTAACAGGAGTTATAATGCTGTCACTTAAACCTGTTAATTTTAAAACCAAAGCAAAAATTAAAATTAAAACTAATGTTACAATAATTGCAATTATGCTTGCTTTTAGGTAAGAGAGAACTGCCTTACCTTTTAAAGATTTATTTTCAGTTTTTACCATTTTTAATACCTCAATAAAGTGTATTAGCAAACTGAACTATTTAGAACAAGGCATTAAAAAAGGCCGTCTAAAACAGCCTTACTTGTTCTCCTTCGTCATCTTTAGTGGTAACTTGCTTTGCATTTCCGCCATTTCTTTTTGAAAAAGCACCCTCGCCAATATGCATTTTGTCTCTTTGGCTTGGAAGATTAACCATAATGCAATTATTTATTCCAAAAGCATAGTCCCCAATAAGCCATAAATTTTCACATGAACTTAAATCAATAAGCCCGCAGAAATCAGCGTCATAAAAAGCATAATTTCCAATTGTTCTTAACTTTGAGCACCCTGAAAAATCAACAGAGTTAAGCCCAGTTCTTCTAAAAGAACTCTCACCAATGTCAAGCAAAGATTTGGGCAAAACAATGCTTTTCATGTTGGCAATGTTTTGAAGTGCCCTGTTTGCAATAAACTGAACACTGTCAGGAATAATAGGTGCTTCGCCATAATTTGCCCTTAAATAATCATTAAATTTGCCAATATCCGTTATTCCCGTTAAAACCTCTAACACCTGATTATTTACCGAATAAACATCAATCGTATAATACGGGTGATAATACGAAAATGTTTTTTGCCATTCTTCAAGTTCAACCAAATTTCACAACCTCTAGTTTAAATTTATCATAACAGTGCATTGTTGTCAATAATTGCTCTAAAAATTAGTTTATGCAGTTGCAACACATTTTATTCAATATTTTTTTAATTTAAACAAAAAAAATTTATGCGTGTGCATAAATTTTTTAACTGACTATTTTTTTGAAGATTTTTTAGTTTTAGTTGAATTTTTTGTTGTTGATTTTGCAGTTGTTATTTTGCTTTCAGCAGGTTTAGTTTCAGGTTGAGTTTGTGCGTCTTGCACTGGCTCTTTTTCAGCCTCAACTTCAGTTTTTGCATTTTTGTCTGCCCCAGCTTCGGTTTTAGTTTCTGCCTTTTTATCTTCAACTTTTTTATCTTCTTCTTTTTTTGGTGGGTTAACTTGGTTTAAAATGTATGAAATGCAACTAACATCAACCTCAAGAGTTGTTTTTGAGTTGTCATTGCCACTTGCAATTACAATGCTTTTTGTAACCCCTTGTTCTTTATTAATTTTTACAATTTTTCCAATAATTCCGCCAATGGTTCTAACCTCATCACCAACGCTTAGCCCGTTAACCATTTCACCATATTCTTTATTTCTTTTTTTCTGTGTAAACATTGGAAAAACCAACAAAAACACAACTGCAACAAGCAAAATAATATAAATCCACCAAGAGTTGCCTGCGCCACTGCCATCAAGTAATAAATTTAACATTTTATCTCTCCTTTTCAATTTGTAAATCAAGTTTAACAAATTTAAATTTATTGTGCAACTGATTTAAAAGAAATTTTTGTCAATATTTAAACAATTATACTAATAACCCGTCTTTTTTAAAAATTCTTGCCTAAATTCAAGCAACCTATCTTCTTTAATTGCCTCTTTAATTTGTTCAGTTAAATGCGTTAGATATCTTAAATTGTGAATGCTTAAAAGTTGTGCACCCAAAATTTCATCAGTGTTGAACAAATGCCTTAAATATGCCTTAGTGAAATTTTTGCAACAATAACAATCACATTCAGGGTCAAGAGTTTCAAAATCTTCTTTAAATTTGCCATTTTTAACAACAACTTTTCCCGTGCTTGTAAACGCAGTGCCGTTTCTTGCAATTCTTGTTGGAAGAACACAATCAAACATATCAATCCCGCGAATAACGCCCTCAACAATGCAATCTGGGCTTCCAACGCCCATTAAATATCTTGCTTTATTTTCAGGGTAATGCGGAGCCATGCAATCAAGCATGTCATACATAAGTTGCTTAGGTTCTCCAACGCTTAGCCCGCCAATTGAAAACCCAACCTTTGCATAAGGCAAAATATCATTAAGTGCCTTTAAGCGCAAATCTTCAAAAAAGTTGCCTTGAACAATAGGAAAAAGCATTTGCTTTGGGTTTTTTTGTGCAACATAACACCTTTCAAGCCATTTTTGAGTTCGGTTCAACGCCTTTTTAGCGTAATCATAACTGACGCCAAAAGTTGAGCATTCGTCAAATGCCATAACAATGTCTGACCCAAGTTTATTTTGAATTTCAATTGACTTTTCAGGTGTGAAATAATGCGAAGACCCATCAAGATGAGATTTAAAATGAACACCATTTTCAGTGATTTTGTTAAGCGAACTTAATGAAAACACCTGAAACCCACCGCTATCAGTTAAAATTGGTCTGTTCCAGTTCATAAATTTATGAAGCCCACCCGCTTTTTCAATTAAATCTGCTGTTGGCCTAAGGTAAAGATGATAAGTGTTAGATAAAATTATTTGTGCACCAACATCATTTTCAAGTTCGCGTGGCTCAACCGCTTTAACAGTTGCCTGAGTTCCAACTGGCATAAAAACTGGCGTTTCAATTACACCGTGTGGGGTTTTAAGTTCCCCTATTCTTGCAAAGCAATTTTTGCATTTCTTTTTTACTTTAAATTCAAATTCTTCCATAAAATTCTCACTTTAATAAATAAACATACTGTCGCCAAAAGAGAAAAATCTGTATTTTTCTTTCACAGCAAGATTGTAAATTTTTAATGTTTGCTCTCTTCCAGCAAAGGCTGAAATTAACATAATCAAGGTTGATTCTGGCAAATGAAAATTTGTTATAATTGCATCAACAAATTTAAATTTAACCCCTGGGTAAATAAAAATGTTTGTTTCTTTGTTGCAAGGAATAATTTCACCTTTATCATTTGCTGCACTTTCAAGGGTTCTTACACTGGTTGTTCCAACGGCAATAATTCGCTTTCCTTGTTTTTTTGCTCTGTTCAAAGCATCTGCCACTTGTTTTGAAACTTCAATATATTCACTGTGCATATGATGATTTTCAATGTTTTCTTCGCCAACGGGTCTAAATGTTCCAAGCCCAACATTAAGTGTAACTTCTAAAATTTCAACCCCTTTATTTTTAATTTTGGCAAGAAGTTCATCTGTGAAATGAAGGCCTGCCGTTGGAGCAGCCGATGAACCATCAATTTTGCTGTAAACAGTTTGGTATCTTTCTTTGTCTTTCAACTTTTCATGAATGTAAGGCGGAAGTGGCATTTCGCCAATTTTGTCAAACTCTTGTTCAAGTGAACCTGAATTCACGCTAAACTTAATTATTCTTCCACCAATTTCTTCAATATTGTTAGTTATTTCACCTTTGAGGTTTGGTGAAAATTCAATCACCGTTCCAACCTTAAACTTTTTAGCAGGTTTAATTAAGCACTCATATTCACATAAATTAATTCGTTTTAAAAGCAAAATTTCAACCCTTGCCCCAGTGTTTGCTTTCGTTCCGTAAAGCCTTGCAGGAATTACTCTTGTGTTGTTTACAACCAAAACATCATTGTCTGAAAGGAAATCTATAATATCATAAAAGTGCTTATGGAAAACCTCACCAGTTTTGCGGTTGAAGACCAAAAGCCTGCTGTGGTCTCTTGGTTCAACTGGTGTTTGGGCAATAAGTTCAGGGGGCAAATCATAATAAAAATCTTTAGTTTTCATTACTCACCTTAATTCCTAAATGCTCATAGGCTGGGGTAAGCGCAATTCTTCCCCTTGGCGTTCTTGAAATAAACCCCAGTTGCAATAAATATGGTTCATAAACATCTTCAATGGTGTTTGTTTCTTCCCCAGTTGCAGCAGCAAGAGTATCAAGCCCAACAGGTCCACCATTAAATTTGTTTATTATTGTTGTTAAAATTCTTGTGTCAACAAAATCAAGCCCAAGTTCATCAACCTGCATTTTTTCAAGGGCGTGACGCGTTATGTTTATATCAATTTTTCCACTACCAAAAACATCAGCAAAATCTCTAACACGCTTTAAATATCTATTTGCTATTCTTGGGGTTCCCCTGCTTCTGCTTGCAATTTCACACGCTGAATCATCATCAATTTCAATATTTAAAAGTTTTGCCGACCTTTTAACAATTTTTGCAAGTTCAGTAACTGAATAAAGTTCAAGCCTGCAAATAACTCCAAACCTATCACGAAGTGGACCTGTAAGCATTCCTGCCTTGGTTGTTGCACCAATAAGGGTAAACTTAGGCAGGTTTATTCTCATTGACCTTGCAGAAGGGCCTTTTCCAATCATAAAGTCAAGAGCAAAATCTTCCATTGCAGGGTATAAAATCTCTTCAACATTGTGGTTTAGGCGATGAATTTCATCAATAAACAACACATCATTTTCATTAAGGTTTGTTAAAATTGCCGCAAGGTCACTTGCCTTTTCAATTGCGGGGCCACTTGTAAGTTTTAACCCAACCCCAAGTTCATTTGCAATAATGTGTGAAAGTGTTGTTTTGCCAAGCCCCGGTGGGCCATACAAAAGCACATGGTCAAGGTTATCTCCCCTTTTTTTACAGGCTTTAATGTAAACTTCAAGGTTTTCTTTAACCTTGGTTTGCCCCACATATTCAGCCATGGTTTTTGGGCGAAGAGTGTTTTCAACTTCGCTGTCTTCTGCTAACTGATTCGAACTTACAAACCTTTCATCAAATCCTTCCATAAACTACCTCCCCATTTCTTTTAGGCAAATTGCAACAACCTCTTCGGCAGTCATGTCACTTTTTGCATAAAGATTAGTAAGCCTTATAGCATCTGCCCGTGAAAGCCCAAGGCTAACTAAAACATTAATGGCATCATCAATTTCAGGGGTTTTGTAATTTGAAAGCCCCAAGCCTGAAATAAGATTATTCTCTCCGTCAAGTGCGTCAACTTTATCTTTAAGTTCAAGGCAAATTCGCTCAGCGGTTTTTTTGCCAAGCCCTTTAATGTTTGAAAGAAGTTTAATATCCCCTGAAGTTATTGCCTCAATAATGCTTCCAACTGTTGCATTTGAAAGAATTTGAATAGCCATTTTAGGCCCAATTCCTGTAACCTCAATAAGTTTTAAAAAAAGATTTTTTTCTTTTTGGTCAAAGAACCCAAAAAGGGTTATTCCGTCTTCTCTTACCTGCATATAGGTTAAAATTTCTTTTATGGCATCTTTATTTTCAGTTGCTTTATACACTGTGTTGGTTGAACAAACACATTCAAAGGCAACACTGCCTGTGTCAACAACTAAAATATTTTCTTGCTCAAATTTTACTTTACCTTTAACGCTATATATCATTTGTTACCTCATTAAATTTGAATTTAGTCTGTTATTTGTTTGCGCATGGGTTAATGCAACGGCAAGGGCATCTGCCGTGTCATCTGGTTTTGGAACCGCTTTTAGCCCAAGCATCATTTTAGTCATATATTGGATTTGTTGCTTTTCAGCCCGCCCAAACCCAGTAAGTGCTTGCTTTATTTGTAATGGTGTGTATTCATAAATCAGCAAGCCTTTTTCATGGCAGGTTGCAACAACAACCCCCCTTGCCTGAGCAACCTTAATTGCTGTTGTGGTGTTTGTGTTAAAAAACAATTCTTCAATAGCAAGAACTTGCGGTTTAAATTTTTCAATTAATTCTTCAAGGTCTTTTTTTATTTTTAAAAGTCTGTCAGGAAATGGCATGTCTTTATCCGTTGTGATTGCTCCGTAATTTACAACCACACATTTGCCGTTTGAAAGTTTTTCAATAACCCCCCAACCAACAATTGCATAACCAGGGTCTATTCCTAAAATAACCATAATTCACCTATCTTTATTTTAACAGCACAAATAAGGCAAGTCAAATTAATTGTAAGTCAATTTTGCCAATCAATTCAAATTTCAACATGGGCATTTATGAGAACCTTAAAACAGCCTTCCCCTTACTTGAAGATGCCATTAATTTAAATGTTTAAATTCGACCTTAAATAAACTTGAATTTTGGGTGGCTTTTTAAAATTTTAAAACCACCACTTTTTATCTGAACAAACATCAAACCTTAAAACACCATTTGCTTTTGAAAAAAACTCACCTGCAAACTAATGCAAGTGAGTTTTGTAAATTATTTTTACTTTTTCTCTTTAATTTTTGCAGATTTACCTGAACGCTCACGAAGATAATAAAGTTTTGCTCTTCTTACTGTTCCTTTGCGAACAATTTCAATGTGATCAAGTTTTGGTGAATGAAGCGGATATGTTTTTTCAACGCCAATACCAAAAGAAACTCTTCTAACAGTGAAAGTTTCCCTAATGCCACCATTTTTACGAGCTATTACCACACCTTCAAAACCTTGAATTCTTTCACGGTTTCCTTCCTTAATTTTAGCATAAACCTTAACGGTGTCACCAATGTTAAAATCAGGAATATCAGTGCGCATACCTTCTTGTTCAATAGCATCAATAATATTACTCATTGTTTGCCTCCTTTATTAGTATGATAAAGTGTTCGTGCAAGCTCTTGCGCAGAGGACCACTTAATTCTTAAAAAGAATAACACATAAAATCAAATTTTGCAAGTATTTTAGAAAAATTATCAAATAAATCTGTCTAAACGCAAAGCCATATTAATTTGACACAAAACTAATAACTATTTATCAAAGATTGTTTAACATTAAAACGATAATAAGCAATGCCAAATAATTGAATATATTACGCTATGCACAATTTTAATAATTATTTTATTCATTAACTTGAAAGGCGTTTTCAATGTGAGTTATTTTATTATCACTTACCGCAATAACATCAAATCTTACTTGAAATTCTTGTAAATTTTTGAATTTGATGTAAGATTTTGCAGTTTTTATTATCTTGTTTTGTTTTTGTTTATTAACTGCAAAAAGTGGATTCCATAAAAATTCATTTTCTCTTGCCTTCACTTCAACAAACACCAAAACATCTTCACACATGGCATTTAACCTTCTTGCAAGCCCCTCTTCCATTTCACCATTTCTAACTTTCTTTTTAAGATTTTCTTGCTGGCGAATTTGAGGGTCAATAGCAATTATATCAATTTCACCCAATTTGTTTTTAAAGTTAAGGTCAATAATTTTGTATCCATTTTCAATTAAATAATTTTTGGCTAAGGTTTCACCTTGCACCCAAGTTTTAATATTATTCATAACAACTTCTTTTTTTATA
>ERZ780149.1344-NODE-1344-length-27415-cov-4.385051_pt1 | contig 27415 bp, 23 predicted proteins | sample MGYA00511367_ERZ780149 | MGnify/ENA primary metagenome ERZ780149 (study PRJEB29588, sample SAMEA2153852) | human gut metagenome | biome: human gut; feature: human-associated habitat; material: faeces | place: Denmark | collected 2008/2010 ... | reverse complement strand
TTTTTATTTAGACCTTGTTTCAAAACAAAAACCACTTGCAAAAATTTAAAAAACCAAAAAGCAAAACACAAACAAAGTTACATAAAAAGATAAAACACAATCAAAATTTTAAATGTTAAAAGCGTGAATTAACTTCATTCATAACTTCACTGTAACTTTTCTGCTTTGTTAAAAATTCAACCAAACTGTCCCCAGCAAGAGCAATGCCCTGCCTTATAACACTTTTAGGTTTAATTTTTGAAAGCACAAACTCAACCATGCTAACATTATCAGGTTTTTCATTAATGCCAACTCTAACTTTTCTAAAATTGCGAGTTTTTAAAACTGAAAACACACTTTTAACGCCATTGTGAGACCCTGGGCCCCCAATCTCTTTAATTTTAACTTCCCCCGCAGGCAAGTCAATGTCGTCATAAATAATTATAATGTCGCTTGCAACTTGCAAACAAGGATATTTTTTTAAAAACAAACTTACTGCCCTTCCGCTGTCATTCATGTAAGTTCTTGGTTTTGCAATAATGATTTTTTCATTTTCAATTGTTGCAGTTGCAATGTCGCTTTCACATTCTTTTTTATTAAACCTAATGTTAAGTTTTCTTGCAATTCTGTCAGCCACTAAAAAACCAACATTATGGTATGTATCTTCATAAATTCTGCCAATATTTCCCAGACCAACTATTAATTTCATATGTTCTCCACATCATCATCAGTTTTAATAAGTGTTGTAGCAATTGGCACCTCAGTTTGTTCTTTAACTGCCACATTGCTGCCAATTATCGAGCAATCGCCAACCTTTGCCCCACGCAAAATTCTTGAAACACTGTCTTTCTCTCCAAGAACTTTAACGCACGAGCCAATCTGTGCCTCTCTGTAAATTCTTGCATTTGTTAAATTGCACATTGACCCAATTTTCACATTTTGTGCAATGCTTGTTGCAGAAATTGAACAATTAGTTCCAATGGTTGAAAATGAACCAACAAAACTTCCCGCATCAATCACCACATTATCTGCAACCGAACAATTATCTTTTATAACACTGTCATAAATTTTGCAGTCAAGAATACTTGAAAAATTTCCAATTTTGCTATTTGAAATTTTTGCATTGCTTCCAATAAAGACATTGTCGCCTATTTCAGTTTCACCTGAAAGATAAACCCCTGTTGAAATTTTGCAACCTGAACCAATTGCAACATCACTTTCAATGTAAACACTGCTTGGGTTATCAAACTCAACCCCGCGTGACTGATGAAATTTTATTATCCTTTGTTGCAAAATGCTTGCAATTTCTGAAAACTCTGAAAGATTGTTTGCCACTTGAAATTCATCTTCATTAAAGTAATATGTTTGTGGTGAAAAAATTTCATCAACCCTTTTTATAAATTCAGTTCTAAAAACATATCCGCGGGTCAGTTTGCAAACATTAAGCCCCTTGCTTGCAACAAACTCTAAAATGTTATCAATATTTGCTCGTGTAAGCAGCGGAGTGTCGCCATATAACACCAAGGTATATTCCCTTTCCCTTAAATATGGTCTTATAACTTCAAGCGGATTATCTTCAAGTTTGCACTCAATGGTAACAGGCCTTGTTGGGCAAACCCTTGTTACCCATTCAAAAGTAGGTTTTCCTAAAAGGTCAAGAGCATAAGATGGCTTACTTGTGTTAAAATTTTTATTGTCACAAAGCAAAACAAAACAGGCAATGTCAAACTCCTTGCCCAAAGTTTGCTGTAATTTTGGTTTTGTTATAACATCTGTAACCATTATCTCACCTCTAATTAATTATAAAAACATCATAATAACTTGTCAAACCAATAAAATATTTTTTAAATTATTCCCCTAAATTTCAGTTTTACAACAAAAAATAGGCAAACCAATTTAGTTGCCCACCCAAAATTTAATTACTTTTTACATTCTGTTTTGCACTTTTTGCACTTTTTAATCAATTTTTTTGTTTTCTTGTAAGTTTTTATTTCTTTTTTCTGCAAAATAATCTGAAAGTATCTTTTCAGCCTCACCATTTTTCTCAAATTTCTCAATTTTAATGTTATGGTTAAGCCCGCACCTTTGTGCTAATTCGTTTGAAGAAATAACATTTTCTTGGTTTTTGCTTGCGCAGTAAACCAGCCTTTCAATTCTTGCACTAACAATTGCCCCAAAGCACATTAAGCATGGTTCAAGAGTGACAAAAATTGTGCAACCATTTAACCTGAAATCTTTAAGTTTTTTGCTTGCCTTTTCAATGGCCAAAATTTCAGCATGCGCCGTTACTCTTTTTTTGTGTTCTTTTTTGTTAAAGGCTTTTGCAATAATCTTTCCATCTTTAACTATCACCGCCCCAACTGGCACTTCATCAAACTGCTTTGCCTTTTTTGCAAGCCTAATTGCTTCGTCAACAAACCCTTCATCTAAACTGTTCATTTGTTTAATAAAATTCTCCTTGCTTTTAAAATTTATCTTTGTGTTTTAAAATGTAATTGTAACTTTTTTTAAGCGCCTTAAAAAAATTTTTGTGCCGTAAAACCAAATCTAAATATGCCTCTTTGCCAAGTGGATAACTTAATTTGTCACTACACGCCTCAACCGTTATTGAAGGGATTTTAAGTTTATCAATGCAATAATCTTTAAATCCCCCACAACTAGCCCCACAATCTTCAATTAATTTATATTTTAACATTTTTGCAAATATTTTTGCATTTTTTCTGTGAAATTTTAATTTTTTTGCACCAATTTTAAAATTATAATAAATCTCTTCGCCCTTGCTGTGGTAACTTATTGTAAACAATGGTTTAATTGTTCTTGCCACTTTTGCAAGCGTTCTGCTTTCAGGTTCACTTTCAAAATGTGTTGAGGGGTATCCATGGCTTGACGGAAAGGGACTGTATCTTGGGTCAAGCCCAAAATCTGCATCAAAATTATTATTTAAATCAACCCCATTTGCGTTTGCTTTAAAAAGAGAAAAATCTTCACTTTTATTATTAAGTTCAATTAAAAACGGCCAAAATTTGGTGTTTTTAACACTTTTTAGCCCATAAATGCAAAGCATTACCCCATCAGGGTTAACCATTGGAACAAACAAGATATTTGGAATTTCACCTTTTAAACTTTCAAAGTTTTCATCTGCTTGTTTTATTAAATAACACACAAGGTCGCTTGCTATGTGCTCGCGTGCGTGAATTGCACCATGAATTAAAACTGAATGCGTTGAGCCAAAATTAAAAAACACGCCATAAATTTTTCGCCTTAACACAGAGTGCCCAAGACAAAAAACTTTTCCGTTTTTAACATTTTTTAAACTTTTTTCTAAACTTTCATAATCCATAAATGTTCTTATTTATGATATGAAGTGTTGTTTATTATTGTGAAAGCCCTGTAAATTTGTTCAGCCAAAATCAATTTCATAAGTTCATGCGGGAAAGTAAATTTTGAAAAAGATAAAACTAAATCGGCCAGTTTTAACATTTCATCATCAAGCCCGCAAGACCCACCAATTAAAAATGTTATTGTGCTGTTTCCTTGAACTTGAATGTCTGCAATCTTTTTTGCAAATTCAACACTGTCAATCATTTGCCCACGCCTATCTAAAACAACAACAAAACCTTCAAGTTTGGTTTTTTGGTTTTCAGCCTCTTTCCTTTTGCATGCTGAAATTTCGTTTTTGTTTTTAGGCACACATTCACAAACATTAATTTCTTCAACCTTGCACCACCGTGAAAGCCGTTTGTAAAACTCGGCAGTCATCTCTTTCATTTGTCTGTCTTTAAATTCGCCCGTTGAAACAATTTTTATCTTAACCACTGTTAACTAAGCCCCTCAATAAGCGCTAAAATCCATTCAATAATTAAATAAACATTGGCAGCACTTAGTAAAACTATCGCAATGTAAGACATTTTTGGTTTAGCGTTAACATTAAGTTCTTGCCCACTAACTTTACAAACCACAACTTCGCCAGAAGTTTCTTCACTAACATTTACTTGGTCTAAAATTCCAAAACGCTTTCTATCTCCTTCGCTTACATGCTCAGGCACACCATTTAACTCTTTATTATTTTTAACAATCATTTTAATTGCCGAATAAATTAAGAAAACCGAAATTGCAACAAGCACAACTGAAATAATATAGTTTACAATTTGATATCCAACATTTGTGCCTTGGGTAATTGCCCCAGCACTGTCAGTTATTGTGCTGCCACTTGCAGAAATGTTATAGATAAAGTTTGCCACAAGCACAAAGAAGTTATTGCAAAAATGAATTATAATTGTTAGCCACAAGTTGCCTGTGTAATAAACAATGTATCCAAAAATTATGCCTAAAATGAATTGATGCACCGTTTGGTCTGGGCTTCCGTGCATAATCATAAATGAAAATGCCGTTATAAAAACTGAAAGATGTTTGCCATATTTTGATAAAGCATTTTGCATCAAGCCCCTAAACAGCAATTCTTCGCAAAATGCTGGCATTGCAGCAATTAAAATTGTGTAAATTAAAAGTTCCCAAAAGGTTGTAACCTGAATTCCTGCGCCTTCTGATGAATAGCCAAGCCATTCAAGAATTTGCATAAAGAAATCACTTCCCCCGCCAAGCCCCAAAAGGCAAACAACACTTATTCCAATGCACAAACCAACAAGGCTAATGTTAACTTTTTTGTTCAGTCCGCTTGCCTGCACAAAACTTTTTTTCTTAATTAAACAAACAACAAGAACAGCAAGAGCAAAAACCCCCTCAACCAAAAAAGCATAAATATAGTAAAACAGATTTGTAAGAGGAACGCCTGATGAAATTAAATCTCTAAGCACATAAACTACAATCCATTGGATTACAATGTAAAAAATAAATCCAAGCCCAGCATCTTCATCAGTGTAGGCTGGTTTATATTTAGTTTTTAAATTCACATTTTCCACACACTAATCTTCCTTTAAATTGAAATTATTACCAACTTTATCTTGATAAGTTAACCTAATAAAAACATCTTTTTCAAGGGTATACCCACAATTAATTATTGCTGTGGCTATTGTTTGAAATGCCAGTTGCGGGGTGTTGTTTTTTTCAGACAAATGGCTTAACGCAAAATATCTTGTGCCGTTTTTAATAAGCCCAACAATTGCATCAGCACATTGGTTGTTTGACAAATGCCCAGAATTTCCCCTTATTCTTGCTTTAAGATAGGCTGGATAAAGCGGATTATTTTTTAGCATTTCTAAATCATGGTTACTTTCAATAAACACAAGTTTTGCCCCAACAAGGTTTGAATAAACACTTCCTGAAACATAGCCAAGGTCAGTGGCATAAGCAAATTTTGCTTTTCCACACTCAAATGTGAAGCCTTGGCAATTTATGCTGTCATGGCTAACACAAAAAGGCGTTACTTTAATGTTGCCAATGGTAAATGGCAAACTTGTAAACTGGTTTTCGCAAGCATCTTTAACATCTCCAATGTTTTTTTCAAGCACCCCCCACACATCAGCGTGTGCAAAAACTGGCTTTTTAAACCGCTTTGTAAAAGACCCTAAGCCCTTAATGTGGTCCATATGTTCATGGGTTATAACAACAGCATCTATTTGCTGTGGGTTAACATTAACCTCTCCTAACCTTTTTATAAGTTCTTTTATTGAAAGCCCAACATCAAGCAGAATTTTAGTTGTTTTTGTTTCAATAAGAGTGCAATTTCCCCTGCTTCCGCTTGCAATATTCACCACGCGCATAAAATTTCCTCACAGGATAGTATACACGATTTTTCAAAGGTTGTAAATGAATTTATTTATCAAGAAAACTTTCACCATTCAAAAATTCATAAAACACATCACTAACCTTATCATCAAAACATGAAATGAAGCCTTGGGCATCAACAACCCCAAACTTAAACTTTTTGTAAACCCTTTTAAGCCCTGAAAGAAAGTCTTTCTGCCCCAACTCTTCTGCCATATGGTCAAACAACAACGCCCCTTTAACATAAATCATGTAAGTATATTCATATTCATTTGAATATTCATTAACTTTAAGGTTCATTTGTTTTTTAACATCAATGTCAATCGAGTCAAAAACTTCAAGATACAAATTGTATCCAACCAGTGCATCATCAATTAAATCTTTATAATCAGCCAGATAGTCAGGATATTTGTCAAAGAACAAAAATGTTGAATATTCACTTAAACCTTCGTCAAACCAAGCATCACTGACCTCATTGTTCCCACAAACGCCATACCACCATTGATGAGCAATTTCATGAACAATAACCTTGTTATATTCATTTTCTTCAACAATGTTATCACTTATCATAACAAGATTAGGATATTCCATTCCCCCTTGCATAAACGGAGTTTTAATAACATTTAAAACCCTGTAAGGATAAGTTCCAAATGATTCATTAAAAAAACTAACCGCCCTTGCTGCAAGGTCTAAATATTGTTGAGTTTTTTCATCATCACTATAAGCATAATAGTTAATTGTTGTGTTTCCAACTTTTTGGCTCAATTTAACTGAATTTTTGCCCATAACAATGGCAAAATCTCTTATTGCCTTGCCTTCAAGCACATAAGTTTTTTTGTTGCCATTTTCACTAACGCTCACCTCTTGCCCTGAACTTGTAACAGCATAATCACTTGAAGCAGTAAAAGTTACATTGTAATTTGCAACCGTGCTAAAAAATGGGTCGCCTGTTGAATAATACGGAGTTTTATCAAACTCTCCGTCAACAAATTCACAGGCAATAGGATACCAATTTCCTAAATTTACATTATTTTCAAAATAGCCAAGTCTGTGCGTGCAGTTTGCAAGCGTTAGTGTAAAATCAAAACTAATTTTCACTCTTTTATCATCTTCAAGCACATTGTTTAAATTGACTTTTAAAATATCTTCATCTTCACCATCTAAAACAAAACTGCCAGCCACCCCATCAACAAACACTGCCGTTATGTTAATGTCGCCAAAACTGTCGCTGTTTGGAAAACATCTTGCCTTGGTTAATGCGGTGTAAGGCTTAACGGTTGCATTTTCTCTAAATGCCCTAGGGTATAAATGAAAACAAATATTATCAAGGCTAACTCCAGTTTTGTTTATGTAATCAACCTCTTGCCTTGCTGAAATTGTTTTTGATTGGTCATCAAAATCAGCCACCACAGTGTATTGTGTTAGGTTTTTGCTTGCCTTTTTAACGGCATTGTCAAACCCGCAACCAACACTAAGGGCAATAACTCCAACAAAAAGCAAACAAAAAGCACAACTAAGAACAATTTTTAAAACCTTTTTTCGCATAACATTACCTCATTCAAGGTTTATGCTTGTGCCGCTTAAAAAATTTCTAAAAAACAAAAAAGCCAACCAAAATTTAACTTTTGCGTTGGCTAAAAACATTTACATTAACTAAAAATATTTTCTTTAACCAAAGAACTCTATGTTGGCTAAAAAACTTTTCTTTAACTAAAAACTTTTATGTTCATTAAAAAATCTGCAAAACATTTTAACTAGTTTTAATTTAATCTTACATTATAATTCAGTTTAACTTTTAAAGGCTAACAGATGTTAAAACTACACTTTGCAAGCATTAGTTATAACCCAAGTTCAACCCTAACTTTGCTTCCGCCCTCTTCGGTTTTTGTTACAATAATTTTGTTTTTAATTTTTTCGTAAAGCAACTCAACATGGCTAATAACCCCAATTCTTAAATGGTTTTCTTCAAGCCTGTAAAGCGCTGTTGTGACCGTTTCACAAAGGTCGCTATCAAGCGTTCCAAACCCCTCATCAAGAAAGAAGAAATCCATGTTTTTGCCGTTCATTGCTGCTATTGTTTCACTAATTGAAAGCGCAAGGCTAAGACTAATTAAAAATGTTTCACCCCCTGAAAGGGTTGAAACCACCCTAACAGCCCCGCCATTTAAATTGTCTTCAACCAAAAACTCGCCATTTTCAAACTTTAAAGTAAACTTTCCGTCTAGCAAAATTTGAATAATTTGATTTGCTCTTATTGTTATATCTTGAAGATATTCATCACAAACAAACTGCGCAAGAGCCTTCCCCCTTAAAACCCTCACAAGTTCACTTGCACAGGCTAAATCTTCATTTAACTTTTCAAGTTTTGAACAAATTTCATTTTTTGAAACCAGTTTTTCTTCAACTCTTTCAATTTCACCTTGAAGTTTACCAATTTTAATTGTTAAATCTTCAACCACTGCCTTGTTTGACTCAATAATAAGTTCAAGTTCAGCCATTTCGCTAGCGTTAATCATAACCCCTTCAAGTTCGCTTTGAAGTTGCTCAATTTCAGCCCTAACCAAACCTTTTGCACTTGCATAGTTTTGCAATTTTTCAACAATTTCAAGTTTGCTTTCTTCACTTGTTTTATATTCCTTTAACGCTGAAACATCACTAAACCCACAGTTTTTCATTTTTCCATCAAAGGCTAAATTGCTTTTTTGAAAAACTTCTTGCTTTTCATGAAACTTTGCAAGAACAAGTTTAACTTCGCTCTCTTTGTTAGCCTTTTTTAAAAACAAGGCCGATTGCTTTTTTTCAAGTTCAATGTGAGTGTTTTGCAGTTGTTTAAGTTTTGCTTCATTAATTTCAATAAGTTTTTGGGTTCCAACACCCTCGGCATCAAACTGCCTAATTTGTTGCTGTTTTGCCTGTAACAATTTAACAATTTCATCAAACCTTTGAGTTTTAAGATTAATTGTTGTTTCAAGTTCACTTATTTTTGAAGCAAGCAGGCTTATTTCAACTTCCATTTCCTGTTTATTTTTCTGCAAAGCATCATAATCTTTCTGCTCTTTTTCAAGTTTTTCAAGATTAATGTCAATAAGATTATTTATTGAATAAATATTTTGCCCACCAAATCTGCTTTCAAGATTGTTTATTATCTGTTTTCTTTCATTTTTAAGTTGATAAAGTTCACTTGTTTGTTTAAGTGCATCTTCAATGCACCCTTCAATTTGTGCAAGTGCCCCACGAAACTCTGCCAAATTTAAAGTATCTTCTTGTTGCAAGTTTTCAAATTCTGCAATTTTTTGCAACAATTCTTCATTTTCTTCGCTAATTTTGCGGTTTTTCTCTAACTTATCATCAATGGTTTCATTTTCATAAGGGCTTACAAATTTTTCTAGCATTGCATTATATTTTTGTTCAAGAAGTGCAATATTTTGCTCATCAAACTTAATTTGTTCTATTAAAGCATCAACCATTGCCTTGCTTTGCTCACTTGCTGAAAGTGCCTGCGTTAAGTTCTCATTAGCCCTAAAAATGTTATCATATGCCTCGTTCACCTGTTCCTTTGGAACTTCTTGAGCAAATTCGGCTTCATTAACCTTCCCTTCAATGATGTTATTGCAAACAGGGCATCTTTCAAGTGGCTGAGCCTTTTTATAAAGCATAAACACCCCTAAATCGCTTAGCCCATTTTCACGCTTTGTGCTAATCTCTTGATACTGCTTTTTTGCAACCCCCACTTCTTCTTTTGCTCTTTCAACTTTTTTTACTGATTGATTCTGCTTTTCTTCAAGAGCATTTAACTTTGCAAGTTTTTCTTCTTTGCCCTTTTTAAAACTTAAAATCAAATTATCAATGGTTTCAAGCATGGTTTTTGCGTTTTTTAACTCTAAAATAGCATTTTCGGCTTCATTTTTGCTATTTTTCAGCATTTTTGTTGTGTTTTGGTCAAAAAACATATTTAATTTTGAATTCAGGTCTTCCCTAAACCCATTTATGTTTTCTTCACACTTTTCTATTTTTGACTCAAAATCACTCTTTTTTGCCCGAAGTTCTTTAACATATTCATCAAAACTGTTGGCAATTTTATTAATAACTTCAATTTGTGATTGCAACTCAACACCCTTTTTAATTTGGGCAACAACCCCATTTTCAACCTTCAAATCTGCAATCACTTGGCTTGCCTTTTGGCTTTTCAAATTAACCTGACTAACTTCACTCTCAAGCCTAACTTTTTTCTCTTCAAACTCCGCCTTTGTGTTTTTAAGGCTAGAAATTTCATTTGAAAGAGTGTTTTTTTGCTCAGCCAAATCACCAACCTCAATTTCTGTTTGTTTAAGGTCATTAAGGCTGTGAATTAAGGTTAAAATGCTGTTATAGTTTTCATTATACCCCAAGTTTTCTTGCTCAAATTCGTCTTTTGCAAGTTCATATTCCTTTTCAACTTCAACCAGCTCATTTTTAACTTCACCTAGTTGTGCTTCAAGTTGTTTAACACTAACCGCATTTGCCGTCAGCCCCTCAAGTTCTTCTAAAAGTGGTTCGGCTTTTTTAATTGTTTCAAGCCTTTCTTCAAGACTTGTCATGTTAGCACTATCTTGTTCAAGCATTTGTGCCTTGTCTTGCGCCTTTTGAAGTTGAACTTGTTTTAAATATGTTTGCTTGCTTAAATCAAACTTTTGTGTGTCTCTTTTAATTTCTTCTTGAATTTCTTTTAAAGACTCTAGCCTTAAACTAAGTTCACTTTGCAAATCTTTTAACCCCTCGCTTGACACATCACCAAGTTCAGCCAACTTTCCACCAAGTTCAGCAACACTAACTTTAATTGCCCCTTCTTTTTCCTTTGCACATTCATAAAGCGGAGCCCCAAAAGATTGCAAATTGAAAACATTGCTTATAAGCCCCGTTCTTTCATTAGGGGTTGATTTTAAAAAATCTGCAAATTGACCCTGTGGCAATGCAATACACTTTGAAAACTCATCAATTCCAAGCCCTAAAATGCTTTTTACCATATTGTCGCAAGAAAACACCCCTTCTGCCACAACAACAAAAGAATTGTCTTGCTTTTTGTAAAGCACTGCCCCGCTTTCAACCTGCTTTGAATCTTTCTTTCTTTTAAAATTTCTCTCAATTAAATACACATTTTCTTTGCCATCAACAACAGCGCTAAAACAAAACCTAACAAAGGCATTTTCTTTTGAAAGGTTAATAAAATCATATGCCGATTTTGCACGCTGAATTTTTCCATAAAGAGAAAGGGTTATTGCGTCAAGAATGGTTGATTTCCCGCTTCCCGTTGCACCAAAAATTCCAAAAAACCCTTCCCCAAGGCTTGAAAAATCAATAACCTGCTCGGTTTTAAAACTGTTTATTCCACTTAACTCTAACTTAATTGGTAACATCAACATTCCCCCTAATCTCTAAAAACATTTCAACAAGCCTGTTGTCAGGCTCTGCCCCTGTTGTGTGTTTGTAAAACTCAATGAATAAATCTTTATCACTTAAACTTCTTCTGTTAGTTACACTTTTTTGTTCGCCTTCGCTTGGCATTAAATTGAGCCTTACGCCCACAAGGTTAGGAAATTGCTTTTTTAGGTCGCTAACTTCATTTGCTTTAAGTGGTGTGTTTTGCTCAATTGTAAGTTCGACTAATTCATTAGGGTAAAGATTACTAAGTTCTTTATATGCAAACGCAATGCTTGACACCTTAACTTTTACCAAACTGCAAGCAGATTTAATTTCAACCTCGCTAACATCTCTAACGCCACTCTTATCTCCCTCAACAATTAAAACTTTTGGCCTGCCATCTTTAAACCTAAGGCTGGTTGCAGAGCCTGAATAATAAATGTTATCTCCAATTTTCTGGGTGCGGTGCAAATGCCCAAGTGCAATGTAATGCGCCTTTTTTGGCAAACACTCAGGGCTAACAGCCAAAGCCTCACCAACCAAAATTTGGTCGCCCTCTCCAAACTTTCCACCTGCAACAAACAAATGACTAACAAAAATGTTAAATGCCTCAGTTGAAAAATGCTCAGCACACTTATCCCCCAGCACCTTCACGCTTTGCTCATAATTAAAATCACCACCTGCCAGTTCTTTGCATTTGGCGCTTGAAATAAAGGGCAAATATGCAATAACACACTCTTCATTGCCACATTTAACCCTTAAAAAACCTTCCCCCGCATCAATTATACGAGTTTTTTTGTCTTGCCTTACCTTTGAAATGTCTACACTTTGTGACGCTATTACTATGTTTTGCTTTAAAGCAAGAGGTCTGCTTGCACCAAGCCTAAGGCTGTCATCATGATTTCCAGGAAGAACAAACACAAGCCTGTCTCCACCGTCACTTAATTTTGTTATGGCATCAAAAAACAAATCTTCTGCCGCTGCAGTTGGAACAGAATTGTGAAAAACATCACCCGCAATAACAACAATGTTTACCTGGTAACTATCTGCAATTTTTGCAATCTCGTTTATAATTTCTGCTTGTTCTTCTGTTCGGTCTCTTCCTTCAAGTTTTGCCCCCAAATGCCAATCTGCCGTGTGTAATATTTTCATTAAATCACCTTCAAGTAATATTTTTTATTGAACTTTTAAATTTTGTGTGCTATCATAAAGTCACAAATAACTTAAATTTCTTTATTTAAGTATAAATATTTTTATTTATCTTTGCAATTAAAAAGGAGGGGTTTTATGGCTTTGTGCTCTTTTTCAAGTGAGTTGTCAATGGATAATTACACCATTGTTGACAATGCGTTTATCTGTGAGTTTTTGCCACAGGCTGACCCCGTTTGCCTTAAAGTTTATCTTTACGGCAGGTTTTTATGCCAAACCCCGCATGAAGATGATAACTCAATTGCAAGCATGGCAACCGTTTTAGGGCTAAGTGAAGATGAAATTTTATCAGCATTTTCTTATTGGCAAGAAATGGGTCTTGTTCAAATAATAAATAAACAAACACCCGAAATTAAGTTTTTGCCAATAAGGCAATTTTCAGGTTCTGCAAAATTAAGGCAAAAAGAAAAATATGCCGAGTTTAACAAACAAGCACAAAGTTTTATAACGGGTAGGCAAATTCAACCGCATGAATATAATGAATATTACACCCTTATTGAAACTTACCATTTTGAGCCAGAGGCAGTTTTAATGATAATTAAATATTGCACGCTTATTAAAAACGGCAACATCAATTATCCTTACATTTTAACCGTTGCAAAAAGTTTTGAGCGTGAAGGAATTAAAACTGCAACAGCACTTGAAGAAAAACTTTTAGAGCAAGAAAAAGCAAGTGCCGAAATTAAAGCCGTGCTTTTAGCCCTTGGAATTAAAAGAGATGCCGACCTTGAAGAAAGAAACCTTTATTTAAAGTGGACAAACGGCTTAGGGTTCACGCAAGGCGTTATTTTAGATGTTGCAAAAATGCAAAATAAAACGGGCGGAATGCACAAACTTGATGCCACCCTAACAAAATATTTTGAGTTAAAATTATTCACAATTCAAGAAATCACCTCTTACTCTCAAAATCGTGAAAATCTTTACACCATTGCAAAAGATGTAACAAGAAAAATTGGGCAATATTACCAAGTTCTTGACGGCGTTGTTGAAAACTATGTAACAAACTGGGTTGCAAAAGGTTACAGTGAGCAAACTTTGGGGCAAATTGCCCTTTATTGCAACAAAATGAACATAAAAACTCTTGACGCAGTTGACGAAGTTATTAACAAATTCTTCAAACTTGGGTTAGTTTCAAGCCAAGCAATTAATCAATATATTGATGAACTTATTTCAACAGATAACAAAATTAAAGAAATTTTAAGTGCTTGCGAACTTTACAGAAATGTAATCCCAGCTGACAGAGAACTTTACAAAATCTGGACACAAAATTGGAATCTTTCGCTTGATTTAATTTTATTTGCTTGCAATGAATGCAAAACCAAAGAACATCCAATTTCATATCTTAACAAGGTTTTAAGTGATTATTACAAAAACGGGATAACAACTGTTGAAAGTGCACAAAACTTTTCAAAAACAGAGCAACCAAAAGCCAGCACTAAAAAGAAAAAACTTGAAGCAAACTTTGAACAAAGAGATTATTCAAATCAAGATTTGTCTGCCCTATTTAACAGTCTTGAAGATATTGACATTTAAGGAGAAATCATGACACCTAACGAGGCAAAACAACAAGTTTTAAATGACCTTAGGCTCAAAAGAAACGCAAAACTTGCACAAGTGCAAAAAAACAAAACCAAAGCCATGCAAAATGAAACTTTTGTGGCGTTAGATAAAAAGGAAAGGGAACTTGTGCTTGAAATTTCAAAGCAACTTGCAAACAACCTCACCCCCACCGCACTTGAAAAAGAGTTAAAAAGCATAAAAAACCAAAAAGCAAAAGTTTTAAAATCGCTTAATTTAACACAAGAAGATTTGCAACCCAATTTCGACTGCAAAATTTGCAACGACACTGGAATTTGTGAAAACGGAATTTGCGTTTGCGCAAAAAAGCAAATATTAAATCTTTTAAGCGAACAATCAAACCTTAACCCTCTTGCAACTTTTGAAAACTTTAAAACAGATAACACTGATAAACCCCAAACAGCATTTTTAGAAAAAGCCAAAAGATTTTTAATCTGCTGGGCACAAAATGATAAAAAATATGCAAACATTTCAAATGTAATAATTAGTGGCAGAGTTGGTGTTGGCAAAACCTTTCTAGCCGAATGCACATTAAGCGAATTTGCAAAACAAGGCAAGTTTGTTTACAAAATTTCAGCCTTTGCAATGAATGAACTTTTCACAAAATTTCACACAACTTTTGACTACACCAAGCAAGAATATTTAAACGAACTGCTGTTTTGTGATGTTTTGTTGATTGATGACCTTGGCACCGAACCCCTTAAAGCAAACATAACCATTCAATATTTATTATTGCTAATTTCAGAAAGAGAAAATCTTGGCAAAAAAACAATAATAACCACAAACCTAAATCAAGACCAAATAAGAGAAACTTATCACGAGCGAGTTTTTTCAAGGCTGGTTGATAAAACTAAAAACATAACCATCAGGCTTGAAGGTAAAGATTTAAGGTTTAATTAAGGAGACAAAAATGAAAAGAAATGACCAATTAATGGCAAACAGTCAACTTAAAAATGCAAGAATTAGTTTTGCAAAAAAAGAAATTTTAAAAGCAAAAGAACACGCTCTTAAAGCAAAAGAACTTGGGTTTGACCTTGAAGAGGTTAACAGAATTATTGCCTGTTGCGATTTTTTGCTTGAAACACAATCTGCCGAGGCTGAAAAATAAACCCAACCTTTAACTAAAATTTAAATTATTGCAAATAAACCAACTTGCCTTTTAGTTTAATTATTGCAAATAAGATGAAAAATAACGCAAACGCATTTAAGTAACCCTTGCTACATTAAAACGAATTATTGCAACACAAATAAAACGTTGCAAAAAAATTACAATCTGCACAAAAAATTAAAAATTAAAGCATTTTACAGGCAAATCGAAATAAAACTGCAATAAAATAAAAAAAGTTAGTCCCTAGAAACATCAAAAAGCGGGAATTTTCTGCAATTATTCCCGTTTTTTGCTTTTTATTGTGAAAAATATATTTAAATTTGCATCCAATCATTCAATTATTATTAATTCCACTAATAAATTTTAATTTAAATAAGCAGTGCAAACATGAAAATTTCAATAAACCCGTTTTAAAGTTAAAGTTTAATATCTGCATTTATTATTGATTGCCTTATTATTGTTTTGCTTTCAAGTTTCACCCCTGCAAGTGGCAACCTTGGAAGCCCAACATTTAAATTTAGCGCACTGAATGCAAATTTAAGCGGCGCAGGGTTTGTTTCAATAAACAAAGCCTCACAAAACTCTTCAATATTTAAAAATGCCTGCTGACTTTCTTTAAGTTTACCTAAACAAAACAAATTGTAAACATTTAAAATTTCTTTGGGGCAAACATTGCTCGCAACACTTATAAGCCCAACCGCCCCAAGCCTTAATGCCCCATCAATAAGTTGGTCATTTCCGCAAAAAACCATAAATTCAGGCTTAATTCTTGTGCATTTTGCAAGAAAAACTAAACTGCCGCTACACTCTTTAATTCCAACAATATTTTTATGCTCACAAAGTTTTTCAAGTAGGTCAAATTTTAAATATTGACCCGTTCTTGATGGAACATAATAAATAATCATTGGGTGCTTTGATGCCTTTGCACAATTTTCAACATGCAATAACAGTCCACTTTCATTAGGCTTGTTGTAACAAGGAAGGGAAAACAAAAAGCCATCAATTTTGTAATTATTATATTTTTTAATCTCGCTTAGCGTTTTTTGTGTTGACGAGTTTCCAACCCCCACAATAATTTTCAATCTGCCTTTGTTTATTTTCAAAACAAATTTTATAATCTTTTCTTTTTCACTTTCACTTAAAGTTAAACTTTCCCCCGTGGTTGAGTTTAAAACAATTCCTGCAACTTTTGCTTCTATTTGTCTTTTTAAAAGAATTTCAAGTTTTTTATAGTCAACCTTAAAGTTTTTATCAAAGGGTGTAACCATTGCTGTGTAAACACCATTAATTATTCCCACACTACTCCTCCTTATAAATTAAAATATTTAGCCAAAATGCTTATAGTTTTATTTGCGTCTTCATTTGCAACAAACAAACTGATAACCCTTTCGCCACAGTCTATAAATTTAACTTTAATTCCCTCTGCATTTAAAACGCCAAGCAGGTTGATTGTCAAAGTTGAATAAGTGCAAAACCCAACACCAACAACACTTATAATTGATGTGTTTTGGCAAAATTTCATGTTTTTTACATATTTTTCAGTCAATTTTTGCAGTTTTTGCATTTCTTCATTCTTGCAAGAAAATGTAATTTCAAATGTATTTTGCCCCCTTTTTAAATTGAAATTAATTAGTTTTGTAACTCTCTCTTTAATAGCCAAAATAAAATCATTAAGGTTATCAGTTAAAATTTCAACTGTTGCTTTAACATAATCTTTTAAAATGGTTATTCCATAAACATCACTTTTTTCAATGCAACAATTTGCAATTTTTGTTCCCTCTTTGTTGCTTGCGCTGTTTGTTAAAACAATTTCTATGTTATTTTTCTGTGCAAGCACAACACTTCTTGCTTCAATTACCCCTGCGCCAAATGCACTTAACACCGCCATGTCTTTTAATGCAAGGCCATTTAACATTTTAGGGTTGTGGTAAACATTAGGGTCAACAGTAAAAACCCCGTCAACATCGGTGTAAATAAAACAATTGCAATTTAGTGCCCCCGCAAGGGCTACTGCCGTTGTGTCACTTCCGCCACGCCCCAGGGTGGTTATTTCCCCTTCATCATTCTCACCGCAAAACCCCGCAACAATAACAATTTTTCTTTTGGCTAAAGCCTTTTCAATCTCGCTTGTGTTAATGCTTTTAATGTAAGCATTATTATGAAACCCATAGGTTTTTATCCCCGCTTCATTTCCGTTAAATGCTACAACATTTTGCCCCTTTGATTTTAAATAAAGTGCAAGAAGGTAAATGCTTTTTTGTTCACCTAAATTAAGCAGTTTGTCAAGCAGTGCAGGGTCTGGTTCAAGGCAAATTCGCAAGGCGGTTAAAAGCAATTTATCAGTAGTTTTTCCCATTGCACTTAAAACAACAACAATTTCTTCATATTCTTGTTTAAGTTTTAAAATTTTGTCTCCAACTTGTTTGATTTTTTTTACATTTGCTAGGCTTGACCCACCAAATTTTACAACTATTCTCACACTAACCCCCTTCACCTTCATGCTATGACTTTTTTAACATATCTGACACATAAAAATTATAAAAACCTTTATATTATTAAAGAGTGAAAAAAAATAAACAATTTTGCTTACCTTAAATTTCACAATCATTAAAATAAATCTAAAACAAAATAAAAGGTTTTAATTTAAATAAAAACAAAACAATAAAATTTAATTTAACCAACCAACAAAACTTCATTTAAACAATCAAATAATAAAGATTTAACTTAAACAAAAAAATAAATAGCCAAGAAGGCTATTTATTTTTAAATACTTATTTTAACTATTTATATTTTTTAGATGCTTACCAAATTATTTTTGTTTTTCAAGAGATTGTACCAAATCTTCCTCTTTCTTTTTATCAAGAAGTTTTGTTGAAAATTTAATATTATCTTCAATCAAACCCAAAGCATCAAACCGTGTAACGCTTTTAATAATTGCTTTTTTTATTCTGTTTTTGTTTAAATGTGGGTTGGTTTCTGCAATTTTGTCAGCAATTTTGCACAATCCAATGTCAAAAATTTCATGAGTGTGGTTAACAAACAAATCTCTTGAATTGGTTTTTGGGTTAAGAACATAACTATCTGTCCAAAACTTATATCTTTCATATTTTGTAACTTCTTTAAGTGCTCTTATTAAAGTTTCGCTATCATAATCTTTACCATATTTTTCAATTGTTTCAGCATAATTATCAAGTGAAACGCTTACCATTACCTCATTTTGAAGTGCTCCGCCATAAAGTTTTGCCGAGGGCTTTTGTGCTTTCTTTTGGCATAACTGTTCATAAAGTTCAACAACTTCACTATATTCAGGCATAATTTTCCCATTGGCATAAGAGTTGTGATTCATATAATCATAATATTTAAAATTTTGTCTTGCAAGCCTATTCTCTTCTTCATCTTTAACCGTTCCCATAATGGTTAGGGTTGGAAGTGAAGGTTGTTCTTCAAACTCTTGCTTTAAACCAACATTTAGAAGATACTTAAAAAACAACAAATCGTCATAAGTAATAACACTATGTTTTTTAGGGTCATCATAGGCATGGTTAGCCATAATTAAGCCAATTGTTTCAAACAATGGCAACTGAACTTCTTTATTTTCCATACTTACATATTATCATATTATTTTATTTGACAATATGTTCCCTGATATTTTTAGCCCTAAAAACAATAAAAATGCTAAATTGTGATTAAAATTTTAAACCCTATAACACGCAAACATAAAATCTTCAAATTTCAAATTAGTTAATTTTTAAATTAATTAAATTTCAAAATCAACATCACCTGAGTTTTTTGCATCAAGTTTTTTAAAGGTTAAAAAATTGTTTAACTCTTTATCAAGAACATCTATTTTGCAATTATAAAGTTTTTTATAAGCTTCCTTTTTATTCATATTAGTCATATTTATATTTTTTGCAATCAAAAAAAATAAATGCAGATTATGCATTTATTCCTGTAATAATAACATTTTCGCCTGTTTTTGCCACATTTTTTATAACAACTTGCCCCAATTTTGCAGTTTTTGGCGCTGGGGTGTTTTTAATTTCAAGCAAAACTTCTTTAATTTTTGCCTTAGCAATTGGGTTAGAGGTTTTAACGCTGATAGTTTTGCCTTTATATGGCATAATGCTTGTTACCATTCTTGTTGGGTTTGTGGCTTCACTTTTGCCAAAAATTTCGCCCCTTGGGCAGGCATTGCCTGTAACTTTTACTTCCCCATTTTCCTTTTTCACTGTTAAATGGCACCCAACAGGGCACATAATACAAATAAATTCCATTAACTTAAAACCTCCACAACAACCTGTCCTGAGATTTTTGATTTATCAACCATAATCTGCTCCATTTGCGCTGGAAGCAAAACATTGCAATTTCTTGACGCAATAGTTTCACCATTGCATTTTACCACAAGTTTTGCGTTAGGGTATCTGTTTGTTACACGAAATTTAAACGGAACAAACCCTTGCCCCTCAGTTACCTTTTCAGGCACAACATACCTAACCCCTTGCCCAGCACAAACATCAAAAGTTTTTCCTTGTGGGGTTTGATTTTTGCAATAAAGTGCTGCAAATTTGCCAGCAAGTTCAGCCTCAAAGGTAACATCATCAACAATGTCATGCACATGCAAAACATTGCCGCAAGAGAAAATCCCTTTGCTGCTTGTCATTAAATTGTCATCAACAACAGCACCACTGGTGCGAGCGTCAAGCACAATTTGGTTATACACCAAGTCATTTTCAGGCACCAAACCAACTGACAGCAAAATGGTGTCACACTTAATTAACTTTCTTGTTTTTAAATTAAAAGAATAATCAGGGTTAACTTTTGCAACAACCACTCCTTCAACCCTGTTTTTGCCAACAACTTCCATAACCGTTTCACCTAAATGAAGCGGAATGTTATAATCATTAAGGCACTGAACAATGTTTCTGTTTAACCCTGATGGGGTTTGAGAAATTTCATAAACTCCCAAAACCTCGGCACCTTCGCAGTAAAGTCTTCTTGCCATTATAAGCCCAACATCACCCGAGCCAACAATCACCACTTTTTTGCCAATCATTTTGCCATCAATGTTGATTATTTTCTGCGCACAACCAGCCGTTATTACCCCAACTGGTCTTGTTCCACACAGAGAAATTGCAGCCCCTGGTCTTTCCCTGCAACCCATGGCAAGAACAATTGCCTTCGCTGTTACTTCACCCTTTCCGTTTGGGCTTATGAAACTTAAAGTGTATGTTCGGTCAGCATTTTTTTGAATTTCAGTTACACTTGATTCAAGCAAAACTTTAATGTTGGTTTTTTCAACCTGCTTTATAAGTTCGTGAGCATATTCAGGGCCCGTCATCTCTTTTTTGAAATATTTTAAACCAAACCCATTGTGAATGCACTGTTTTAAAATTCCGCCAAGGCGAGCCTCTCTTTCAAAAATAACAACGCTTACTCCGTTTTTGTAAGCACCAAGAGCAGCACTCATTCCGGCAGAACCGCCACCAATTATTGCAACATCAATTTTCATAAATCCCGCCCTCCTTAATTGAGTTAAGAATTAACGGGGTTTTGTTTGCAACAACAATGTTTTCAGGGGCAGTTTTGTAAGCCTTGCTTAAAATTTCAATTAAACTTGGCAAGCAAAAACTTCCTTGACACCTTCCCATTGTTGGCCTTAGCCTTCGCTTTATCCCCTCAATTGTAAGTGGGCTTATTGGCCCCTTTAAAACCTCTTCAATTTCCCCTTCGGTTATTCCCTCACACCTGCAAACAAGTCTGCCATATTTGCTGTTTTTCTTAATTAAATTGTTAAGTTCAGTTTTTGTTAAAGCCCTTGTGTCTGTGTAAGGGGTTCGGCGTTTAGGGGTGAACTTTTTGGTTTTTACACCCATAAGGGTTAAATCTTGCATAATTTTTTCGGCAATTGCAGGGGCACTTGCAAGCCCTGGGCTTGCAATGCCAGCAGTAATGTAAAAGTTAGGCACAATTTTGCTAAACCCAACAATAAAATCATCACCACACTTAACCCTTACTCCTGCATAAAGTTTAATAACTTTTTTAAAGTTAAGGTTATCTACCATTATTCCCGTTTTCTGTTTAATTTCAGCAATGCCTTCTGGGGTAACTGATGTGTCAAACTCGCTTATATCTCTTGCAGTTGGCCCACACAAAATGTTGTTACTTACCGTTGGAAGCACCAAAATGCCCTTTCCTGCCTTTGTTGGCAAAGGAAAAATTGGCCTATTTACAAGCCCTTTTTCACTTTTATCAAGAATTAAATATTCGCCTTTTGTTAAATGAATGTCAAGTTTTTCAGCCCCAACAAGTCTGTTAATTTTTGCACAGCCCGCCCCAGCACAGTTTATTACAAACCTTCCTGTAACCATTTTTTCTTTTGAATAAACTTCAAAAAAGTCGCCTTTGTTTACAATTTTATCAACCTCAAAATTAAGCAAAAGTTTGCCACCATTAATCATTGCCTCTTCACAAAGAGATATTGCAAAGTTATAAGGAGAAACAATCATTGCGCTTGGAGCATAAAGCCCATAACTAACATTTTTGCTTAAATTTGGTTCAAGTTTTAAAAGTTCTTCTCTTTCTAAAATTTTAAGCCCAACAACGCCGTTTTGAATTCCTTGGTTATAAAGCCTTTCAAGTTCGCTTAGCCCATCTTTCCCGCTTACAACTAATGAGCCTGTTTTTTTAATTTTTTCACCAAGGCGCTCTGCAATTTGTTCATACATTTGGTTGCCACGAACATTAAATTTTGCCTTGTTTGTTCCGCTTTTGCAATCATACCCCGCATGAATTATTGCACTGTTAGCCTTTGTTGCCCCAACGCTAACATCTTCTCCCGCTTCAACAAGCACAGCCTTAACGCCTGAAAGCACCAAATTATTAAAGGTGAAGGCACCAATAATGCCCCCACCTATAACAACAACTTCATATTCATAACCCTTGTTTTCCATTCCCTTCTCCATAAATTCAGTTTAACTGGCAAATTAACTATTGTCAAATATTTTAAAATATATCATCAAATTCGCACAAATTAGATTTATTTTGCTTGCTTAGTTTTACAATTTAGTTAAAATATTAATAAAGAATGAGTTTTATTTTTGCTATTTTTGGGGGTGGTTTATGAGATATATCATTGGAATTGATGAAGGAACAACATCTGCAAGGGCAATTTTGTATGATGTGCCTTCAAACCAAATTGTAAAAATCAGCAGAGCAAGTTTTAAGCAATATTATCCTGCTGATGGTTATGTTGAGCATGACGCCGAAGAAATTTGGAAAATTGTTAAAAACGCCTTGCTTGAAATAACAGAGGGGCTTAAAGATGAAGATTTTTACGGAATTGGAATAACAAACCAAAGGGAAACAGTTGTTGCGTGGAGCAAAAAAACAGGCAAAGCCCTTGCCCCTGCAATTTGCTGGCAGTGCAGAAGAACGGCACCTTACTGCAAAAAACTTAAAGCGTCTCCACTTGCAAATGTTATTAAAGAAAAAACAGGCCTAATGCCTGACTCATATTTCAGTGCAAGCAAAATAAGGTGGCTTTTAAAAAACAACTCAAAGGTTGCAGAAGCATTAAAACAAAAAGATTTGCTTGTGGGAACAATTGAAAGTTTTCTTGTTTATAAACTAACTGGTGGCAAAAGCCATGTTACCGATGTAACCAACGCAAGCAGAACGCAGTTGTTTAACATTCACACCCTCTCTTGGGACGATGAACTTTTGGAACTTTTTTCGGTGCCAAAATCTATTCTTCCAACCATTGTCAGTTGCAGTGAGGTTGTTGGGTGTGCAAAAATTGGCAAGTTAAAAATCAACATTTGTGGCCTTGCAGGCGACCAACAATCAAGCCTGTTTGGGCAAGGCTGTTTTGAAAAAGGAGACCTTAAAAACACCTATGGCACTGGTTCGTTTCTTTTAATTAATACTGGAAACAAACCAGCCCTAAGTCGCGACCTTCTTTCAACAGTGGCATATAAAATTGGCTCAAAAGTTTGCTATGCCCTTGAAGGAAGTGTTTATAACTGCGGAACAGCCATTGATTGGGTGTGCAATGACCTAAAACTTGTTTCAACCCCGCAAGAAATGGATAAACTTGCAGGCGAACTTGGCAACAACAACGGGGTTTACATGGTGCCTGCGTTCACAGGGCTTGGTTGCCCTTATTGGAATATGGACGCAAACGGAATTATAACAGGTCTTACTCGTGCAACAACAGCCGGGCACATTGCAAGGGCAGTGCTTGAAGGAATTGCCTATTCAGTTTATGAAGTGGTTAAAGTTCTTGAAAGTGAAAATCACAGCAAAACTAAACAAATTTATGTTGACGGCGGAGCAACTAAAAATAACTTTTTAATGCAGTTTCAGGCAGATATGCTTGGCTTTGAAGTTGATGTTATGGATAGTGAATCAACAAGCCTTGGCGCAATTTATCTTGCAGGGCTTGCCTCAGGGGCATTTAAAAGTTTAGATGAACTTAAAACAATAATCTTAGTTAAGAAAAAGTTTGTGCCAATTTCACCAAAGGCTGAAATGAAGAAAAACCTTGAAGGTTGGAAAAGGGCTGTTAAACAATGCTTGTCATTTTAACTAAAAAGTAAATTAGCCAAACTTTTAATATAAAAAAGGATAAAACAAAAAGGAGCAAAAACCATGAAACAAACAACATTTAAATCATTTGACGGAACAACTCTTGCTTGTTACATTTGGGAAGATGTAACAACCCCAAAGGGCATTGTTCAAATCATTCACGGAATGAGCGAACACGCACAAAGGTATAACGACCTTGCAAAGTTTTTAAATCAATATGGCTATATTGTTTTTGCTGATGACCATCGTGCCCATGGTCAAACAGCGGGAAGCCCACAAATGGTTGGCAAGTATGACAAACCAACCAACCTTTATCTTGACACAGTGCGTGATGAAATTGAAATTTCAAAACATTTAAAACAAACCTACCCTAACCTCCCGCTTTTTGTGTTTGGCCACAGTTATGGCTCACTTATAACCCAAAAGTATATACAAGATTGTAACTTACACAAAGGAGCAATTCTTTGCGGAACAAGTTACATGAACACCTTTGAAAACAAAATGGCAAAAACGGTTGCGGGCATAACAAAAAAAGTGAAGGGCAACAACGCAAATGCAAAATTTATTGAAAATTTAAGTTTTAAAAAATATGGCAAGGGCGTTCCTGCTGATGAACTGTGGATAACCCACAACAAAGAAATTGTAAAAGAATATAAGGCTGACCCATATTGTGGAAACCCATTTAGTGCCAAATTCTATTATGATTTAATGAGCGGAGTTATTCCAACCTATAAAAAGGCAAATTTAAAGAAAATTGATAAACGCAAACCGCTTATGTTAATTTCAGGTGCGCTTGACGCATTTAGCAAAAACAGCAAACTTGTTAGAAAACTTTATGAAAAATATAGGTCGCTTGGAATAATTGATTTAACAATCCACATTTACCCTAATATGCGTCACGAAGTTCACAATGAAATTAACAATGCCCGTGTTTATGCAGACATTAAAAACTTTTTAAATGAACATATTTAATAAAAGGTTAAAAACTTGATTGCAAATAACATATAACAAAAATTAAAGTGGCAAAGTTCCAACCTTTAAAATTTGCAAAAAGATAGTGGCACCGCCACTATTTTTTTATTAATTAAAATATTGTTTAACCCAAATTTGTTTTGTATCAAATTTGTTTTGTATTAAATTATTTTTTTTGTTAAATTCAATTAATCTTTAAAAAATCAACAAAATAGGCACAAAAAAACCAACTGGCTTTTTAATAAAAAAACAATTGGTTTATTGATATTTAAAATATAAAGTGATGTTGTTGCAAACCTGCCCTAACTTCACACAAACGGCAACTAAACATTAACCAAACAGCATAACATCTGCAAGCCCACATTAATTACCACACGGCAAGTTTTATCTTAAAATTATGGTTGAACTTGTTGGGCAAACCTCATCACCCTCTGCAAGCACAATTTCTTGCCCATGGGTGTAACTTTTAACAAAGTTGCCAATTCTAATGTTAAACTCGTCTTCATTTTCATAGGCAGATAACACTGTGTATTTCCCAGGCTTTATCTGGCTTTTTTTGCCAACAATAACCGTTTTTCTTGGTTGAAGAATAATATCTTGACGAATGTATGAAACCTTAGTGTTCCCACTTTCATCAGTTATTGTTTCATTAGGAGTGTATCTAACACCATCTTTAACCTCAACTGGGTTTGCTTTTTTAGCATTTTTATTTTTTTTGTTTGCAACTGCATTTTTAATTGTAACAGCAACAGCAATAACAACTATTAAGCAAAACAATGCAAGCAAACAATAATAAACAATTTCAAAAACCATAATTGTTCTCCAAAAACCATTTTTGTGCAGTTTTTATTAGTTTACCATATCTTATTATAATTATCAAGCGACTGCAATAATTTTATAAACTTAATAAATTGTATGCTAAAATTTGTTAAAAACTGTTGACATATTTTGACTTTTAAGATAAAATGAATAAGCATTATGCTTTTGGCGGCTTAGCTCAGCTGGCTAGAGCGCTCGGTTCATACCCGATAGGTCGATGGTTCAAATCCGTCAGCCGCTACCAACAATTTGGCCCCATGGTCAATCGGTTAAGACATCGCCCTTTCACGGCGAAGTGAGCAGTTCAACTCTGCTTGGGGTCACCACAAAAAACCTTGCAAACGCAAGGTTTTTTATTTTTCTTGAAAATTTGTATTTTGCAAGTTTTTTATTTTGTTTTTTAAAATTGTATTTTGCTATTCTTTTTACTGCTTTGCAAAACAATATTTTTGCAAGTTTTTACATAGTTTTGTTATTATTTTTACCTTGTTTGTTATTTTGCAAGGTTTCAACCCTGCCCTGATTACTATTCTTACATGGCTTTTGATTTATTTAAAGTGATTATAAAAACATTATCTATTTTCTTAATTGTTTTAGTTGAATTATTTTTTCCTTTCAGTAAGCGTAACATCATTAACAAAAACTGGCTCACAGGTTATTCTTATTCCCAAATTTTTTAAGGTCTGCTCATCTTTACCATCAAGAATGCAAGATGAATGTGCTTCAAGCCCGTTAAGGTTTTTAAGTTCTTTTAGGGCACGCTGTGCAAGCGGATTAACACTGCTGCTTATTGCAAGCGCAATAAGTGTGTCTTGCAAACTTAAAGTGCCACTTGAAACTTTCAGGTGTTCTCTTTTAAGTTTGCAAACAGGCAAAAGAATGTTTTCAGGAATTAAGTCAATGCTATCATCAATTCCCGCAAGGGTTTTAAGACAATTTAAAACGCATGATGAACTTGCACTGCAAATATCTTTCCTTTTCCCAAAAACACATTTGCCATCTTCAAGTTCAATGCCAACAATTGGCAAGTTATATTCTTTTGCCCTATTGTTTGTTTTTTCAACAATTTGGCGGTAAGACACCCCAATTGAAAGTTCACTCATAAGCATTTCAATGCGACTTATCGTTTGCTTATCACACAGCCCACACTTAAAATCAACACACGCCTTTTGATATCTTCTTACTATCTCTTTCTTGCTTGCATCACGCACAACATCATCATCTGTTATTGCAAAACCAACCATATTTACCCCCATGTCAGTTGGAGATTTATAAAGTTCAGCCCCCGCAATTTTAGTTATAATGTTGCTAACAACAGGAAAACACTCTAAATCTCTGTTATAATTAACAGCAACCTTGCCATAGGCAGAAAGATGAAAACTGTCAATCATGTTAATATCTTTAAGGTCAGCAGTTGCTGCTTCATAAGCAATGTTTACTGGGTGCTTTAAATCAAGATTAAACACGGGAAAAGTTTCAAACTTAGCATACCCCGCCTTAACCCCGTTTTTATATTCATGGTAAAGTTGTGAAAGGCAAGTTGCAAGTTTGCCACTTCCAGGCCCAGGGGCGGTTACAACAACCAATGGCTTTGTTGTTTTTATGTATGGGTTTGCCCCATACCCTTCATCACTAACAATAACCGAAACATCATTAGGATATCCCTTTGTTTTTGAATGAAAATAAACATTTTCACCCCTGTTTTTAAGTTTGGTTGCAAAGTTTTGTGCCAAATGTTGACCTGAAAAAAGAGTAATAACAACTGCACTCACATTAAGCCCCTCTGCCCGCAGGTTATCAATTTGACGCAAAACCTCTTCATCATATGTAAGATTAAAGTCTGCCCTTATTTTATGGTTTTCAATGTGATTAGCGTTAATTACAAAAATAATTTCACACTTATCTTTTAAACTTTTAAGTATTCTAATTTTAACATCAGGCAAAAACCCCGGCAAAACTCTTGATGCATGCAAGTCATCAAACAACTTACCCCCAAACTCCATGTAAAGTTTGTTTTCAAACATTTCAATTCTTTTACTAATG
>ERZ780149.1341-NODE-1341-length-27463-cov-11.767513_pt1 | contig 27463 bp, 35 predicted proteins | sample MGYA00511367_ERZ780149 | MGnify/ENA primary metagenome ERZ780149 (study PRJEB29588, sample SAMEA2153852) | human gut metagenome | biome: human gut; feature: human-associated habitat; material: faeces | place: Denmark | collected 2008/2010 ... | reverse complement strand
ATTATATTATATATTATATTATATATTATATTTATATTAATAATAAAAATATTACTATTATGAAAAATAGAATTATTATTGCTCATGATGTTTGTACTGATAACTATCATGGTTATTGGGATAAAGGAGTTTATCATGCTGGAGTGGGAGATATAGGAAAAACTATTACTTATGCTGATGATTCAGCAAATAGTAAAGAACAAAAGAATAATAATAGTAAAGATAAAAAGAATTGAGTTATGAGGGTTATAGAATATGATGTGTATGAGTGAAATAAGGGGGAATGATTTATTAGATGAATATATGAGTTGTGAGTTAGGTGAAAAGGTAGATGGAGATAAGAGAGATTAGAGTGTTGTTGGTGAGAAGGGTAAGGGAGATGAAGAAGGAGATGAATAGAGATGAAGAGGGTGTATATATAAATTGGGTATATTAGTGAGATAAGGGAGGTATTACTATTGAAACCCCCGGTGTTGAAGTGCGTCTTGAATACCCCCGTCAACGAATTATTGAAAATAGTTTTCGAGTGATAAATAAAAATCATGATGAATATTATTTTCTACCTAACAATACATAACTTTATAAACATTGCTAAACATAAATAGTTATTGATATGAATATTACTGAAATTCTTCTTAGTTTATCTCACGATGTTCGTCTTCGTGGTGTAAGTGTTAACAAAGTTCTCAATGTTCTTCGTAGCAATGTAACAACACGTGTTGTTGGAACTTGTGTTGCTTGTTCAAATCCTGATTGGTACATTATATGTACTAATGATGATATATATGGTGATAAGTGTATAGGTTATCCTTGTTACGAAGATGCAACAGGTATGCTTAATGTATTCCAAAAGACTATTGTTATTGGTAGTGCTAATCTTGCTCTTATCAATAAAGGTTCATGGAAAGAAGCTGATATCATATATCGTGATTGATAGTAATGTAGTTGTTGTAATTAATACAGCAACTACATTTGCTATTCTTACCTTACCTAAACTAACATAACTTATAAAATTTTGCATTGTGCTCGGAGATGTGGTAATTAATAAGGCTGTAAAGGCAGCTATCCGAGTTATTTTAAATTATGACAACACGTGCTAACGAAAAAGGTGAAACAACTTCTGTTGAAACTAATGTTCAGGCTGGTGTACAACTTCCAGAGGAAACTACTGCTACTTATGCAGAAGACAACGGTTTCTCTTGGGATGGTATCATGGAAGAGGTTGAGTCTACTAAGACTCATGATGACATCATTCGTGAATGTCTTGCTGATGCAAAACATTTCCGTCGTGTGAATAATCTTCACATAAAGAATGTCAAAGCATTTGCAAGACTTGCTCAAGAAACTGGGCAAGTTATTACTCGTCTTACGTTCGTTGTTAAGGAGAAAATTCCTGGCATGACTGTAGATGAAAATACGCTTGACGCATTTGGTATGCCTACTAAACGTATTGGTGCTTCTACCAATATATTTAGTTCTGCTTACGCTGTTTCCGGTGCTATGAAAGAAACTGCAAAAGGTGCTATCTTCGCAGATAGCGTAGCAAACATGACTGCTGTTCTTGCTGGTGCAAGCGAACGAGAGATTACTGGCAATGCTAATATCGCTAATACTCTCTATGCTGGCGGAACAATGGATGTCATTTGCCAATTTGTTCCTGCAAATACGCCTTATCATAATCCATTTTCTTCTACGGATGATGATAGCGATGCAGCTACATTTGATGAAGACCGAATCTTTCATCATGTTGTTAGACTTCAATTTGGCGAAGTTGGCGAAGATGCGTATAAAGTTCGCTTGATGCAGTAAACTGCTAACCACACTTGTGCTAACCTTCGGGTTGGCACTTGTGTTGGTGTTATCACCAAACCTCAGCTGGCATAACTAATAAAACACTGCCTTAGGGTACATAACTTATAAAAGTTTGGATTGTGAAAGAATAAGTGATTCTCGTTATAATTAACGGTTCTCTTGCTTTTGCAATACCAACAATTATTTTAATTATTAATTTAAATATTACTACTATGTTTGAAATTAGAAAAGAACTCGTAAATGCTATTGGCAATATTCAGCGTTCTGAACAAATTTGTTATGTTGATTGTTCCAAAGATGATGTAATTAAACATCTTGCTGTACCTTATTACAATCTTGCTCGTGCAATACGCTTCATTATAAACTTAGATGACAACCTTATAAAGTCCGATATGTATTTATATATAAGCCTTTGCTTGATATTGTTGATACAGCTCATTTTGCTAAGGAAGAGCCAAGCTTCGTGTTGCAGAAGCTAACGATTATGTTCGTGTTGCTAATGCGGCTTATAAAGAGAGTAATAAAAAGAGAAGTCTTAAAGATAAATCTCTTGAGCTAAAGCCTGTTGATATTAAGGATTTTATGTGGGCTGATAAAGCCGAAGTTGAAGGGGATGGATATGTGCTTATGGTAGAAGAAGATTGCTATTAGGATTAGCATGATGATTAGGAGTAAGAGGAGAAATAGGAAGAACAGAAACACCATTCCCATTTCTACCACTATTTTCTTCTCTTATCTCTACATCATTAAACTCAATTACTACTGCTATCTATTTCTCCAATAACATCTCCTTACCCAAACTACTACATAGAATATAACACAATTCCAACAACATCACTCTAATCATTTCTTTCAACTCTCTAAATCTCTCCTCATTCAATATATCTGTCACATCTTCCGTCACGAGGACAATTTTAACTACATTTGTTTCTCTAAAGAAAATGAAGATTTAGAACACTTTCAGAATACTATATTAAAACTATATCTTGATAAGTTACTTTATCATCATTTATTCTATAAAGTCGAACTTGTTGTTTAATTAAATACTCTCTACACTATGGACTTTTATTACGAGATGTATAAAAAGTATTGCCAAAGATTGCATCTTACACCTGTTGAATATAAAGACTTTCATATTTCTCTGTATCATCATGTCAAGATACTTGTTCACTCTCAATACGGACTATATAAAAAATAACTATGGCACTATTAGCTTCTTATCCATTAATAGCTATAATATTCTTTTCAGCATATTTTATATTCCTATTATCATGGATAATTTCATTAATATTTAAATCTCATTAATAAGCAAGATTGTGAAAATAAACAAGAAAAAGCTCGCAAGCATTTGTCTCTTTATATTAATAAGCTGTATTGTAATAATAGAAATAACAGCTTTATTAGCACCGATCTTATCATTTGCAACAGCAGGACTAATAATGCGTATTGCATGGATAATTGTAATAATAGTTGGATTAATAGCTATGTATTTATATTGGTAATGCTGTTCTTATTGATGCTCATTCTATGAATATTCATTGTTTTCTGTATACTATTACATTTGATGTTATATTTATTTATACTGCTATATTGTAATACTAATGTTTATCATTAAGTTAATCAATAAATAATAGCAATAGATAAAAATAATAATTGAATTATTTGATGTGCTGAAAATAATAATATATATTTGTAGACACAATAGGTTATCGTAATGATACTATTGATATTTAACTTAATACTAATTATTAAAATCTTAAAGTCATGACTAAAGAAACTAAAACAGGTGCTGCTCCTATTAGTAAATATGCAGCAAAGAAAGCCGCTCGTGCTAAAGCTAATGCAGAAGAAATTACTGCTAATGCTAATGTGAATGTAGAAGTAAATAATGAAGCTGATGAGCCTAAGCCTACAACTGCTCAGCCTAAGCCTCAACAAAAATCTAAATCAGTTAATTCTACAGCTGATAATTATCCTAAGCATTTTGTTGATATTGCTCTTCTTATGAAGAATAATGCTGAGATTCGTCGTTTTACTTCTCTGGGTATTCTTAATTATCTTCTTCAAAAAGGAGAAATTAAAGGAGATAAAAGATATGTTTCATTTAAATGGAATAAGTTCTGTGTTAAGGCTGGCGGTCTTATGCGTGAATATTCTTATAATGAGCCTTTCTTCTTGAATGCTCTTGTTGCTTCATTTAGTAGTTTTAGTGCTGCTGCTCAACGTGTGATTGATACATTCTGTCGTAAAGAAATGAGCGTTGGTTTTACTAAAGCTGTTGACCAAGAAGAAGTTGAGAATATTGCTGCTCTTAATGAAGAGTATCAACATGCTAATGAGAATATAACTGATTAATAATTGCTTGCCCGTAGAGGAATGATTTATTTATATTGTTATTTCTACGGGCAAGCTAATATAATCTTATTATGGAAGATATTATTGCTAAAGATTATGATGATTCTATTGAAATTAACAGTCTTACCTTTGACCAAGATTTTGATGATGTTGGTTGGGAGCCTATTGAAATAGATGATTCTGACGAAGAAGCTGCTGAAATGTTTGGTTATTAAATTAATTATATTATGGAAAAAGATAAAAATTTTGAGAATTTTATTCAGTCTCTTACTAATATTTATGGTAAGCATCTTTCTGAAATAAATAAGTATTTAGTTGAAGATATGATTAAACAATCTGAAACTATTGTTGCTCAAGCTGATAAAGACTTTGATGAAATTGATGCTCAAAACTTAGGTATTGTTCTCGCTAATGCTGTTATTTTTAATAATAGTGATGGAGAGAATGCTGGTATTGATAATATTAAACGTTTGATTAATTCTCTTTGTGGTATTAAGAAAGCGTTTGTTATTAATACTAATAAACAAATTACTCGTCTTATGAATATGGTTAAAGATTTAGAACCTATTCAGAAAGATGAAAAATCTGATAATCTTGAAGAGTTATCTAAAGAAGAACTTATTAAGATTATTCGTGAGAATAAATAAGTTGTCGTGAGACAATTTCTTAACCTTTTTGCTTTCATTTATTTGGAAATCTCACATGTTGTAATGGTAGCAAAATAGATTATTCTATAAGTCCAAGTTCGAGTCTTGGTGTGAGAACTATTTATCGTGATGATAATTATTTTGTATTAGTTGTACATTTTCTTATTACCCTATAAGTTGATAGTAATAGAGTTTTTGTTTATAACCTTGTTGTTGTTTTTACTATTGCTATTGCTTATAGGGTTTTATTATATCCGTACTTTATGTAATCTCTTATATATAAAGAGAGGCATGAGAATAATATTTATTTGCTTTACAATTAAGCGTTTTATACTGGATAATGTCTTTATTAAGATTTATACTATGAAGCTGATTTTAGCTTCAAATTCGATTATAATAATTAATAATTTATTTAAATCGTGTAAAATTATGTCTAAAAAACATTATGATGAAGCGAGTGTTGTTCGTGCACTCGCTAAAAAGGCTGGTGTTCGTGTAAACGGAAAGATTATCGAAGTAACTAAAGATAATACTTCTGTTGGTAATGGGTCATGGGGAAAGATTGATTATCTTTGCCATGTTCATGGTTATATTCAAATCTTTGTTAAAGAGATTAAGAGTAAACCTATTGTTACTAATGTAGATGATGAATCTACTATTTATACTAAAAGAAATAAATTTAATATGGCTACTATGGCTAAAGCTGCTATGAAAAGAGTTAAATCCAAATAGTATGTTGTTATGCCGACATTTGATTTTTCTCTTCCTAAGAAAGTTAAGGCTAAGAGAAAGACCGTTAATAATACTGAACGGTATGAAATTATAGAAAGGAATGTTGTTGGTGTTGTATGGATAGATATTAAAGCTAATTATTTTATCCATTGTAATACTGATATATATCCTGTCGCTTATGAATGTTATTCATGTAAAGGTAAAGCTCGTGTATATCGTAGAGATTACTATGATAGAAACAGAGTTAGTTATATTCGTTGTAATGATAATCTTACTGAATGTAATACTTTACATTATCTTCCTTTTGGTATTGGCTGTATAGTCAAGGGCAATATTGTTAGAAATAAATATACTAATAAGCTTTTATTTTATATTAAAGATTGTTGGGTAGATTATTCTAATGAAGATGCTCATAATGCTTTAGAATTTTATAGAAATAATATTAATGAAATAGATGATGCAATTGTTTAAGTATAAATGAAATTTGATATTGGTAGTAAAAGTGATAGTAATAAATATAGTTTTACTAATGACCAGCAAGATGCTATTGGAAATATTATTGATTTTATTGCTGCTGAATTTAATCCATCTAAATATATAGTAGGATTAACTGGTGCTGGTGGTACTGGTAAAACTTTTATTACTAAATATATTATAACACATTGCAAATATAGTAATAGTGTTATTAAATGTACTTCTCCTACTCATAAAGCGTGTCGTGTATTTAGTCAAGCTCTTGATGGTAAAGATGTTGATACTATTCAAAGTACTTTTGGTCTTAGACTTGATTTAAAACTTGAAGATTTTGACCCTAAAAATCCTCAGTTTAATCCTATGGCTAAACCTAAATTACAGAATGTGAAACTTCTTCTCATTGATGAAGCGTCTATGCTTCCTGCTAAACTTGTTACATTTGTTTGTAATAAGTGTAAAGAACTTCAAATTAAAATTATTTTCATTGGAGATCCTTATCAACTTGCCCCTGTAAATGAAAAGAAATCTATTGCTTTTGATAGATGTTATGAAGTTTATAATCTTAAGGAAGTTGTTAGACAAGCGGCTAATAATCCTATTACAAATTTACTTAATCTTCTTCGTTATGATATTGAGCATAAAACTTATAGGTTTTTAGAGTATTTAAGTACTCATGCCGGTATGATAAATTATAATGATATTGGAGAAGGTTTTAGTATTTGTAATCGTATTGACTTCAAAAATGTTATTGATACATCTTTTTCTAATGAAGAATATACTAAAAATATTGATATGTATCGTATTATTGGTTATACTAATGCTTGCATAGCAGGTTGGAATAATTATATACGTAATACTATCATTAAAGATGCGGATAAGAATATTATTACGAAGAATGACTTGATTATGTCTTATGAAACTATTGTCAATGAATTTATGGAAATTGTTATTAATAATTCAGAAGAATATATTATTAATGATATTGTAAATTTTGTTGATGATAAATATGGTTTTAAAGGCTTTCTTGTTAAGTTTCAATTAGTTCATGGAGGAAAAATTACTCGTCCTCTATTTATTATTGACCATCGTGATAAATATACTATTCAGAAATATCATCAGACTATTAGTGAGTTGATTAAAGCTGCTCGAAATGCTAATGGTGGTACTCGTGTTTCTCGTTGGAGAGATTATTATAACTTTAAGAAGAAATATTTAATCGCTGCTAATGTTATAGATAGAAATGGTAATACTATTTATGATAGAGACATCGATTATGGATTTGCTATTACTGCGCATAAAAGTCAAGGCTCCACTTATGATACCGTATTTGTTGATGTTAATAATATGGTATATGACCGTATTGGACATCCTTATGCTAATCAAGATGATTTGCTTAGACGATTATATGTAGGTTGTTCTCGTGCGAGTAAAGAACTTATTCTTTGTTATGGAAATTAAATTATGATTCTTTCTTTTTCTTATGACGTAGAAGTTTTACCTAACTTCTTTTCACTGACATTTATAGATGTTAATGATTATCTTAAAGTATTTGCTGATGCGTGTAAGATTAATGCTAAAGGTAAGAAAGAACCTATTCCTCTTGTTCAGAAATATGCTGTTACTGAAATTAAAGCGAAACTTTCTGCTGTAAAAAAGCATAAGTTTTATATTACTGATAAAGACGATAGTCAATTACTTACTATGCTTGGATATATTAATCAAATGCGTCCTCATTATGATGATTTAAATCGTCCTATTCGTAGTGATGTATTTGGTTATAATAGTTCTAAGTATGATGATTTAATGGTATCTGGTCTTTTAATGTTTGCTAATCAAACTAATACTACTAAAGAACTTATTACTAAACTTTATGAGTTAAGTAAGCATATTATTGATATTCAAGATAAGCCTGAACTTGCCAAAGGAGATTATCTTTTAAATAGTCTTCGTAAAAATAAGTTACCTTATATTGGTATTGATGTTATGACTATATTTGCTCTTAATAAAGTTGGTAACGGTGTAAATGATAAAGGAGAAACTATTTATTTTGGTAAAAGTTTAAAACAAACTTCTATTAATTTACAATGGTATGAACTTCTTGAATATGAACTTCCTCCTATTAGTGATAAAGATGTTGATTTGTATTATGGAGATTATAGATATAAAGGTCTTCCTTCAGAACAAATTAATAAACTTGTTAATAAATGGGATAGATATATATTAGATGAATGGATTCCAGATATGATGCATTATAATGAAAATGATGTGTTTATTGTTTGTGAAATGATTCGTCTTTTTATTGATGAAATACGATTGAGATATAATATTTCTAAATCGTATGAAATTAATGTTCTAAGTAGTTCTCGTAGTAATATTGCCGATAAAATGTTTGTTAAGTTTTATTCTAAATTTAGTGGTCTTGCTCCAAGTCAATGGCAAGGTCGTAAAACAGAAAGAACTGCTCTTGGATTTAAACGTGTTATTCTTCCTTTTATTCACTTTAAAACTGAACAAATGCAAGAACTTCTTGAAGAAATGAAGAAAGTTGTTATTTATTCAGTTGGAAAGAAAGCTCTTAAAGAAATTGCTCCTAAATATCCTGATTTGAAGTATCTTAAGACTAATAATAATAGCGGTTGGTTTGAAGTTACTATTAATAATCTTACTTATACTATTGCTACTGGTGGTTTACATAGTAAAGATGTACCTCGTGAGCTAAAAAGCAAGCTGATTAAGGTTGACAATCCCTCTACGGGGGAGGTACAACAATCTATTTGGGATGAAATTACTGATGATAGCTATGTCTATGTGCATTGGGATATTAGTAGTTTTTATCCGTCTATAATGGATGTTTATCGTATTGCTCCAGCACATATGAATGAAGGTATATTTGTTAAGTTAATTCATTGGCTTAAAGAAACTCGTATTACTGCTAAACATAGTAAAGAAGATTATATTGATGGTATTCCTAAAGATGTCCTTGCTCAAGTACTAAAGATTGTCATTAATTCTATTTATGGTAAACTTGGTTTTGAGAAAGGGGATATTTGTGATAGACTTGCTGTTCTTAAAGTTACTATTAATGGACAGCTAATGATTATGATGCTCTGTGAAGAGCTTGAGCTTAATGGTATTGAAGTTATGTCTGCTAATACTGATGGTATAGTTGTTAAACTTTATAAACGTAAAAAAGAAGATTTTGAACGTATTGCTACTAATTGGAAACAGCTGACTAAACTTGATGCTGATAGTGAAGAATATAAATGTTATATTAATAGGGATATTAATAATTATGTTATCGAGGAACTTAATGGTAAAGTATCTTATAAAGGTGCTCTGAATCCTAATATGTATCTCGTTGACTTACAAAAGGGTTATGATATGCCTATTGTTGCACAAGCTGTTGTTAATTATTTTCTTTATAATAAACCTGTGTTAGAAACTTTATATGAATGTACTAATATTCTTGATTTTTGTAAAACCCAAAATATTGGTAGGCAATTTCATGTTGAATATACTAATAATGGTCAAAGACAAATACTTCAAAGAAATATTAGATTCTATGTTACTAATAGAGGTGGAATTGTAGAGAAAGTTGATAATAATACTATGCAAAGAAATAATCTATGTGCAGGTCATCAAGTTGTTATTCTTAATACTCTTGATGATGAACGTATAGAATATCGTAATATTTGTTATTCTTATTACTATAATGAAGCTCTTAAAATTATCGACCCTATTAAACTTGGTATTAGTCCTAATCAAAAAGGAGATGCTTCTCGTAAATTAAAATCGGGTAAAGCTCTTATTAAAAAACATGCTGGAATGTACCAAAGTCTTTTTGATGATGCCGAAGATTAAAGAATCATTATTAAAGAAGATAATTGATGGTTTTCAAGCTAATAGAGGTAAAGCAAGTCTTTATTGTTTTACTCCTGAGTTTGTTCCTGAGATTATTTATAATATTATAGTTCCATTTCACGCTAAGCATATAAAAGAACCTGTATTTATTTGTACTGATTGTTATGCTACTCGTAAATCTATTCTTGATTATTTAAGAAGTAAGCAAGTAGATAAAGAAAATGGATATGATATTATTTCTCTTAGTGCTGATTATATTAAATACAAATATCGTTATGCTTATAAACTTACTATTATAGTTGGAGTTAATGAAGAATATAATATAATTAGTCATTTACATCATAGTAGTAATTTTACTCTATGTATTCTTACTAAAAATATTATGAATCATGATTTTATTAATAGGGTTCGTGATATATTACCAGCTATTGATACTGCCGATGCTGATATTGCTCTTCGACGAGATAATATTTACTCCCCCGTAGAGGAACATCTATTAGGCATTGAAATTTCTGCTGATGATAAAGAACGTTATGATAAATATAATGATTATATTACTACTTCTGTTTCTATATTTGGGGATTTATCTAATATCGAAAAATGTAAGAAAGGTGATACTACTCTTGGTATTAGTGCTGCTGATTTTCGAGATACTATTGCCCGTGAAAATGGTTGGCGTGAAGACCTTGATACAAATATTCCTTTTATGCGTCAAATAGATGATGTTTATAATCCTAACATTCTCTATGAACGTGCTTGTACTTTCTATAATATTGCTAAAGAACGTAGAAATCTTGTTAGTGATAATGATGCTAAATTAGCTGCTATTCTTAAACTTTGTGAGGAAAATAAAGATAAACAAATTCTTATTGTTTCTAAACGAGGAGAATTTGCTGCTAAAGTTAGTGAATATATTAATATTAATACTAATGAGAATATTCATTGTGGTGATTATCATGATTGTTTAAATGATATAGTTGCTTTTGATGAAGATGGAAATCCTATTCTTATTAAGTCTGGTGCTAATAAAGGTAAATTAAAGATGCTGGGTGCGCAAGCTCAATCCAACCTCAATGAGCGAAGATTTAATGAGAAGATTATTAATATATTGTCTATAAAATCATCATCGAATCCAAAGCTAAAAATAGCTTGTGATATGGTCATTTTCACATCACCGTTATGCAACAATATAATAGATATTAAAAGTAGATTTACTAATGTTATATTTAATGGTATTCCTACAAAAGTATTTGTATTTTATTGTATGGGTACTATTGAATATGATAAATTGCGTACTGAACAAAATAATCCTATTATTAAAGTAATTAATGATACAGAAAATTTTATTGAATATGATGAAAATTCTGCATGTATTATTTTGTAATATGGATATTAATCCTTATTATTGTAATATAATTGAAAACCTAAGAGTTCCTTGACATGGTGGAAGACAAAGAAGAAAAACAAGTTCAAGTTGATGCTGAATCTCCTGCTCAACTTAAAGAACAAATCAATGCTCCTGCTATTAATCATGAACTTGTTCATAAATCTAATAATAGTTTTAATGCTATTAACCTTTTCGACCCCAAACAACTTGCTGCTGCTGAAAATTTTTTAACTAAGATTACACGCAGTAAAAAAGGTGGTATTGAAAATGTTAATGATGGTCTTGCTGTTCTTATGAGAGCACAAGATTTAAGACTTCCTTTTAGTACTTGTATTGAACATATTCATGTTATTAATGGTAAAACTGGTATTGATATTCATATTGTCAAAGCATTATTGTCAAAGGCAGGTTGTACTTGGAGATGTACTAAAGATTATCAACCTCTGTATGAATATACAGATGGCTTTAATGTTTATATTGACAATGCTTTTCCTGATTATGTTATTCGATGCAGAAATTCTAAAGAAGCTGCTGATAAACTTGCTGCTGATAAAGATGGCGATTTAGTTTATGTTTATCCTGTTAAATGGTATCAAGATTTTAATGGTAATGTTTATAAGGATTATCAATTAAATACTAAACAATTTGCTATTGTTGCTAATAAATTGCAAGTTGCTGAAGTAGTTAAATCTGGTAGGATTCCTGTTTATCGAATTGCTAATAAACCTATTGATTATATTACTGAGTATGAAATTACTCGTAATGTCAATGGTAAAGAAGTTATTTCTATTGGTAAATTTACTTATACTGATGCTATTCAAGCAGAAATGTTTGAAAAAGATACTTATAAAAAATATCCTCGTATTCTTATTGGTCATAGAGCTTTTACTCTTGCTGCGAGAGATATTGCTTCTGATATTCTAATGGGTTGTATGGAAACTACCGAATTAAAGATTGTTGCTGGTAGAGAACTCACAGATAAAGATTTAGCTTCTGTTGAAGATGTTGAAGCTATTGAAATTTAAGTTATAAATAACATTTTTCATTAACAATTTAAAATTATTACAATTATGAAAACTTCAAATGTTAAAGCAATGGGATTTGGTTTTAGTGCTATCAATGCTGGTCAGCGTAATGCAGTTGTAGAACCTCAAATTATCGCAGTTAGTACAGAAGGTAATTTCCGTATTACTCCTCCGGTATCTCGTGCACTTGGTATTGGACATGGCGATTACATAATGTTTGTTACAAATGTTGAAAATATTGATGAAGCTATTCGTAATAAAGCTCCTGAAGTTATTGCTTTCTGCGAAGAAAATGGTTTGGAAATAGGGTCTGCTGAAGCTGCTATTGCTCTGCATAAAGAGTTTGATATGTATGCTATTGCTAAGGGTATTACTGAATATGACCCGAAAGGCAATATGAAGACTACTACTGAACGTCTGACTAAGAATGATAAGATTAAGTTTGTTTCTCAACGTTTTGATGAAATGCTCGCTGCTGCTCTTGAACAAGCTGATGAGCAGACTAAAGTCGCATTGACTCGTAAAGATGTTACTAAAGAGGAACAAATTGATATTCTTTCTGCTTTTGTTACTCCGCGTGAACTTACTAAGTTCAAAGGGTCTAAAGTTGCTAATCCTGCTGGTCTTACCGGTGCTGGTACTTCTTTAACTTTCACTGATTCTAATGTTTGGAAACAATTGAAAGCTGATATGGGTGATGATGCTGAAAAGCTGAATCGTGTTTATGATGCTGATGTTGAGAATTTGCAAGATATTGTTATCAATAACGGTTATAAGAATGTAACGGTTAAAGCTATTATTCTCGGCGAATATACTGATAAAGAACCCGTTCGTATCAACAAAGGTGGTAATGCAAAAGCTGGCGAAATTGAAGAATAATCCTGTCTTTCATCATTTAGGTTAATAAGTAAGTCGGGAATGTAATCTTACTGATTATGTTCTCGACTTTTATTTTATAGTTTAACGTTAAATTAAAAAATTAATTATTATGTCAAAAGTTGAAACTAATGTAGCTGCAAGCGCAACAGCTGCTGAAGAAGTTCAAGAAGTAAAGAAAGTTAATCGTAGAGGTATTGGTACTGCTCGTGGTACTACTCGTCTGAAATTTAGTCATGAACTTGCTAAGCCCAATGGTTTGTTTATTGGTCATCTTGATTCTGTTGCTGTAAATATGATTAAGATTGGGGAAGAAAGCACTGGTATGCCCTCATTTAATGGTCTTGAAATTCCTCGTCTTACTATTACTTTTGCTTCTAATGAAGAAGAAGTTAATAAACGTCATTATATTTCTTTGAGTTTCACAGCAGTAGAATCTACAGCTAATACTATTCCTGGTGGCTCTGACGAATGGAAAGTTAATGCTGTGTTTGATTGGATTAAACATATTCTTGATGTTTATGTTCTGAAAGGTCGTGAATTGACTGATGATGAAGCTAATGCTTTATCTTTGTCTTTTGAAGATTTTGATGAACAAGGAGAATATGTTCCTGTTGAACCTGAAGAAGTTATTGCTGGATGGAAGACTCTTTTTGAGAACTTCGAGAACATTATGAATCGTGGACGTGATGGTCAACCTTATTATAAGTCTAAAGATGGTAAGTTTATTTCTATTTGGATTAAACTTGTCCGTTATATTAAGTCTAATAAGAAAGGTTGGCAAGCTGTTAATAATGGAGAACTTTCTTTCCCATCATTTGTTGGTGAAGGATGTATCGAACTTAACAAAGCTAATGTTGCTCCATCTATACGTCTTAATAGCGTTAAAGAAGCAATTATTCCTATGAATATCGATAAACCCAAATCTCCTAATATGCCTGCTCCTGGCATTGGCGTAGGAACTTCTCCTGTTATGGGTGGTGTTCCTGTTGGAGACCCGATGATGGGTGGTAATAATTTTGGTGAAATTGCTGCTGAAGCTGCCGAAGATGTTCCATTCTAAATTAAAACTCATATCGGAATAATTGTTTAATAAAGGCTTCACTGTGGCATTCATTGTCATAGTGGAGCCTATTTTTTTATTTATATAGTTATGAGAAATATTAATTCTTCTAAACTTACTAAACAATCTGTTTTAGCTAAAGTTAGTCAAGTTACTATTATGGCTACTTATCTTAATCTTTCTGATAAGATTGTCCAATATTGTATTGATACTGGCGAATTAATATGTTCTCCTTTAAGAGAAGATGCTCATCCTACTTGTGGTTTTAGATATGATAATAAAGGCAAACTTAAGTTTAGAGATTTTGCTGGATATATGTGGGGAGATTGCTTTGATGTTGTTGCGTATGTTATGTCTTTTATTTATAATAAGCAATATGATATTTCAAAGAAAGAAGATTTTATTAAAGTTCTTCGTCATATAACTTTTACTTTTAAAGATATATTTTATGGACAAGAAAAGGATATAAATCTTGTTAATGAAATAAATACTGCTATTGTCAATATTAAACATAGTAAGCCTATTATCGAACTTGTTGTTAGAAATTGGAATACCGATGATGAAAGATATTGGGAACAATTTGGTGTTCCTCTTCAATTTCTTAATCTTAATTTTATCTATCCTGTTGAACAATATTATATTAATCGTAAAATTAATCCTGAACCTAAATATTATTATCGTACTAATGACCCTTGTTATGGTTATTGTCTTGGTAAAGACCGTTCTGGTATTTATAATATAAAACTATATTTTCCTAAAAGAGATAAAGCTATTACTCGTTTTATAACTAATTGTAATCATCTTGAAGGTATTTATAATCTTGATAAAAATGATTATGACATTATAGTTATTACTAAATCTACTAAAGATAGAGTTAGTATAGGAGCTAATGTTCTAAAGATAAAATCTCTTTACGGGGGAGCTATTAAAGCAAATATTGGAGTTATTAATCTTCCTCATGAAACTTATCGTCTTCGTCAAAATGAATATGATTGGCTTCAAGGAAAACTTAATGCTAATGGAAAAATAGTTTCTCTTATGGATAATGATATTACTGGAAAACATGAAGCTATTTGGCTTAGAAATAATTATAAAATAATACCTTTACTTATACCTGCTAACACTAATACAAAAGATTTTGCTGAATATGTTAGCAAACATAATTTTGAATGCGTTTCAAATATTATTATACAAGCAATTAATTATATAAACAATTATGAAAGAAAAGGAGATAAATTTACTTGGGGTTCGTCCGAATGGAATAACACTTTGCCATACTGATTATTGTAAAGGTAAAATAAGTGTTATTATGGAAGCTATTACTGAAGAGCAAGAAACTCGTATTGATAAGTCTAAAATTTATTATGGAGATATTAGATATGTTCGTAACGATGGAACTGAGATTCAAGCTAAAAATATTTATCTTTATGGAGAAGTAGACTTTAATAATAAAGATGATATATCTAATATTGAAAGATTTAATCTTATAGATGAAGATGGAGGTATTATATATTCTAATTTTAATTATGATAAGGGACATTTTATTACTATTGATAGAATAGCTAAATCTTTTCCTACTTGGAATCCTGTTCTTTGGTTTAAATATTGTCATTGTCTTATTGGTAAGCCTGCTCGTATTATTGTTTATAAAAATCCTAAATTTATTAAGAAATGAACTATGATTGGCGAGAAGAAATTAATAATGATTTTGATATTAATCTTGATAGATATGAAATCGGAACCATTATAAATAATAATAGAGATATTGTTACTACTACTAATGATTTAGATATAGCAAATAATTATTATGAAGCAAGCATTACTAAGTATAGTCCTTTTAATAATTATAATCATGTTATTATATATCTATTTGATTACGATAAGAATACCAATATAAATTATTATGATTCTGAAGTGGATTAACCCATTAGTTAATACAGAGGATGTTCTTAAAATAGAACGTCCTTTTGTTGATTATGCAGAATGGATTTATCTTTCTTATAAAGAAACTATTCCTGCTCTTAATGATTTATTAAAGGATTTAGATTGTACTCGTGAATATAATTGTGGTCGTCCTATGATGACTACTATACTTAATTATAATACTATCTGAATATTATTATTATCTTCTTAGATTAGATAATTATATTCTGTATAATGAATATGTTGATAAACTTATTGATAGACATATTCAAAATATTATATTTGAATATGAATATCCTATTGCTCCTAAGATTAAAAGTAAACCTAAACGTAATTCTAAGAAGCGTACTATTCCTAATACTTTTATTAAACAAAAAAGTATTGATATGTTTACTGGTAAAGAAGTTTATTATTATGATAATATTAAAACAGGAGAACATTATGAAAGTAATAATCCTGATTTAATTACTAAAATTGAGAAACGTAAAGATAAAGTTAAACGTACTGGAGTTCCTATTGAAGCTATGACTTTTAGTTTTAAAAAGAAATGAGTTATGCTACCTTTTAATTATAAAGAAGCTCTATATCGTCGTAATAATCTTGGTAAACCTTGTGTTTGGTTTGTAGAAAGTTATAACGATAATGAAATTATAGTTTATCATGGAATAGTTAATAAAACTATTACTACTGAAAGATATAATACTAATCGTAATGTTATAAATGAACTTAATACTCGTATTAATGCTAAACGTAAAGTTGGGTATAAGTACATTATTGAAATTAGAGATAGTAATACCTTGCCCGTAGAAGGAAACCTTGATGAACTTTATTCTTGGCTTGATACTTATCTGCCTGTTAATCGTACTACTTCAGAAGGTATTATTCTTCCTATGCTTGCTAAAGCTTATGACGATAAAGTATTTAATCGTTGTTCTTCTTATATTGGTCAATGGAAGATTAATGGTCTTCGTTGTCTTATTAAAGTGATTAAAAATATTGGAGATTTATTTAAACCTTTTAGTCTTCAATTTCAAAGTCGAGAAGGAGAAATTTGGAATAGTCTTCCTACTCTTGAAGATTATCTTCTTCATGTTATTCCTCAAGATATTCTTATTGAACTTTATCAAAATAATATAACTCTTGATGGAGAAGTTTATCTTCCCGGTGGTTATACTATAAATCAAATTAATCATTTTGTTAAAGACCCTAATTGTGTTGAGAATAAAGCTCTTCAATTCTGGTGTTATGATATTGCTGTTGAAGATATGCTTCAGTATAATCGTAATCATTTTATTCTTAATAAGTTTTATAATCATGTTAAAACATTTACTGATAAATACACTCATTATAATAATACTGAACGTTTTATTGTTCTTCCTACTTTTGAAATTGATGACACTAATAATGCTAAAACTGCACGTGATAAATTTATTGAATTAGGCTTTGAAGGTCTTATTCTTCGTAATCCTAATGCTGAATATGATTTTGGTAAACGTCGTGTAGGAATTATGGTTAAATATAAAAAACCTGATGATGGTATTTTTACTGTTGTAGATATTAAACCTGAAGGTGTTCGTAGAGCCGATATTCCACTTCTTGTTTGTAAAAATGATATTAATAATGAATTATTTAAAGTTCATCTTAGTGAATCTCTCGATTATCAAATGGCTGTTCTTTATAAGAAACATAGTTTTATTGGTCGTAAAGTTCATATTGAGTTTGGTGAACGAAGTGGAGTTGCTCAAGTTCCTTCCCATGTTAAAGAAGTCCATTTTATTCCATAAATGATAACTCAATTTGAGATTGTTAATCCTATTCCTATTAGGACTAAACCTCATCTTAATAGACGAGGAGAATTAGTTATTCCTAATATTGCTACGCAACATTATAATTGGTATCTTGAAGTTGCGAAAGATAATACTATTACATTTGATAGAGAATACTATATTTTATTTGGACATAATAAATTTGACCATAATTGTATCAAACTTCATAAAGACTATGGACGAAGATTTGTAGTTAATCTTCATGGAGAAATTGCTGATTTTGTTCATAGAGAAATTATTACTCGTGGTAATGTTGATGTAAACTATCTCTATTCCGAAGATGAGTTTGATGTATGGCAAATTGAATGAAAATAGCTGTTTTTAGCTTATTTTCTGTGCAAACTGAATAAGCTGTATTATTTATCCTCTTTGCATGAAGTAAGCTAAAAACGGCTTATTTTGTGTCATATTTCCTATAATAATTTTTTGAAAATAATTAATTATTCTCTATATTTAAACATGAAGTCGTATATTATAGGTCTTGCTGGAAAGAAAGAATGTGGTAAAGATGCTGTTGCAAGTATGATTAATTATATATTTGTAGTTGGTATTACCAAAGCTAAGTATTCTGATTGGGTACTTAAAAGGACATCTTATGATGAAACTTATAAGCATAGAATAGTTCATTTTGCTGATAGTCTTAAAGATTGTCTTAGTGGTATATATAATATTCCTCGTGAATGTTTTGATAATAGAACATATAAAGATGACATGTATTATTCTCTTAAAAGTGGTAATTTTATTAATAAGTCTGCTGTTACTCAAAGAGGTGACGGGTATTATGTTCTCACTAATGAAAATCTTAAATTCAGTTCTATTGCAGAAGAAATTGAAGTTTATGAAAGTCTTCACCCTATTATTTCTTTGCGTACTCTTATGCAGTATTTTGGTACTGAAGTTTGTCGTAGAAATTTAGGCAGAGATATTTGGATTAAAAGTGCTATTGGTAAAATAGTAGATGTTGCTATGGCTAATAGACTTTGTTTAGTTCCTGATGTTAGATTTACTAATGAAGCAGATGCACTGCATAAAGATGAACCATCCCTCTACGGGCGAGTTATTAAAATCAATCGTAATAATTGTGATAAAGATTATCACGATTCTGAAATTATTAGTTTTACTACTGATTATACTATCAATAATAATGGTAGTATGACTGAACTATTCTATCAAACTTTAGATATATGTCAGAAGATAATTTTAAAGTAGGTTTAATTAATTATGAGAATTTTAGAACCGAAAATTGAATTATGGCAACAAGGTGAAGATAAAGTAGCTCATGTTGCTCGTTGTGCAAGAGTTTGTTATGGCAGAGAAAGTGGAAATGATGAAGCTCTTTATGGTGGTCTTGAAAGACGTAATCATTTAAGTATGTATCGTCATGAAACTTATTATGCTGCAATAAATACTGTTGATAAACATTCTCTTGTTTTTGAAGCTCTTGCTGGTTATCAGCATTGTCCTTATATTAATTATGTTACTTTTAAAGATAAAACTTATATTGTTACTAATGGTAATTTTATTAGAGATATTGCTAAAAGTAATCCTGTTCTATTTCATTTAATTTATAATAATCAAATTACTCCTAAAGAAGCTGAACAAATTGAGCCTATTTGGGAACATTTTATGCGTTATACTTTTTGTGTTGTTACTCAAATTAGTACTTCTCGTGAACTTAATAGAGTAAGTCCTAATAATATTGCTGAACAATCTACAAGATATGTTTATGAAGATGGAACTATTTGTAGACCTCATTGGATGACCAAAGAGGAAGCTGAATATATTAATACAGAACCAATTCTTAATGATGATTGGATTATTAATCATGCTTTTGCTAAAAGATATATTTGGACTATAGATAATTCTTTTCATTGGTATAAAGAACTTATAGATAGTGGTCTTCCTCGTGAAGATGCTCGCGGAGTTCTTCCTCTTGATACTGCTACACGGTGTGTCTATACATACTCCGTAGATGAATGGTTTGAAATAATTAAAAAACGTGTGTATAATATTACAGGTAAATCACATCCTAATGCTACTATTATATGTAAACTTATAGAACAAGAATTAAATGGACTTGGATACGAAGTTAAAATTTAATTTCAATAAAAAGAATAAATATAAAAATATTTGTTCTATTGAAGGGTGTAATAATCCTGCTTGTGGTAAATATTGTAATAAACATTATCATCAACTTAAAAGATATGGTCATATAAAAGACCGTACTCGTTCGGATAAAAATGAAATTATTATAGATGATGATATTGTTAAAATATTATTATATGATAATAATAGCAAAGTTATAGGTTATACTATTATTGATACTGAAGATATTAATAAAATTTCTAAATATAAAATATTTAAATGTGGTAATTATGCTTATGCTAACGTTAATAATAAACGTATTGCCCTACATAGAATTATCACTAATACTGTTAATGAACTAGATAAAATTCATAATCCTATTGACCATATAAATGGAAATTATCTTGATAATAGAAAATCTAATCTTAGGATTTGTACTATGTCTGATAATATGTATAATACATATAGACAAAGAAATAATTCTACCGGTGTTAGAAAACATATTCAAAAAGGTAAATATGTTTCTTATCAAGCGTATATTTCTATTAATAAAAAACAAATTAATCTTGGTTATTTTGATACTAAAGAAAAAGCTATTGTTGCAAGAAGATTTGCAGAAAAAAGATATAATATAAATAAATTCTAATCCAAATGCTAAAATTGCTACTGGTATGATTCGTAAAAAACTTATGGAACTTGGATATGATTTTAGTTAAACTTAAAAAATATAAAATTATGAACATTTTTGGTAGTCCTTTTTAATAGATTTATGGGAAATAATGGTAGAAGTGGTGGTCATAAAATTAATTATGATGATAAAACTCCTATTAAAGTTCAAATAATGAACAATGCTCTTTGTGGTATGGAAGTTGAATGTGCAAGATATTTTTATAGACTTAGGGTTCCTAAGCGATTATATAATGCTTATAAAAAGTCTTTGAAAAAAAAGATAAAGCTAATAAAGAATTAACCGCTATAGATAAAACTCGATTATATGGATATCTTAATCCTAAATATCATGCTGCGGAATATCCTCGTAAAAGAGTTCATTAAATGATTGATAATTCTAATATAGAGAACATATTTGATTATAAAGATTATGACGGTGAAAATCAATTCACCGTCAATCTTAAATCTAGAGATATATTTATTTATAAAACTTATGATATAGTAAGTAATAAAGAATATATTTTTAAGATGGTTAAGACTGATAAGAAACATAAATCTTGTAATCAATGTCCTCTTATGAAATATTATTGTGGCGGAATAGAATGTTATTGTTATATTAAAAAGGTTTTAAACTATGGCTAAAATTGATTCTATTAAGTGTAAATTTGGACTTCATAAATATGAGGTTTACAAAGAAGAAGAACTTACTGATGTGCGTAAAGATGTTATCGGTAAAGTTATTATTAGTCGTTGTTCTGTATGTGGTAAAATACATGTAGATAAAGTTCGTACTGTTGAAAATTATTAAGTTATGAAACGTAGTAGAAGATATATTAAAAAGCAACAAAAGAAAGAACTTATTAATAAAAAAGTTCTTCAACGTATTATTAGAGAAAGTAATATTTGCCAACATGCTATTAAAGAACTTAAACTTGCTGGATATGGTAAAGGAGAAGGTGGTCCTAATGATTGGATGTATGAACAAGTTCTTGAAGCTGTTGCTGTATTTACATCTCATAGTAATTCTGGTAGTTCAGCTCCTTGGGAAATTAATCTTGTACAAAAACTTTGCGATTGGGGTGTCATTAGTCCTCTTCGTTTTACTGATGATGAATGGTGTCAAATAAGCTCTGATGGTCTTTGTCAAAATAAACGGCAATCAGATGTTTTCAAAGAATCTAATGGTCGTATTCATTATAATGGTGCTTTTACTAAACGTGCTATAAGACGTTATTCTTATGCTACTAAGGAATGGACTGATAATAAAAATCCTCTTTGTTGGAGCGGTGGATTATTTGAACATTCAAATGGTATTCTTACAGGTCGTTATTTTAATCGTTGTATTCTTTATTTTTATGATGTTGATAAAGGTTGGATGCCAAAAGAAACTAAAACTCTCGATTGTGTAGAAGTCGAGATTGCTCCTGATAATTGGATAATGGCTATTAATGAGGATTCAATTGATTTACTCACTCTTTCTTGTAGTTATATTATTGATTGGAAAGAATGTCCTATTATGAAAGGTCTTCGTCTTGAAGATATTACTCCAGAAATTGAAGCTTTTGCATATAGAGAAATGAAAAATAATAATGGTCAAACTAAAGAAGAATGAGAAAGCCAAGACGTTGGATTTTCTTTTATCAGGAATCAGGTCATACTATTCCTGAATATGTAGAATGTGTTGGAACTGGGTCTATTATTCCTGTTGATAATAGACTCTCCAACTCTTCTATTGAGTTTCGTATTACTCATGGATATTATCCTATTCCTAAACAAGCTGTAGCTTTTGCTATTTATTATGGTGAAAGAATACTTGATGCTCGTAGACAAACTCCTATTAGATTACTTAGTGATAAACGTAATAATGAAGATTAAATTATGAGTAGTTTATATCAAATTTCAGAAGATGTACTTCGTATTTTTAATGATGTGGAAAATGCTGAAGGAGAAATTACAGATGAACAATATGATGCTCTCTGTATTAAACAAGAAGAACTTAAGACTAAACTTGATGCTTATGTAAAAGCTATTAAGTCTTGGGAAGTAGATGAGAAAGCTCTTAAAGATGAAAAGAAACGATTTAATGATAGACAAAACATTTATAAGAATCGTGTTGAACGATTGAAAAAAGCTGCTCTTGAAGCTGTTCTTGCATTTGGTGAACATGGTAAGAATAATATGTTTATTGAACTTCCTACTTGTCGTTTATTTTCTCGTGCTTCTAAATCTGTTGAAATTGATGAAGAACGTATTCGTATTTTCATGTCTGAATTTGAACGATATATTCGTGAATTAGTTAATGCTGATGTTTTGTATGCTGGCAAAGATGTAGACCTTCAAGGTATTCTTGATTGTATCAATGCTAACTGCCGTGCAGAACATGGTGAAGATTTTGAACCGTTTACTCTTAATGATTTGATTGCTATTAAGATTAATATTAGTCAAACTGCTTCTGTTTATGATTTATTTAAGAGTGGGCTTGCTCTTAATCTTTATGGCAAAGAACCTATTTATACTAAAATGGAAAATGCTACTACTAAAGATGATTGGAAAACTATTATAGATTCTGCTACTACTGCTAATACTTCTTATCCTACTATGGCTAAAGTTGTTATTAATCAATCTTTACAAATTAAATAATATGGCTAAAGAGTTTTTTACTACCGAAGAATATGATAAAGGTTTAGTAATTACTCTTGTTAGAGAAGCTAATACTATATTAGCTTCTCTTAATGAGAATGATACTAAATATAAATATATATATTATAGATATAAAGAATGTATTGATATTATGCGTGCTATTGAGAGAACTGAACCTCAATGCGACGAAGATGTTGATTTTATTCTTAATACTATTAATACTATATGGAATAAAGGAGTTCTATCTCCACTTACTCTTAATGATGATGAATTTACTGCTCCTAATGAAATGGGAATTTGTCATAATATAAGATATAATCATATTTGTAAGTTTAAAAATAGAATTTATAATAGTAATGCTTTTAAGTGTACTATTCGTGCTCAATATAATTATAAAGATAAAGTACAAGTTCCTATTTCTTTTGATACTTATTCACAAAACCCTATGATATTTCTTTCTAAGGGTGGAGTTATTACTGGAGAATATATAGATATATGTTTTATTCGTCCTGAAATTATCAAAAAACATTGTTATACCATTCAAAGTATAGTTAATATTCCTGCTTGTGTTATTGAATCTAAAGAAGCTACTATTCTTGCTGTAGACCATAGAGATCCTAAACTTAAAGCTCTTATGGAATTTTATGATTGTCCTATTAGTGTTAGTGATGCTGTAAAAGAACTTAAATTTAATATTCGTAATTATAAAAAATTAAATATATGAGTTATGCTGTTAAAGGTGCTCCTTGGTCTTACCGAGGAGCACATAATGTTGAGAATTGTAGAACTGCTGAAGAAGTAATGGTTGAAGCAGGTCTTGATTGGCCTGTCGCTAAATGCGAACTTGTGGCTAAAATGCCTACTCATGATATATATGCACGAGATAAAAATGCTTTTATTCTTGGGTCTTGTATGTATAAAGATTGTCCTAATGCTTTTGCTACTTATCGTACTGATACTAATACTCCTCTTGGTATTGTCAAAGAACGTTACACTCCTGTGCAGAATATTGATGCTTTCACATTTTTCAATGATGCAATTGGTAAAGATAAAGCTATTTGGCAAACTGCTGGTTGGTTTGGTAATGGTGAACGTATATTTGTTTCTGCTAAACTTCCTAAAAATATTTTTGTTAATGGAGACCCAGTTGAGAATTATCTTATATTTACTACTTCTCATGACGGTAGTTCTGGTGTTAAAATTTTATTTAGTCCTATAAGAGTTATTTGTCAAAATACTCTTAACGCTGCTATTAAGTCTGCTACTAATTATGTTAGTTTTAGACATACTAAATCGGTTCATACTAATCTTGATATTGCCAAAGAAATACTTGGTATTTGTGAACAAAAAATTGAATATCTTGGAGAACAATTTAATTTCATGTCTAAAATTAATATTAATGATAAAGATGCTCAAGATATTTTTGCTAATGTAATATTTAATGAAGATGAATTATTACGAATTGAAGAAACTGGACATACTATTGGACAAGTTATTACAAGAGATTGGCGAGCTATCCAAGATGCTCAAATTAGTATGAAGAAAGTTAATGCTATTGCTGAAATGAATAATTACTATTTTTCTGGACCTGGACAACATGAGATTCTTGGCACTAAATGGGGTGTATATAATGCTGTTACAGGTTATTATTCTAATGTTGACAATTCTGTTTGTACTAAGAGAATGGATTCTCTTCTTTATGGTGATAAATCAAGAAAAATTGAACTTGCTGGTAATCTTTTAATTGCTGCTTAAATTAATTAAATTATGAGTAAACTTGTAGATGTAATTTCAGAAAGTCTTAGAACTTTGTATTATGATAAAGATGTAGAAAAAGCATGTAATATTATTGCTGAACTTGACGAATGTAAAGTTAAAGTTTGGCGTGAAGATGATACCGTTAAACTTCCTACTTATGCTAAAGAAGGTGACGCTTGTATGGATGTTTATGTTCACAAAGTTGAATTTAAACCAGATGGACGAGTAGTTTATCATACAGGACTTCATTTTGCTCTTCCTGAAGATTATGAAATGACAATTCGTCCTCGTAGTAGTAATACTAAAACTACAGCTGTTATGCAAAATAGCCCTGGTACTCTTGATGGAGGTTATCGTGGTGAACTTCTTATTGTTATGCGTGATATGATTGACCCATCTCTTGGTAAATCCGAATATGGTATAGGTGACCGTTGTGCCCAAATTTCTATTCGTCGCCGTGAACGTATTGTTTGGGAAGAAGTTAAAACGCTGAACGAACTCGGTGAAACTGACCGTGGTCAAGGTGGTTTTGGAAGTACCAATAAATGAAAGATTTTGATAATAATATTCATAACTATATTTCTAATTCTGGTAGGGATTATAATTATCCATCTGTAATTGATAAGAATAAAGATACCTATCAGAATCAAGATACTATAAATATAGACGCATCTCGTACAGAAGATTCGAGCGATGATACAGAACTTCCTTCATATAATGAAGAAAATGCTATGTGCATGGAAGTTAAAGCTACTTCTTGGGAATATGATGAAGTTTTAGATTTATATACTTATCATACTGGAATTAAATTTAATTTGCCTAAAACTTATGGCATAGTTGTATTTCCTGCTAAAACTATTAATAATACTGAAGTATATGTTCCTAATGCAGTTGATGTTATTGATTTAAATAATAATGAGGAACTTATTATTAAATTTAAATATCGTACTAATATTAAAATATTTAAATATTTTAATGATACTCTTGATAATATCAAAAAGATTTTTGATAAGATTAATGAAATTATAGAAGTTGTTAATCAACATAGTACTGATATAGAAGACATTAAAACAGATATCGATTCTATCAATTCTGAAATAAGTTCTATATGGTCTTCTATTAGTTCTATTAATTCTGAAATTAGTTCTCTATGGTCTGCTATTAGTAGCTTAGAAAGTTCTGGCGGAAAGGATAGTGGAGAAACTACTATTAATACTCTTGCTAAAGCTGCTAAACTTTTAGATGAAACAAGAGCTGCTACTACTATTATTGAAAAACTTGTTATTAAAGAACTTGATAAGTTTAAAGACTATGATAAAGAACCTTATGCTAAAGGTGATATTATAGCTAAGATTCTTTTTCTTCCTTATGTTAAAGTTAATTTTAAAACTCAAAATGAATAATGGAAATTATTAGTATTTCTGATAAAACTATTGATGATATTATTAAATATGGTATAGATGTTACTCATAAAGAACATGGCAAATTATATAATATAGTTGGCAAAGTTCTTTGTAAGAATGCAGATACTGGTCAATGGTATAGAGCTATACATTATGTTAATGCTCAAGGGCGATCTTTTGTTCGTGACAAAAAAGACTTTTATGATAAATTTAAAATTATAGGAGATAAACAATGAAAGCGATAGGAATTAAAATGGTTGATTTACAACCTATGGATATGGTTGATGCTATTAAAAAGGATATAGAGTTCCTGATGTAGTTGGTACAGCTAAAGGTTATGAAGTAACTTATCCTGATGGATATAAATCTTGGTGTCCTAAAGAAGTTGCGGATGCAGCATACTTTAAGCTGGATAAAAATGGTGACGGTGGTTGTATTACAACAAATGGTGTAATTCAATTCGTTCCATCTTATAAAGCTACTACTTTTGGAATAAAGAATACTGTTCTTTATGCTAAAACAATAACAGATTTTGAACTTGTAGAAAGTTCTGCTTGTGTTGACCCAAAGAATTATTCTCAAGAACTTGGAGAAAAGTATGCTCTTGAGCAAGTTTATAACAGAGTTTGGGATTATCTTGGTTTTGTTCTTCAATGGGCTAAAAATGGCTTAAATAAAGAATAATAATAATCATTCTCTCTACGGGGGAGCTACTTTTGCTAATACGGTTAATGTTTATAATAATGTTTATATTTGAAGTCGTTGCTGCGCAACGACAGCTTGCCCGTAGAGGGATAATCAACTAATACTACTGCTTTTGCTGCTAATCTTACTATTGCTATTCATAATGATATAGCTGCTACTAATAATTTAAGCTAAAATCAGCTTATATATTCGCAATCTTAAGTGATTATAGCTTAGATAATA
>ERZ780149.1335-NODE-1335-length-27547-cov-7.831587_pt1 | contig 27547 bp, 29 predicted proteins | sample MGYA00511367_ERZ780149 | MGnify/ENA primary metagenome ERZ780149 (study PRJEB29588, sample SAMEA2153852) | human gut metagenome | biome: human gut; feature: human-associated habitat; material: faeces | place: Denmark | collected 2008/2010 ... | reverse complement strand
CTGTTATAGTGATCTACATTATCTAATTTTATATTATTAAAGTTTATATTATTAAAGATACTACTATCAAAGGTTATATCACTAATTATAATGTTATCTTCTATATTAGTATTATATATTTTATTACTAAAGTTATTTTCTTTTATACTATCTAGGATATTACTTTCGATACTATTTTTTATTTTTGGACTAGTTATTTTCATATATATCAACCTCTACTAAATGTTTGTAAGGGAGACAAATATTTTTGGCTCACTTACACCTTCCAAGACTTAGGGCTTGGAAGGAATTAAAAGAAGAAATATTTATTAATAATCTTCTAATTCTTTATTCATTTTCTTCTTCCTTTCTATATAAATAGCAGTCTTTATCATGTGAATATATTATTCCTACTGCTTGAAGATATGAGTATATTATGGTAGTACCTACAAATGTCATTCCCCTTTTTCGTAAATCTTTAGATATTCTATCGGATAATTCTGAACTTACTTTATTTATTTCGTAATATATTTTATTATCTGTAAATGTTAAAAGATAACTCTTAAAACTACTGTATTCTTCTTTAATTTTTTTAAATATCTTAGTATTATTTATACTAGCCTTTATCTTTAATTTATTTCTTATGATATCTTTATTTTCTTCAAGCTGCCTTATTTTATCTTCAGTATAATTGCATATTTTATCTATATTAAAATTGTCATAGGCTAGTCTAAAAGCCTCCCTTTTATTTAGAACACATTCCCAAGATAATCCAGCTTGAAATATCTCTAAGATTAACATTTCTAATAGATAAGTATCATCTAGATTTAATACTCCCCACCCATTATCATGGTAATCTATATACTTAGGATTATTTAAATTACACCACTTACATCTATTCATGTTTCTTCTCCTTTGGTAGTTTATATTCTTCTAGATTATGTCCTTCTATTTCTAGGAGGGCTATTTTATTTTTAATGCCTCCTCCATAGCCAGTTAAGTTATTAGAGGCACATACCACCCTATGACAGGGAACAATTATACAGATAGGATTTACTCCGACTGAACCTCCAACAGCCTGTGCAGACATTCTCTTAATATGGTGATTAGCCGCTATTTCCTTGGCTATATCTCCATAAGTAACTACTTCTCCATAAGGTATTTTATTCATAATATCGGTAACCTCTTTTTGAAAGTTTGACTTATAATCTATTTTATATTCAGGAGTAAACCTAGGCTCTTTACCACTAAAATAGATATCTAGCCACCTCTTAGTCTCTTCAAATATCGGTAAATTCTTCTCTACATAAGTACCAGTATGTCTCCTACTATCTGGTGAACTTTCAAAATATAATCCTGTTAAATATTTGCCATCACTAGTAAGTAATATATCATCTATCTTATCACTTGTTTTATATCTTGCTATATACATATATACCTCACTTCATTAATTATTATAACATACTTACCCTCTATTTTTTTACTAACATTATATAAGATACTCCTCTATAGGCCATTATTTTATTATTTGGATTAAGGATATTATAGTTATAAAAGTATGTATTATTGATATCTTGATAATTTAAATGTTCATATATTAGGGTATTTGATTCTTCACTTATATCTAATATATCTTTCTTAGTATAAGTACTTTTCATCTCTTCATTTGCTTCTTTAGCAAGGCTTTTATTTACTTCTTCTTTTTCTGTTTCATCATTATTTGGATAATCAAAGACAATAGTACTACCACTAGGTATAATATTAGATACTATTTTAATGGTATTTTTAAATACTTCTTTATCTAGATAATAACTTATTCCCAGTAGTGATACATGAGTCTTTTTATCTTTGTCAAAATTACTTGTAAGTAACTTATCTATCCAATTATTATTGAAATCTACTTCTATAAAGGTTACATTATTTGTATTTATATTATTATCTTTTAATCTTTTTTGTTTATCTTTTATTATTTTTTCTTTATCTAATTCAAATACTTTTATTTTATTATTTACTTTATATGCTGACGCATCATAACCACTTGCTAGTATTAGATACTGTTTGCCTCCCAACTTTATTTCTCTTTGTAATTTATCTTCATTATATATAGATCTAGCTAATACTGATGGTGCTAAGTTATTATTTACTATATACTCTACTGGATTATCTCCTACAAAATCTTTATTAAAGTATTTTATACCATGTTTCATACTATTATAAATACTAATATACTCTTCTTTAGTTAATATCATCTCTCCATATATATCATTATATATTTTGATATTGCTATTTTTTGTGTGATATACTCTAGCAAATAGACTTACTAGAGTCGTCATATTTTTATTCATATTTTATCCCTCCATATATTTAATACTATATATTTTGTTAAAATACAAGTCTTGATTTTTTGCCTATTTTATGGTAATATGGATATAGAAAAAGAGAAGAATATTTGATTATTTTTCTCTTTATTTTTCTGTTAGTTTTTCTTTTATTTTATCTATGTCTGTAAAGAAAAGATTAACTCCTTTAGACTTTAACTTTAATAAGTACTCAAAGTTTTGTAGTATTTCCTCCTTAAGTGTTTCAACTACTTTTGCTGGTTTACCATTTTCAAGTAGATGTGGATGGTCTATATATTTTTCTAATGTTGGAAAGGCATTTTGCAATAGAATAGCAGCATCTTTACCTAGAACTTCTCTAATAAGAATGGTATCACAGCGACCATATCTTTTCATTTTATTATCAACTATTTTTTCATATTTTTTAACTTTACTGCTTAATGGTATAAACCATAATATATCTTTATCTTTTATGGTAAAATATGTTGGCCTAGCATGGCCATTTTCATGATTTGTCATTAGACTTTTATCGTTTATTTTATCAAAAAACTCATCTTTAATATGATATATATACCCAGTTTGTACTTTCATTTTATCAACCTCCTTAGTACAATTTTACCATAAATTAAAAGAAAACTCTACTTTAAAGTAAGAGTTTTCAAACATTTTCGTTCGGGATAACTTATTACTCGCACCACCCGAGAGCGAGAAACATTGTCGCCTGGAATAATTTATTACTCGCACCATCCAGGAGCGAGAACATTTTCATATTAAAGCATTTTCTCAATGCAATAATAATATACTATATTTTTCTAAAAATGTCAACTAGTATACAATATTATTATATTTATTTATGATTAATTTATGTAGATAATTTAACTGTTTTTTAAATGTAATATAACTAAAAAATTCCACTTTAAGATGAGAGTTTTCAAGTATTTTCATTCAGGATAATTTATTACTCGCACCACCTGAGAGCGATTAACATTTCGCAATTGGAATAATTTATACCCCGCACCATCCAAGAGCGGCTAACATTTTCATATTAGTATATTTCTCTGATGTAATAATAGTATATCATATTTTTTTATTAATCTCAATTAATATATGGTAATTTGTATTTTTTTAAAGGTTAAAATAAGAACTATTATCTAGTCCTTATTTATTCTTTTTTAATTTATCTGTATAACCTGCAAACTTTATTTTAGTAGTAGATTCTGCAAAATGGTTATTTTTATTTTTACTATTATGTAATTGTACCATCTTAATTGCAGGTACTATTTCACTATCTTGACAATTAGAAATTATATAGGCTTCTTCGTCTGTTATTTCCATACCATTAAAGTATCTTAATAATGCTCCTCCTAGCATATATAATCTTTCCATACTTATTTTTTCTATTTCTTCTCTTTTCATAATTTATTTTCCTTTATTAATCAATTTATAGTTTATTTATAATATGTAATAAAACTTAGTATACTCTTTTACCGTTTTCTACTTGTCTTTCTAGATTTAATAAGACTACTCCATCTTCGGTATCTACTCCTAGTACAAGTACTTCACTAGTAACATCTCCTATTTTCATTGGACTAAAATTAGTAACTACGATTACTTGCATATTTATTAAGTCTTCTGGTTTATAGACATTGGTTATTTGAGCAGAGGTTTTCTTTGTACCTAACTCTCCCAAGTCTATTGTTAATTTATAAGCAGGTTTTCTTGCTTTTTCATTAATTGCTGCTTCTATTATAGTACCTACTCGCATGTCTACTTTTTTAAAATCTTCTATCGTTATCATTTTACTTCTCCTTTGTATACCACTAGTATATCATAATAATAACAAAGTTTCTAGTAATATTAGAATACTTGTAATTGTTTTTTAGATTGTTCACTAAACTTTTCTACATTTTATTTTATCATTTACATACCACAATTAGGACAATAATGAATGTCTAATCTACAAGAATATCTTTTACAAAAACCTTTTTCCGACGATCTTATATCTCTAATTCTTGCAAGTAATTCATCATTCATTGTAAAGCCTTTAGTCATATATTCAGTTAATCTTTCATTAGCCCACTTTCTAAAATTTATATCAATATTTGAGCAAACTTGAAATCCAACCGCTACAATCATATCAAGATTATAATACAACATATTATAAGTTTTACCATTTGATGCAACTGTTCGGAAATTCCGAACAACTGAATTTTCATCTAGTTCACCTTCTTCTAATATGTGTTTTATATGCTCAGATATATTAGATTTACTAGAATTGTATAATTTTACTAATTATTCACATATCTCTTTTTGTTTTTTTTAGTATACACCTATAGCTTATATATAATAGATATGGTTGATATCTTTATTTGAGACAATATATTGGCTCAAATAAACACTAATAAGACTTGAGACAAGGCTTATAGTGGACATAACAAAAGAAGTAAATAACCTTACTTCTTTAATTATCATTAAGTATTATTTGACCATCACTAATAACAACATTTGGAAAACTAGCATCAGTTAAAGTAAAATTCCTAAGTGGAGCTTCTGGATTAATTATCTCTACTATTTTATTCTGTTCATTCATTACAATAGATTTAACAGTATCATCAAAAGTATGTCCACCATCACTAGTTATTTGTTTATAATAAATCGTAATATTACCAGATGTAGCAAACGGAATATTACTAAACTTAGCATTACCATCGGTATCAGTAATTATCTCTTCAGATAGAATATTTCCAGTACTATCAGTTCTAACAAACTTAGCTCCTATTACTTGTACTCCCGTTTGCGGATTTCCAGTATCTGTTACATGAAGGGTTAATGTTCCATTAGCTTTTATGGTAAAAGTATAAGTATTAGTTCCCTCTACGATAGTAACATTTTTAGGCTCTATAGAATCAGAATCATAGCCCTCTACTACTGCCGATACCTTATAATTACCATTAACAAGTCTTATACTTCCCTTACCATTAGTTATTGGAATAGTGTGTCTTCCCATAACAATATCTCTCCTCTCTTTATCTTTATATTTGTATTGTTAGCATCTTCTAACAAAACAGTAATAAGATGGTTTTTATTAAAATTATTATTATTAATATTTATACAATATATTTCATCTCTTTTAGCTATTAATGGAATAACTATTATCTTTAATCCTGATATAATAAATAATTTATATACATCATTATTATATATTGGTATTTTAACATTATTTAAGTTAACTATTATCTCTTCATATACTATCTTATTACATTTATCTTTTAAAATTAATTTAGTTCTACCCAAATTCATTCCATCACATATTCTAATATAAATAAAATCTTTTTTCATAAATCACCTTACCTTCTATTCTTCAATACTCCAAATAACCATTGTAGAATAATCTTCATCTTTTAATAAACTCTTACTAGGACTTAATCTCAATCCCTTATCAGTAGAAAAAGTTACTTTAGATACTTCAACACCACCACTAGTACTAGTAGATTCATATATTAATTTCTTACTAGTTGATAATTTTACTATCTCATTATCAAACTTCTTAAAAAACAAGGAATCTACTAGTACTTTACCATTCATTTCTATCATTGGATTAATGAAATATAGATATAATTTCCAATTAGTTTTGGTAGCTCTACTATCTACTACAGTTATAACAGTTTTATCTTTTTTATATAATGTTAATGGCTTATCTTCTCCCGGTATTGTATTAAAAGGTATATTTTCTGTTACTTCTAGTAGTGTTAATTCTCCATCAAATGGTGTTGTTATTTCTCTTTTAGTATAAACACCATTTAAACAAGTAGTTATAATATAATTAGTACCATCTATTGGTGCATCATCTAAATTAAATTCAAATAGTCCTGTTTCATCAGTAGGAACTTCTAATTTCTTACCATCATATTCTAACCTAATATTAGTATCTTTTATGGTATATCCTGATAAGACATTAATATTACTATTTATCGGTTGTATATTTGTTTTTATTATTCCTATTGTTAAAATCTTTTTACTTTGGAAAGTAAATTTATTTATATCTGATAATTTTGTAAGTTCTGTTTCAGTAAAGTTATGTGATGTTATAGTAGTGGTATCTTTATCAAATATTCCTTTTATTTCTAATGGATAATTGTCTTTATACCAATATAATGGTGGTATATCTTCTAAATCACAAGCACTTGTATAGTCCTTAGCTTCACTCCACATATTTATTCTACTAATTTTAAATGTATATTCTACTGGATTATTTGTATACCAAATATTAGCATTCTTAGTATATATTTTTATATATTTAGGATTATCTATAATAATTTTTTGATTATTCCCTTTAAAATAAATATTATAGTTATCAGAAGGTGTAGTCATAAATGTATTTAGAATGGATACGTTTGCTCCTTCTTTTACTATTAAATTACCAAAGATATTCCACATTGGTATTCTCTGATGACTTTTTTCTATAAATGTGAAGGTGGATTTTTCTTCAATTAAAACATTTCTAGCTCCATGAGTAGTTGTTTTAGCAAAACCATTACCTGTAGTTAATAATAGTTCTGCTCCATGACCAATAGTTAAATCTAATCTGTTTGTTCCATTCATAAGCTCTCTATCAGTAGTTATAGTTACTCTACTATTGGGGATGATTTTAACTAATGAGGGGATAACATCATTAAAGAAAAAAATAGTATTTGTACTTGAAGTACTTGTTATTGTTGTATTTCCCTCTATTAATATTCGATTTGAATCGCATACTCTTTGGGCTGATATATTATTTGTATCTGCTACTTCAATAATGGAATCTATTATTTTAGTTGTTCCATAGTAGTTGCAGGATAATTCTACTCCTCTAAAATTTATATTATTATATTCTACTACTACATTAGAATAATTAGGATGTGATGGTACATAAATAACGCCATAACCATGGGATGATATTATATTCATATTTTTTAGTATGATTCTCTTATTAGTGGTACTTACTTTTATTACTTCACCCTCTGTACTTAAATTATTAGTATATGTATATTTTGTATTATTATAAGTTCCATCTATTATTATTTTTTCTTTAGTATTATTAATTATAGAACCACTACTCATAGTAATATCATTTCCTAAATAGATATAGGTATAGGTATTTTGTTCACTTAATACTTTATTTAATTCTTCACTTGTTGTTACAACAACGGTATTTTCGTCAATTACTTGCACTTTATCACTCCTCTACTATAAATTATGTTTATTCTTTATTAGGAGATAATTAATATGTATGATAGTAAAGAAAAAAAGAATAGTTTTATCTATTCTAATGTATTTTAAGAACACTAAGCATAGCATTAGTACTTCCATTAAATGTCATAGTTACTGGCATTGATGCTTTGATATTTAATGTTACTATATCGTCTGGTTGTAGCGATATTATTGTTGTGCCACTTATACAGTTAATAATTTGGGCTTGAAATTCAGTAGTTGGATTAGAAGCCGGCTGTAAGATATCATTTGCTTTAATAGACATTGTTAAAGAACATTCTTCACTTGTAGCTCCACATAATAAATATGATATTAAATAGACTCCACTTTCTTTTATTTTTATTCCATTATTAGTATATTCAGTAAAAAGTGATACTCCTGTTTCCGCTAATGGGATAATGGTATCTATGGCCTGCTCTAAAGTAATTTGCGTATCCATCATGGCATATCTTATTCCATATGCTGATACAAAGTTAGTTCCTGGTGGCCCAGCTGGTCCTTGGATTCCTCGTGGGCCTTGGATTCCTTGTTCTCCTTTTGGTATTTGAAATGTTAAATGATGAACCCAATCTTCAAAGGTATCCATTACTTGGGCTTCTTCTCCTGGTTCTAGTGTTTCTGTTTCATCAATAGCAATGTGTTCAGTACGACCAATTTCTCCTGGTAACCCTTGTGGTCCCATTTCTCCTTCTTCACCTTTATCTCCTTTTGGTATCTTAAAATCTAATATAACATCTTCTGCTGTTCCGGTATTTATTACTTCTGCTGGTAGTGTTGGTTCTATTGTTTCTACTTTTCCTACTTTAATAGTAGCAGGTCCTTTCTCTCCTCTTTCACCTTTTATTCCTTGCGGGCCTACCTCACCTCTTTCTCCTTTTATACCTTGAATTCCTTGAGGTCCCATCTTTCCTTCTATTCCTTGTACTCCTTTTGGTATCTTAAAATCTAATATTACATCATCTGCTGTTCCGGTATTTATTACTTCTGCTGGTAGTGTTGGTTCTATTGTCTCTACTTTTCCTACCTTTATAGTAGCGGGGCCTCTCTCTCCTCTTTCTCCTTTGGCTCCTCTTGGTCCTTGTATATAACAATACTTACATCTTTCTCTTTCTTCTTCTATCTTCTTTTTTATTCTATCATAATTATCATTACAATTATTATTCATTATTTTCCTCCTTTCTCTATTTTATTCAATAGTTTTAATATTTAAAACCCCAATATATTTATATAATAAAAAGATTAGTTATATTTCAAACTAATCTCTATTGAATTACTTGGTATAAAAATGATTATGTTCTATTAAATAAGAATTATTTATTTTAACCCAATTATTCATAGCTTTTGATTTAGGGATTTTCATTTCTATTTTGTCATTTTCTAGTTGTAATTGTATTTCATCTTCCATAATTAAGCCTTTTTTAAAATTAAATCTTTTTAAATCATTCCATGATATAAATGACTTTCCCATAATATTATATTTATTATTCATATCTAATGGAAAGAAGCTTATTCCTTCTTTATCAAAATATATAAAAAATGGCTGAAATTGTTCAAAAGAATATACTGTTACACCAGGTAATGGTAAAATCCATTTTGTTTTCATTTTAGGATGACCAAAAGTAATAGCCTTTTCATCCTCCAATCCAAATTTTTTAATTACTTCTTTTAATTTTTCTTCTAACATTTATTTTCTCTTCTCCATTTCTAACTATAAAAAGAAATATAGGTCTTAACAAACCAAAAGATAAGATATTAAATATAGTTAATACATCTCCATATTTATTTGTATGACTAATATATATTTTATGTGATATTATCGTATCTAATATAAAAGTAATTATTAAACTAATTATTAACATAATGAATAAAACTATTTCTAATTCTTTATGAATATAAAAATAAATACCTAAACAAATTGATACAAATGATAAAATTCCCGATAGAATGCCCATTATTTTATTACCCGCTAATGAACCTAATAAATATTTATTATAAAAAGGTATCCAAGCTGTAAAAGTATTTTTATATCCCATATTTTTACTCATACACATAATTGAAATTCCTTCAAAGGTATAACTTATTATTGTATATAATATAATGGCTACAAAAATAGTAATAAAGAATATATACAAAAATAGTAATATATTCATAAGAACTATAACGCTAAGTCCTCCCATAATATTCACTCCTCTACTAATTCTTTTCTACTTCATTTTTTTTGATATATAAGCTGCTAGTAAAATTATACCAATAAAATTACATCCAATTGATAATCCTACTAATAAACCACTACTAAATTTTCCAAAATTACTTGTTTCATTTTCTGAAAAAAATGTAAATGCTAAATATAATAGATTTCCTAAAACTATTAGGAATGTTCCTATTTTTAGTTGGTTCATTTTAAACACTTCCTTCTTTTTTTTATTTTTGAAATCTTTAATCCATTTTAACCACTTTTACTTCTTTCTAATAAATTGTAATTTTTCGTTATATCTTATTGAAAATTACTGTCTTTTCTTTCATAGATATTTTACCAACTTCATATCCAAATTCTTTTGCTTCTTTCTTGTAAGTTAAAAATGAATGGTCTATTTCAAATCCTATAATGTTTTTGATTTCTTCATAAGATAATTTATAATTTTCTTTATTATTATCTTTTAAATACTTCCATAATGGTTCATACTTACTCATTATTACCTCCTAGACAAATTGTAATTTGTTGTTTTATTATAATTCTACAACATTAACTTGATTCCCATGTTTTTTTATAATATCAATTAAATCTGTAACTTTTAGCCAAAGTGTTGCTGTATTATCATTTGGATGAACTCCGATTATTTGTTTATTATTAAGAAAGTCTTTATCTAAATAAAATATTACTTTCAATTCCTTATCATTTAATAAACCTAGTGGTGTTACCGAACCTGCAATTAGATTCATAATACTCATCAAATCTTGTTCTGAAGCAAAACTTAAACTCCTTGTATTATTTTTGGTTCTAAATTCTTTTAAATCAATTTTTTTATTTCCTTTAATAGTTATAAGATAATAATTGTTTTTCTTGTCATCACGAACAAATAAGTTTTTTGCATCATATTCTGGGTATGGCATTTCAACTTCAGATAATTCATTCATATTAAAAACTGCTTTATGTTCAGTTACTTCATACCATATATTTTTGCTTTTTATAAAATCATATATTTCTTGTTTGTTCATATTTTCATCTCACTTTCAAATTACTATTTGTTTAACTAATCAATAGATTTAATTATTTATAAAATCTTAATACTTGATATTGATAATAATCATTGTTGTCTAAATAGCCAACAGAAATACCTTTTCCGTTATATGCTGTTTTACCAGTAGTTGATTTAGTTTTTGCTTCCTCTAATAATGTATTAATTTCATTTTCTGTTGCTTCATTATAATTTGCTTTTATTAAATGTTTAGCATATGTAAGTGCATCATCACCATACTTACTAGTTTTATCTACATAAATGAGCATATAATCTACAATGTCCGTTGTTTTATCTCCAGTATATTTTTTTGGAACAACTACTAATGAAACACCATCGACTAATCCATACCAATACTGATTATTATATTCAGTTAAATAATCAGTTGATGCTGGATTTAATGTACTATTATCTGCAACTTCAGTATTAAATTTTGCAACTAAAACATCAGCAGTTTCTTTTTCAACAGAGCCATATTTTTCTTGACTTTCTTGTAAATCTTTTTTAGCATCCTCTACACTAGAATTGCCACATCCTGTTAATCCTAAAACCATAACCCCACACACTAAAATAGCAAATAATGTCTTTTTCATAATCAATCCTCCATTTCAACAAATTACTATTTATCTCTTTGGTATATTAATATTATATCACATACATTTATATTTTTAATAATAATTTTTCTATAATAAAAGATTAGAAGTTAATCTAATCCTTTACTAGTTTTCTTTAGTCGTACAAATACCATTATGGTCTTTAAAATAATCTTCAATATGAGCTACTACTTGATTAGCATCTTCATATTTTATTATATCAATATGATTAGATATAAAAGCATCTCCACCACTATTTATTACTTGATAGTTTTCATTATATTCTACTTCATATAAATATTCTTCATTATCTAGATTACAAGTAAGTTCGTAAGAGCCTACTACTTTTTTACTTTTTATTCTTGATGAATTAAAGTTAGTAGCAATAAATATTATTATACCTAAAATAAATATTGTTACTAGAAAGATACCAATAACTTTTAATATTTTTATAGTTAAGCCTGCTAGTTTCTCAGTATTACTTACCTTCTCTACTAGGATATTATTTATATCATTATCTACTAGTTCATCTAGACTTACCTTAAATATTTTAGATAACTCTTTGGCCTGTCTTATATCAGGAGTAGTTTCTTCTAACTCCCACTTTGATATTGTCTGTCTAGTTACTCCTACTAACTCTCCTAATTCTTCTTGTGAAAGATTATTCTTTTTTCTTAAACTTGCTATTTTATTTCCTAAGTTCATACTTTTTTCTCCTTTCACAAAAAATTATATTATATTTCTTTATTAAGTTCTACCAATAATCTATTGAAGATACGCTAGTATTATTAACATTATATATTAATCTAAATATTTTACATATAATTTGTAGTTAATGATATATTAAAAGATTATTTAATAGATAATTTTCATTTTCTTGCTATTATTACTTCTGCTAATAACATAGTTAATTGTATTTTGTAAAAAATGATGTTTTGTAATACTTAAACTTGTCTCTTGACTCCTTCTATTTGAACTTGTTCCATTTCTATATTTTTTAAATATTCCTTTAGTGCCTGAACCATTTTCTGATATCCAGATTCACCCATATTATTAGAAACAAAATTATCATGTGGATAGAAGCCTCTTCTTTCTGCTAAATGATTATCTCCAAAGTCCCATATCTGATAAGCTGATGTAAATTCAGAGAAACTTTTACCATCGGCAGCTTCAACAAAACTTTTAGCAGCATCGATAAATGAACCACCATTTTGAAGAATCCAATTTTCAATTCCAACTCCTCCTAATCCTCCTTGTGGAATTTCTCCACGATTAGGTTTATATGCTTCGGCCTGTTTTAAAACTTGTTTGGCAAGTAAAATATTAGCAACTACATATTTATATTTTTCGGGACTATTTCTTTGAATAGTAGTAAGTCTATCTTGTAATGCCATATCAGTTGAATATAATACTTTGTCTGTTTTTTGAGTAAATGTTATATCAATATCTACATTAGTATCATTATCTATTTGAACCTTCTTTAATCTAAAATCTCCATTCAGTGTTAGTTCAGAAGAATTCTCTCTATCAAAATTTCTTAGTATAGTTTGCTTTAACTCATTTAATTTTGATAAATTTGATAATATTTTATTATCTAATCTCAACATAAAATCAAAATCTCCATCACCTGGTTTATTAGTTCCTCTTCCTGTTGAGCCAGTATCAATTAATTCTACAAATCCCTCTGTTAGGTCTCCATCAATATTGGTTTTTAAATGTAGTCCTAATTCCTCAAGTGATTTTTTAATAATATTATTAATTTTTTCTCTTTTTACTTGAACTTCATAATTACTTTGTTCTATTTGGCTAGCTAAATATTCAGTTTCTTTCGTTACTAGGTTTTCAGAAAAAGAATAGTCTTGCTCTCCAAAGTAAGATAAACCACTCATTTTTGCTCTTAATTCATCATAATCTTTTGGGGTAAATATAATCTTACCTTCCTTATTAGCTACCGGAATATAAAAACCATTCATTGTAATTTCGAGTCCAACTCTTGGATCATATGGTTCCATGACAATATAGTTTATTTCACTAGAAGCAAATCCTGTTCTAATTCCATAATGATCCGGTCCACAAACTCCTGTATAGAATACTTCCATTTTAGACATATCTCTTTTTGTCTCTATTTCTCCTTCAATTGTTCTAGTTGATATAAATCTATCATCATTTTTTAATACAAGCCATAGAGGACCATACTCATTAGCAGCTGTTTCAGACATCTTTGCCTTTATCGTTCCATCTGTTCTCATTATCATCGATATATCAGTATCAAGAGGGGTTGCATCACTATCAATGCTTGATCCTAAATATTCTTTGGAAACGCTACCATTTTGTAAAATGTTTCTTAGATATGTAATACCGCCAATACCTTTAATAAAATCTCCTTTTTCTAAAGTCATATCTGAATTAGAGGCATTTCTATTTCGTAAATCAGCAGTTTTAATTTTTTTATCAATATATTCCTCAGCTTCCTTTAATGTATCTATTCCAGCAAAACCACAAAACATTCGTATAACTCTATCTGCTAAATTATATTCTGATGTTCCATTTGGAGATATTTTTTTTGAAAGCTCATAAATATCTTTTATAACATTTCCACTAGATATAAATGTTTCATTTTTTCCTTTCATAGTATTTTCGTATAAAGTTGCTAAATGCTTACTAAAGGTTAGTAATTCTTGTTTTTCATTTTCATTAAGTATATCAAATTCTATTTGGTTGTTTTTTATGCGTTCATATAGTTCTGAACTAACTTCAATATTTCTTAGATATGAATTAACAGATTTGTTATTAGAACCAAAAGCAGATTTAATTAAATCTGAAAATACTATTATTTTTCTACTTGCATTAGATGATTTCTTTAATATAGGCGATATTTTAGATTTTTCAAAATCAAATCCTTGAAAATCAGGATGTAATATTTCAAAGCAAGAATATACTTTTCCAACAGTTGGAATATTATTTCTTATAAATTTATCTTCTATTTTATTTAAATTTTCCAAAGGATTATTTGATCCCAATATTTGACTAACAAGTTCTTCTCTTAGCCTGAATATTTCACTTGAATTTGATAAGTTGAGTCTTGATAAAACATCAGAAACAAGTTTTATATTTTCTGTGTTAATACTATTTTCGAATTTCGTAATAAAGTTTTTAAATAATTTTTGTAATACATTATCTTGTATTTTAGAGTATGCTAATATTACTTCTATGCGTTTGTAGTTTGCTTTCTTCATGTTATCAGAATTACTAAACAATGGAATAAACCAGGATATATCTCCTGAAAAACCATATACAATATTCGTTTTATCAAATATTTCAATTAGTTCAGGATTATCGCTAAAATCTTTTAATGTAAATTCTCTATTATAGAATTTATTTCTAATTTTATCTGAAACATTTTGGCTTAAAAACAATGTTGGATTATTATTTTTAAAATGACTTGGAACACTTTCATCATATTTCATATTATCATCAATAATACTTTGTAAAATTGCTTTGTCTAATTCATCTAACAAATCATCCTTGGAATAATTTGAATTAAAATCAAAATTTTGGAATTTATTATTTTCAAAAACTTTTTCGATATATTTTTCGTATAAAAGTATTATATCAAAAGCATCTCTTGAGCCAACTACTTGTTCTATGCCACTAATTAAATTAATTTGTTCAGATTCATTTTCTTTATTTGTAATATTAATAGGCATATACTTAAATAAAACTTCTAAATCGACATTCTTTAAATATTCTCTATAGGAAGGATTTGATAAAATAAATTCTGAAGAAATATTTCTATTATAAAATGCTTCTTTCAATTCCAAAGGTGCATTTTTATCTAAAAACATTGAAGGATATTTTTTTATTAATTTTTTTGGAATGATTTTTGGGTAAGTACATCTTTCTTCAATAATGATTTTTCTTAATAATTCATTTATTTTATCTGATATTTGGTTTATATCATCATTTATAGAGAATCTCACCCTATATTGAGAATAATTAAGTATTCTATTATCAAATAAAGCATCTAAAGCATCACTATATTCAGTAATAAAATTCATAACGCCTTTAACATCAGTTTTACTACTTAAAAATCTATAAATACTCTCTTTACCATCTAATGTATTACAGCCTTCTACTTCTACTTCTCTATTCTTGTAATATGCAAAACACAAACTCAAATCTTTTCCATTTAAATATGGAATATATTCTGGATGACTTAATAATAATTGAGGAGTCATTGATTTTGTATAAAAATGCTTTTGTAAATCTTCAGGGGCCTGCTCTGAAATAAATAATTCTGGATTTTTAATTCTAAATTCTCCTGTTATTCCTCTGTAGTCTAGTGCATCTTTAGAATCCGAAGGACCATATATTATCATTCTTCTCATGGCTTCATAAAATTCATCTTTGGTATATGGCCTATCAATATACCTTCCTTTTTCATCTATATTATTTCTTGTATCAAGAGTTCTTTTTTTGTCAGTCACTCTACCAAAATACGATAAATATATAGAACCCATCGACTTCAACATTTTACAATTATTTTGGGTGAAAAAATGTCCACACTCATTATCAAAATCAACAGTATTTTTTAGTCCAAAATAGCGGACAAAATCCATAACATTTGTGTTTAATAAATCCAAAAATGGAATAGGTATATTGTAAACATAATCTTTAGGTAATGATTCTAATTCTTCAACTATTTTTGTTGCCGCCCATTTATTAAAGTACTCTAAATATTCTTCCATCGATGAGTACTTAAAGATTTCCTTATACTGCTCAGTTGTTAGCGTTATTCTTGCATTTTTTTCTATTGTTTTGCTTAGTATATCATCAGTATATATTTTAATAAATTCTTGTTTTTCTTTTTCTGAATTAAGGGAAGATATATTATTAAAAAATGTATAAATATCACTATTTTCTATTATGAACTTATTTTCTACAATTAAAGATGCGATAACACCATAATTGGACATAAATTCTTTTAACATAGCATCTGTAATATGATTCTTATTTTCGTTATCTTTTAGTAAACAATAACTTAAATCTTTATTTTTAAATAAATTCCAATTGAGTACTATTTCTTCTAATCTAATGTTACCATCATTAAAGGAATTCATTAAATGTTCTGTTTTTTTATCATTGCTTTGGGAAACATCAAAAAACCTATCTGAATATACTTTTTTCATCTTAGAAGAATATTCTCTCAAGGATATTTGATCTTTTACTAATTCATATAGGGCATTATTAATGTTTTCGGTTTGTGGATCAAGAGACATCAATATATCCCTGACTTGAAAATAACTACGTGTTGCACCGTTAATTAATTCCCAATCTAATTCTTTACATTTGTCAATACCAAACTTTTCTACGATTCTTCTATCAGATTCTTTAATACAAGAAATTGGTATTTTATCTTCTAATTGATACTCAATAAAGTCATTGAAGGAAAGAGTACACCTGTAAACATCCTTTAATATATTTTTGGGAACATTTAATCTTTTTCCAAATATTTGTTTTCTTTGATACTTATAATTCATCTGCTATCACCTACAATATCATTTTATCATATTTTATTGAAAATTAATATATTTTTAATTATAAATAGAAAAAAATCAGATTTTTATCAAGATTCATATTTTTGTGAACCTCACACGATTTAAAAAAAGCATGCTTCTAATATCACTATTAGAATTTTCTCCATTTAATAATACCATTATTAATGTAAAGAGACATAAACTCGGATAGTTACTACCCTATATATAATTTAATTAGATAAGTAATAATTCTATCCCTTTATCTAGTATATTGTTCGCAGCATTATAATCTCTATCATGCATACTATCACATTTAGGACACTGCCAAGATCTTATACTATAATTTTTTATTTTTTATTTTGATAGCCACAGTTATTACATAACTGACTAGATGGATAATATCTACCAACCTTTATTAATTTTCTTCCATACCATCTTGCTTTATATTCTAACATATTAATAAACTTAGATATAGATATATCTCCAAGTACTTTGGCTATATTCTTATTTTGAAACATTTCTTTAACATTTAAGTCTTCTACTACTATAACTTGGTTTTCGTTTATAATACTAGTACTTAATTTATGTAAGAAATCATTTCTAACATTATTACATTTATCATATAGTTTATTAATCTTATTTTCTATTTTTTTATAATTATTACTACCTTTCATTTTTGAAGAAAGACTTTTTTGTAATCTACCTATTTTATCATAAGTATTTATTAATTCTTTAGGAGCATTATATATGTTATTAGAACTATCATGAACAAAATTACTAACTCCCATATCTATTCCTACTATGTAACTATTAGTTTCTAACTTTTTAATTTCTTTTCTAACTAATACCATTACTTTATATTTATTATTACTATATTTTTTTATTGTAGCATTAATAATAGTACCTTCTACTTTTCTATGTACTTTAGCGGGTACTTTACCTAATTTAGGTAATTTAATATAATTGTCTAACACTTCTATATTATTATTAGTATAATTAGTTTGATAAGATTCTCCTTTATTCTTCTTTTTAAATCTAGGCTTATTACCTAATTTGTTCATATATCTTTTATAAGTATTATCTAAATTATAAATAGCATTAGTAATAGCAAATTTATCTACTTCTCTAAGCCACGGATATAATGCTTTTAATTCTCTATTACATGTATTATTATTTGTATACTTTGAGCCATAGCCATTATTATTAGAATAATCTAAAAAATAATTATAGATAAATCTACATCAACCAAAAGTTTTAACAAGTAAAACAATTTGTTCTTCATTAGGATAAATCCTAAAACTATAAGTATACTCCATAAATAACACCTACTTTCCCTGATTGGAAATATATTCTTTAATATTTTCTTCTAGTGTATCACTAAAAGTAGCAACAAAATAAGAAGGATTCCACATATGTCCACCATATAATTCTTTTAGACATTATTTCCTATTATTTTAGTACTCGTTACATCTAGAGTTCCTCCGATTGCATCACCTAAGACAGGTACTACTTTTCTTAGATTAACTACTCCTTTTTCACCAAACTTAGTAACAAATCTAAAACCTACTTTGCTATTAATTGCTTTAATTGTCTCACCTGGTATTCTCTTTACCATAGCCACACCAACCTCTACCAAAGAATAGTGGACCCGCTATTTTAGCTACAAAATAGTGTATAGTAGCGGCTTCGAATACTCCTAGAAATAGATAATACCAAAAACCTTCAATTTGCATATTTTCTCTACATATAATTCCTAAATATACAAGCATATATAGTCCTACTGCTAACTGAACAAATTTTCTTGCATATTTAACTTTATGTGACATTAAATACATACCAATTGATATACAAATTCCTATATAGTTAAAATTTAATAAATAAAATAAGTTTTTTGTTGATATAAATAATGATATAGCTACAGTCTCAAATATTAGCATAGTTATTAGTATAATTTTATTTTCTTTAATCCACTTTAACATATTTCCCTTCTTTCTAATAAATTGTAATTTGTAATTAACTTGCATATCTTTTATTTATATTTAAAATTATCAATGATGTTACTATTGTTGCAATTAAACTTACACAACAACTTAATAAACTAAAATTAAATACAAAAATCGCAGATAAGCCATTTATCAAACAATGTGTTAATATGCAAGGAAATACGCCTTCTGATATTTTCCTTATTGTTGCCAAAGCATAACTTAAAGTTAAACACATAATTCCAAATAGAAAATAATTCATATTTATATTAGCAGTCCCTTTTATAAAAAATATTGGGAAATGCCATAACCACCAAGTGATACCTGTTAAGAGAGTGGCTAAATTGAATCCGAATTTCTTTTCCAATTCAGGTTGTAATATCATTCTCCATCCTACCTCTTCGTTTCCTCCACCTACTAACATCATTGGTGCAATTACTAAAATCATAAATATAGGGGCTCCAATTTCAAATCCATTTATTAAACATCCCAGTAAATAATAAATCAACACAAATAAAACTACAAGAAGATAAGTACCAATATTGTGTTTTATATCAAATATCTTTTTTAACCATTCTTTAAAATTTTTAACTTTGTTGTTTCGCCTTAATGAAATATAAGAGGCAATAGTTGGTGAAAACCCTCCTACAATGTGCATAATCCTTAAAAATATATTGTTTATTGTTATATCAAAAGTTTGGCTAATTAAAGCACACCCTCCCCAAAAAATTATCATTATAACAAAAGTTATTATTAAAAATTCCTTTACCAATTTTTTATTCATAAAATCCCCCAATTTCTCACACAAATTACTATTTATCTAACTAATTCTATAATGACCAACTATATCATCACGATATTCTAAAATGTCTTCTTCATAATATCTTTGATAAGGATTAGCATGATGAATAATAAAAGTTATTCCTTTTTTATTTCTGTTATCTGATACTATTCCAATATGTTTTTTAAATACAACAATATCTCCACCTTGCCACTTATCTATTTTATTTATATCAGTAGTAAGACTAATAGCATTATTATCTAAATATATTTTTAAATTTTGAACTCTTCTAAAATCTATCTTTTTATCAATTGTATCTATATTATATAAATCTTTATTGGCTTTAATATCTTCGTTTACTAATACCATTAAATCATAACCTGCATCTTTTAGGGCAAAAGCTACTACATCAGTACATACTCCATATTCATCATTAGGATAACCTGTAGTATAATATTTACTCTTATATTTAGGTTTTGTTTTAATATAAGCTCTTGCATTATTTAATATATCTGTCTGATCATCTATACCATCATTATCTTTATCTATCTTACTCTTATAAGTAATTATATTGAAATCTTTATTTGTATATTTCTTATGCTCTATATAATTTAAATGATATAGTACATATAAAATTATAATTATTAATATTATCAATGTAGTAATAATTGTTATTTTCTTTTTCATTTTTTCATTTTTCTCCTTTTTTATTAAGCCAACTTATAGTATCTTTTATAGTATCTTTCATATCTCTATTTTTATATCCTAACTCTTCTTTAGCTTTTTTATTACTAAAATTAGAATTAGAGGATAATGTGTATAATGAATACTTTGTAAAGAGAGGTGTTTGTTTTTTTAAATTATAATATGCTTCAAAAAAAGGTGCTATTATTTTTGCTAAACAAATTGGTAATACTATTTTTATTTTTTTTATGCCTTGTACATCACATATTAAATCTGATAATTCTTTGATTGTTATATATTTATTTGATAAGATATAGCATTCTCCTTTATTATCTTTTTTAGAGGCTGTAATAATAGCGTCTGCTACATCTCTAACATCAACAAAATCATATCCTCCTTTTACTGTGGCAAATAGTTTTCCATTTGATACTTCTCTTACTAATTCAGTTAAATGGCTATTACCATAATCATATGGTCCTATAATTCCTGATGGATGAATAATACAAGCATTTAAGTTTTTATTTTTAACTGCATTCATAACATAATTAGCTGCTTCGGCTTTTGTTTTGGCATATAATCCGTGAACTTCATCAGGATTGAAATCAGTTATCTCTTCTATTAAATCATTATTTTCTTTCTCTGGAATAGCATGTACACTACTAATATAAATAAGTTTTGCTTTTGTTTCTATTACTTTATCTACTATATTTTTAGTACCATTAACATTTACATTATAAACAAGTGGATTATATTTAGTCTTTATATATACAACTGCTGCACAGTGAATTACAAATACTTCTTTTCCATCTATGTTTTCAAAAAGAGGTAATAAGGTTTCTTTCTTTGTAACATCTCCATAATATATTTTACACTTTAATTTTTCTAATGATTTTATTGATTCGCCATTTAAAACGAAAGCTCTTATTTCATTATTATCATCTTGTTCTAACTTCCTTATAATATTATTTCCTAAAAAGCCATTTGCTCCTGTTACAATATAGATTCTTTTCATATTTTCCTCCTATCTAATAACTTCTATATATAATTATATCATTAATTAGATAAATTAAAAAGAGCTAGAATGTATCTAACTCAACTTTTTATTTTAATTTATTTGTTTTTTTCTATAAATAGTTAATAATCCAATTACTGCTATAAGACTAGTTACAAGATATACTCCAATATTATCACCTGTTTTAGGATTTTCTATATCTTTTATTTTTTCTGCTACTACTATTCCATACTCACTTAAATGGGTTGTTTCAAATACTATATATCCATCTTCTACAGTAGCAGGTATAGTCTCTTTTATTTCATTATTTAAAATATATACTACTTCATATTTTTTATATCCTTTTAATTCTTCTGGTAAAGCAATTTTTATTTGCATTTTAGTATCATTAATTTTAACTACTTCTCCATTTTCTAATATATTAATATCTACTAAATATTTAACATTTTTATCAGATAAATTTTTACTTACTTCAACTTGTTTAATATCCAAAGTATAATTTTTACTTACTTCTTTTTCAAAAGTAATACTACCTTTTATTGAACTAGAACTTTCAATTACTTTTACTGTGTCTTGAGTAGGTTGTTCAGAAGATATAGGTATTATTATTAAATTTGTGTCAACCCACATTGTTGCATATTCACCTTCGTTGTATTGTAACATTGGATCATAGTCTGTAGTGTCATAATCATAATACTTACCATTTATTTTTAATTTAGTATCAGTTGTAAAGCAATATCCCTCTGCTGCTTTAAAATATATTCCATAAGTATAAGACTTACCACTTTCAAATTTAGTGAATAAATCATCAGGATTATTTATATTCCAAAAGTCAGCAGCATAATAATATTTTTTACCTCCATCAGTACTCCAATATTCAGATTGATAAATATATGGAACATTTTCAGGTGTTGTTCCTGAGAATACAGGTTTATCACCCACCTTAAAACTAATTATTGCATTATTTATTTCAACTTCACTAATATGTTGATATGTAATAGTTTTAGGTTTCATAGTTTTTATCGCAGCAACAAACATTGTTTTACCATCTGGTCCAACGCTTATTGTTTTTACTTTTTCACCATTTACATAAACTTCCGTATTTTCTGTAAATGTATAACCATCCCTAGCTTTCAATGATATACTATACATATAAGATTTGTTTTCTTCAAAAGTAATTATACTTTTATCTTGTGCTAAAGCAGCATTTTTATTCTCATCAGAATACCAAAACTTAACTGGTTCTAATTCTCCAGTTGTTGCACTTTTCTCCATCTCTTCCCAATATTCATATTCTATGTCATAATAGCTAGCAGAATAATCTCCAACTGATCCGTATTTTTCAGCTGTTGCTTCTGGCTTATCTGCAACATTATAATCATATTTTACAGAGCCAATTTGTACTTTGCTAATTTCTGTTGCCGCAAATGTAGTTATTGGTGCTATACACATAGTAAATAAGAACATTAATACAGCAGTAATTAGTATTTTACTTTTCTTCATAATTTTTCCTCCTAATTTTCTCTTTTCTTTTTATTATTAATCACTACAGTAGTAGCAATACCTAACACTGATATAATAGATAATATTATATATGTTCCAATATTATCTCCTGTTTGTGGATTAGTAATATTTTCTGTCTTTTCTGTATTTACTTGTTTTGCTTTAACTTCAAATTTAGTAGTTGCTGAGCCCCCATCACTAAATTCAACCTTAATTGTATGTTCACCAACTGATAGTGTATCAACATATTCCTTATTTAAAGTAATAACTGTACTACCAGATACTGCTTTATAATTTTTAGCATCAACTAATATTCCATCAATATATAGTTTGCCATCAAATAAACTAAAGTCAGCATCTATTCTAAATATTGCATTTTTTGATTCATCAATAGTATATATTTGATTTGCACCTTCAGTAAACTTATATTCTTTAGGAATAACTTCTTCTTTTACATATTGGAATGTAAATTCATAAGTACATCTAGTATAATAATCATATCTTGTTTCGCGCACAATTTCACCATTAGCAATATCACCATCAAGGTCATCATAATCCAATGCAGAACCTGTAAATTGCATATGAAATCCTTTAAAAACTTCACTTTTTTTAGTTCCAACATTTACTGCAGTTAATATTGCTTTATTTTCTGACCTATTTCCCACTATTTTTATAACAGCTACACTTGCATTGTCTGTTACTAATAAACTACCATTAAAGACTTGATAATATAGTGTTTTATCTAAATCTGCAAATGATTTTAATCCTTCTGTTAATTCATCAGTTTTAGAAAAATCTATTACATATTCTTGACCATTAGTTAAATCTACTACACCTTTTGATGATATATCATTATAAATATTTTTAACTGTTGTATTAATAGCTATTCCTATTCTTACAAATTTAACATCTAATGTCCCACTAAATTTGCTCGAATCTAATTTGAATGTAGATTTAGTTTCCCCTTCTATTTTTGTCATAGGATAATACCAATTATTGATATTTAATTTTATAGGTGTATTAGCACCAGAAACACTTGTATCTTCAATTTCTTCAACAACAAACTTGTACTCTGCTTCATTTAAATCAATTACCATATTATTTGAAATATCAGCAACTAAATCCTCGCCTTTGAATAACTGTACCTTTGCAATCTTATCATATTCTACATAACCATCATGAATTGTTCCACCTTTAAAATTTAATGTTACTTCATTTTTTGATTCAGCAAATACATTCGTAATAAATGCAAATATACCAATCATAAATACTAATAATAACATTTTTAATCTTTTCATTTTGCCATCTCCTTTCATCATTCCTCATACCTAACTTCACTCATATAGTTAAATCCACTTAAGAAATAATCGTATTGATATTCTCTTACTCTATTTTCCATAATATCATTTATAGGTATAAGAGTTAAATCTTTTAATACTACATATTTATATGTAAAAGTTAATACTTCATCATAATATTTCGTTAACATATTAATTTTTACTGTAGTAGTAACTGTTTTATTTAAATCAGTATCAAAATAACTCATTAATTCATAAAAGGCTTTATCTGTTTTTACTATTCTTTCATTATATATTCTAATTACTTTTTCACCTTCATAATTACCACTTACTTTTTGAATAGTAGGATACTTCTCATTACCATAATTCTTACTATATAAAATATTATCTTTTGCATAAACATAATTAGACATAAAATCATAATCTATTTTTTTACCAAGAAATTCTGTTGAATATTCCCATTTTAGATAATCACTTAAACTATAATTAGCTTTTAAATACATATCATAACTATCATTTATTTTATTATCTGTATTATTATCATGTAATGTATATATAGTATCATTATAATCATAAAATTTTATATCTGGTCCAGCATCAGGAGTAATATTCATAACCTTGATATTTTTATCTACATCATATACTTTTTTATAAGTAAATTCTCCACTATCTAATTTTTCTGGATTGAAAATATATATGGAATTATTATTTATAAAGGAGTATTTACTAAAACATGTATCTTCGTTTAATATTTCTCCACCAGTTAATTTTAAATACTTTTTATCTGGGTATTTCTTTTTTAATTCTTCTAAAATAGATGTTGCCTCTTTAGGTGTATGATCTATCGGCATTGGTTTATTACTTATTATAGCAATAATAACCACTATAGATATTAATATAACAATTCCTATAATAGCATAAATTATTTTTTTATTCTTCATATTACACCTATTTTTCTATATATCCACTTGTCTTTTGTAAGTACATATCGTCAGTTACTGGTTTATATCTTTCTCCATCATATTCATCATTAAATCCATTATATGCCTTATATATTTCATTTGTTTTGGTATCATAAACCCTTTCATAACCAAGTGTGGCATCACTTTGTTTTTGACTCATAATATCAAAAGATGTATTTCTTTTATTCCATGAATCCATTATTCCATCACTTATCTCATTACCTATTGCTCTAATTTGCTGGAAATTTTTCATAACGGCATCTTGTTCATTATTAAATCCATTTATAAATGTATCTGTAAAACTAAGTGAAGAACAAATAGTATTTAATGTATCTTCCCAATCAATAAATTCATCTTTTGGTGTAGTAATAAAAATCGTATCATATACACTTAAGTATTGTATATCTATTTGTTTTCCTGAAATTATATTTTCATAAACATAATAAGTACCTACATCATATACATAAGCAGTAAATATTCCTTCACCTTCTTCGCCATTTGCATCTTTAAATGTTGCCCTTAACATATCTCCACCTAAACTGCCTTTACCTAAATTCTCACTTACAGTAAAATCTGTTAAAGTTGGAAAGGTAAATGCAGCCGTATTATTTAAAGTACCTAAATCATTAAATATTTTATAAAATCCTTCGGTATCTTTAGTGGCTATTACACTAGTTTTTGCAAACATATCATTTGGATAGTATTTTTGTTGCCATCTTTTTGCATCTTCTGATTTGTTATATCCTTCTGTTTTCATATTGAAGAAAAATTGATAAAGTGGTTTATCTGGATTATATACTTTAATTGTATAATGAATATAATCTCCCAATGTATCTACTTTCCATCCTTTTGGTATCTTAATAGAAAACTCATTTGTTTTATAATCTTCAAGTTCTATTTTACTAGCCTCTGATTTTACTATTTTAATGTTTTTGTCTGGATTATAAAATAGTCCTTTATCATTATCTTTAGTTAATAAAAGAATACCTCCTATTACTATTAGAATAACTGTACTTATTATAATAAGATTTCTTTTTGAAATATTTAATTTTCCAATCTTAATCATATCGTTCCTCCTTCCTAATTATTATTATAAGTTAAATGTCTAAATAGAACAATAGACTTGTCTTAAAAATCATTGTTTTTGCTGGAAAGTTATTTTTATTATTTAAAAAGTATAGTATAATAGTGCTTAAGGAAGTGGTACTTGTGAATTTTAAAGAAGTTTTAAATAAATATTTGAAAGAATTAAATTGTTCTTCAAAAAAATTATCAAATGAATCTGGACTATCTGAATCAGTTATAAGTAGATATAGAAGTGGTGAAAGAACTCCATTAAAAAATAGTGAACAATTAAACAAATTAACTAAAGCTCTTTTTAATATTGCTAAAGATAGTGGTAAAAATAAATATACTTTTAATAAAATAGTAAGTGATTTTAATAGTGTATTAACTAGCAATGACTTTGACTATACTACATTTAGTAATAATTTAAATACTTTAATAACATCACTAAACATAAATACTCATGAAATGTCAAAGTACATTGTATTTGATGCCTCACATATTTCAAGAATTAGATATGGTAAAGCTAGACCATCTAATCCAGTAGAATTTTCAAATAAAATTTGTTCTTATATTTTAAATAGATATAAAAATCCAGATGATATAAATAATTTAATGATGATTATTGGATGTAAAAAAAGTGATTTATCAAATGAAAAAATCTATAGTACTTTATTTAATTGGTTAACTAGTGAAATAGTTCCTGTTAAAAATCAAGTTTCCGATTTTTTACATCATCTTGATTCATTTAACCTAGATGATTATATAAAAGTAATAAAATTTGATGAATTAAAAGTTCCTAGTATCCCTTTTTATAAAGCTAAAACTAAACATTATTATGGTATTGAAGAAATGAAACAAGGTGAACTAAACTTTTTTAAAGGGACTGTTTTATCTAAATCTAAAGAAGATATATTTATGTGTAGTGATATGCCTATGGAAGATATGGCTAAAGATATAGATTTTGGTAAAAAATGGATGTTTGCTATTGCTATGTGTTTAAAAAAAGGGCATCATCTAAATATTATTCATAACTTAGATAGACCTTTTAATGAAATGATGCTTGGTCTAGAAAGTTGGATTCCTATTTATATGACCGGCCAAATATCTCCTTATTATTTAAGTAATCTTAAAAATAATATATATAATCATTTAAACTATGTATCAGCAGCAGCAGCTTTATCTGGAGAATGTATAAACGGTTTTCATAATAAGGGGATGTATTATTTAACTACTAATAAAAATGAAATTGAATACTATAAAGAAAAAAGTGATTTACTTCTTAAAAAAGCTAAACCACTTATGGAAATTTATAGGGAAGGCAAT
>ERZ780149.1320-NODE-1320-length-27742-cov-4.809477_pt1 | contig 27742 bp, 18 predicted proteins | sample MGYA00511367_ERZ780149 | MGnify/ENA primary metagenome ERZ780149 (study PRJEB29588, sample SAMEA2153852) | human gut metagenome | biome: human gut; feature: human-associated habitat; material: faeces | place: Denmark | collected 2008/2010 ... | reverse complement strand
GAGGACGGCCGCACCCGCACCCTGGAGGAGGTGGGCAAGGAGTTCAACGTCACCCGCGAGCGCATCCGCCAGATCGAGGCCAAGGCCCTGCGGAAGCTCCGCCACCCCTCCCGCAGCAAGAAGCTCAAGGACTTCCTGAACTGAGGGACCGGCCATGACATTGGACTTTGACCGTATGCCCTCTCTGGTGCAGCCCCGGTTCAAGGGCGGCCAGGGGGAGGCCGAGACCCGCATCTTTCAGGACGGTATGGGCAAGATCCTGCGGCTGACGCTGGAGCCCGGCTCCTCCATCGGCCTTCATACCCACACCGACAGCTGCGAGGTCATGTATTTTCTGTCCGGTACCGGCGTGTGCCTGGACGATGGCGTGGAGACGGCGGTTTATCCCGGCCTGTGCCACTACTGCCCCCAGGGCCACAGCCACAGCGTTGTAAACACCGGCACGGAGCCCCTGGTGATCCTGGGCATTGTGCCCAGCGCAAAATAAGAGAAAGAATCGACGAATCATGGATCTGCAACAGTTTTTCAAGGAAAATCCCCGGGTGGCCATTGCCTTTTCCGGCGGGGTGGACTCGTCTTACCTGCTGTATGCCGCTCTGCGTTACGGCGCCCGGGTCCGGGCGTATTATGTGAATTCCGCTTTCCAGCCCCGGTTTGAGCTGGAGGACGCCCGGCGTCTGGCCGGGGACCTCCACGCCGACCTGCGAGAGCTGCAAGTGGACGTGCTGTCGTCTCCCACCGTGACGGCCAATCCGCCGGACCGGTGCTACCACTGCAAGCGCGTGATCTTCCGCACCATTGCCGCCGCAGCGGCGGAGGACGGCTTTCCGGTGCTGCTGGACGGCACCAACGCCTCCGACGACGCCGGGGATCGCCCCGGCATGCGGGCTCTGCGGGAGCTGTCGGTGCGGTCGCCCCTGCGGGAGTGCGGCCTGACCAAGGACGAAATACGACGGCTGTCCCGGGAGGCAGGACTTTTCACCTGGGACAAGCCCGCATATGCCTGCCTGGCCACCCGCATCCCCACCGGACAGCCCATTACCGCCCGGGACCTGGCTGTCACCGAGGCGGCGGAAATGTATCTGTTTTCCCTGGGCTTTACGGACTTCCGGGTCCGCCTGGCGGGCCGCAGCGCGAAAATTCAGCTGCCCGCCGCCCAGATGCCCCACCTGCTGGAGCACCGGCAGGAGATCCTGGACCGCCTGGGGCAGGACTACGACGCCGTATGGCTGGACCTGGAGGCAAGAGCATGAACAGCGAGATCCGCAAAATGCTGGAGGGCGTGCGCCAGGGGACCGTGTCCGTGGATGACGCGCTGCTGGCCCTGAAAAAGGAGCCCTTCACCGACATCGGCTATGCAAAAGTGGACCTGCACCGCGGCATCCGCCAGGGCGCGGCGGAGGTGATCTACGGCGCGGGAAAGACTCCGGCCCAGATGATCGGCATCATCGGCGTCATGCGCCGGCGGGGCCAGCGGACCATTCTCATCACCCGCCTGTCTCCGGAGGCGGCTCAGGAGATTGCCGCCGCATACCCTCTGGACTATCACGAGGATGCCCGCTGCGGCATCATCGGCACTGTGCCGGAGCCGGACGGCATCGGCCGCATCGTTATCGCTACCGGCGGCACCAGCGATATTCCCATAGCGGAGGAGGCCGCCCTGACGGCGGAGGTCCACGGCAACGAAGTGCTGCGGCTGTACGATGTGGGGGTGGCGGGCCTGCACCGCACCCTGCACCATATGGACGATATCATGAGCGCGTCGGTGATCGTGGCCATCGCGGGAATGGAGGGGGCTCTGGCCAGCGTGCTGGGCGGCCTGGCAGATTGTCCGGTGATCGCAGTACCCACCAGCGTGGGCTACGGCGCCTCCTTCGGCGGCCTGTCGGCCCTGCTGTCTATGCTGAATTCCTGCGCCAGCGGCGTATCGGTGGTGAACATTGACAACGGCTTCGGCGCCGGGTATTTGGCCAGTATGATCAATCACATGGAGGGAAAGAAATGAGGACCCTGTATCTGGACTGCGGCATGGGCGCCGCCGGAGATATGCTGACGGCGGCGCTGCTGGAGCTGCTGCCCCAGCCCGACGAATTTGTCAAGCGTCTCAACGGCCTGGGTATTCCCGGGGTAACATACCGCCTGGAACGGGCGGAAAAGTGCGGCATTACCGGCTCCCGAGTCACCGTGACGGTGAACGGGGAAACGGAGCATGACCACGACCATCATCACGACCACGACCATGAGCACGTCCACGACCATGAGCACGACCACGACCATGAGCACGCCCACCATCACCACAACGGTATGCACGAGATCGGCCACATTGTGGAGCGGCTCCCGGTGTCCGACCGGGTGCGGAGGGACATTCTGGCGGTATATGACGGCATCGCCCAGGCGGAGAGCCATGTCCATGGCGTGCCGGTGACGGACATCCATTTCCACGAGGTGGGCACCATGGATGCCATGGCAGACGTGACGGCGGTGTGCCTGCTGATGGAGGAGCTTGCACCGGACCAGGTGATCGCCTCCCCGGTCCATGTGGGCAGCGGAACTGTCCGCTGCGCCCATGGTATCCTGCCGGTGCCTGCCCCGGCCACGGCATACATCCTCCGGGATGTGCCCATTTACGGCGGCGGGATCGACGGGGAGCTGTGTACCCCCACCGGTGCGGCTTTGCTGCGGCACTTTGTCACCCGCTTCGGCGATATGCCGGTGATGACCCTGCGGGCCGTGGGCTGCGGCATGGGCCACAAGGACTTTCCCCGGGCCAACTGCCTGCGGGCCATGCTGGGGGACACGGCGGCAGACATCGGCGACGTGTATGAGCTGGCCTGCAATCTGGACGACATGACCGGCGAGGACATTGCCTTCGCTATGGAGCGTCTGCTGGAGGCCGGGGCGCTGGATGTGTACACCGTGCCCATTGGCATGAAAAAATCCAGGCCTGGCGTGATGCTGTGCGTTCTGTGCCGGGAGGAGCAGCGGGAGGAAATGGCCCGGCTGCTGCTGCGGCACACCACCACCCTGGGCGTCCGGGAGAGCCGGCACCGGCGCTATACCCTGTCCCGCGCGGAGGAAACGGTGGATACACCCTGGGGCCCTGTGGCCCGGAAGCTGTCTCAGGGCTGGGGCGTCCGGCGGCAGAAGCCGGAATATGAGGACCTGGCCCGTATTGCCCGGGAACAGGACCTGCCCCTGGAGCAGGTCCGTCAGCAGATCAGGTAAACAAAAAGCCTCCCCCATGGCATCGCCATGAGGGAGGCTTTCGCTATTTTTCCACCGCTTCCGCTTCCTGCCGCAAAAACGACACGAACTGCCGGGCTGCCAGGGAGATATATCCATCCTTGGGCAGGAGGATGCCCATGCGCCGGGCCACCGGCGGCATCAGCCGTGCGGCATGGACCCGGTACGACGTGCGCTGCAGCAGCAGATGAGGCAGCACACTGACGCCCAGACCGCTTTCCACCATGGCCAGGATGGTGTAGTCATCCTTTACCCGATAGCCCACCCGGACCCCGGCCTGCCGCAGCTGCGGTTCCACCGGGGCATTGTCCTCCGGCTCCAGCAGGATGAAGCATTCCCCCCGCAGCTGCTCCAGGCTCAGCTCCTCCGCTCCGGCCAGGGGATGTTCCCGGGGCAGGATCACAGAATAGCAGTCCTCCAGCAGGGGCAGAAACGTCAGATCCTCGGTCCCCGGGTCGATCATCAGCCCCAGGTCCACGGTGCCCTCCCGGAGCCACTGATCGATATGGGCCACGTCACCCAGCTTCAGCTGAAACCGAATCTGGGGATACAGCTGCCCGAAGGCCTTCAGCCGCTGGGGCAGCCAGTGGCAGGACACGCTGGTAAAGGTGCCGATAGACACCGTGCCGCCCCGCAGGTCCCGAATCTGATCCAGCTGGTCCAGAAGCACCAGCTCCTGGCGCACCAGCTCCTGCAAAGTCGGCAGCAGACACCGACACTCCGGCGTGGGCATCACGCCCCGCTTGCCCCGAACAAACAAGGTCAGTCCGAACTCCGTCTCGGCGGATTTCAGAATCTGACTGACCCAGGCCTGGGTATAGTTCAGCTGCTCCGCCGTGCGGGTCAGGCTGCCGGTCTCGGCGATTTTGGTCAGGATGCGATATGTGTTGTCAGCCATAAGCTTTTCTCATGCTCCCCACGAAATATATTTATTTTACAGGATGCGCTTTATGCGGTATGATAAATTGGTTCCGCGAAAAGCGGAGTATTTTGTGGAATAGGGACAAGGAAGAAAGGAAAATCGCTATGAGCCAGTCTGTCATCGAGGAAACCCAGGCCCCGCCTGTCGGGGCCGAAGAAACCCACAAGGGACCCACCTGCTATAAAAAGGAGATCGGACCCGAAAACTTCATTTTCATCGTGCTGTTTGTGGCCTTTTTTGCGCTGTTTGCCGCCAAAATGGGCCTGGGCAACACCATCAACACCATGATCAACACCGCCTTTGTCCTTCTGACGGATACGGTGCTGTATCTGACGGCCCTGTGCGTCATCATGGGGGCCATTTCGGCGCTGTTTTCCGAGTTTGGCCTGGTGTCGCTGATGAACCGGATGCTCAACCCCTTCATGCGGCCGGTATACGGCCTGCCGGGGGCGGCGTCCGTGGGCGTGGTGACCACATTCCTGTCGGACAACCCGGCCGTTCTCTCCCTGGCCCAGGACCGTTACTTCAAAAGCCTGTTCAAGGCGTATCAGTTTCCGGCCCTGACCAATCTGGGTACGTCCTTCGGCATGGGCTTCATCGTGTGTACCTATATGATCAGCCTGTCCCCCGGCAAGGGGGTGAACTACACCGGCGCGGCCCTGACTGGCCTTCTGGGAGCGGTGGTAGGCAGTATCGTATCCACCCGGATCATGCTGGCATTTACCGCCAAGGTATACGGCCGGGAGCAGCCCATGATTGACGGCGGCACCCTGTCCCTGGGGGGCAAGCGGGTGCGTCCCGTCCGGGCCGGCGGCACCGGTACCCGCTTCATGTCTGCCCTGCTGGACGGCGGCATGGACGGCGTGAAAATGGGCGTGAGCATCATACCGGGCGTGCTGGTTATCTGCACGGTGGTGATGATGCTCACCAACGGCCCGGCAGAGAGCGGCCTGTATACCGGCGCGGCCTACGAGGGCATCGGACTTCTGCCCAAGCTGGCGGATAAGCTCAGCTTTATCCTGACGCCGCTGTTCGGCTTCTCCTCGCCGGAGGGTCTGGCGGTGCCGGTGACGGCTCTGGGCGCAGCCGGTGCGGCCATCAGCCTGGTGCCCCAGCTGCTGGCCGAGGGGAAGGCTGCCGGCGGCGACATCGCGGTGTTTACCGCTATGTGCATGTGCTGGAGCGGCTATCTCAGCACCCATGTGTCCATGATGAACAGCCTGGGGTGCAACCATCTCATCGGCAAGGCCATCATCAGCCACACCGTAGGCGGCCTGTGCGCCGGCGTGGCGGCCCACTGGCTGTATGTGCTGTTCGCGCTGCTGTAAAGTCTACTGTATCTGTGGAAACGTGTCAAGAAAAATCGAGCCGGTCTTCGAACCGGCTCGATTTTTTCTTGCTTTATACAGATCAGACCCTGGGCCTGCGCCGCACGCACAGAAGGGGGCAGACTACCAGCAGAGCCAGGGGGATGAGATAGGCATACAGGGAGCAGGTAACGGGGGTCCACAGGCGGGCCAGGGACAGGATGCCTGCCGCCTGCACGCCCACCAGCTCCAGGGCCGCCGGGCCCACCAGTCCGGCGCAGCATACCACCACGGCAGCGTTCACCGTCCGGCACAGGCTCGACAGCAGGCACCCGGTCATGGCGGCAGCCAGCAGCACCAGCAGCCGCCGCAGCAGGCATCCGGCCAGCCACTGTCCCACGGTGCAGTCTGCGGCCAGGTCTGCAAAATGGGCCACACTGCGCAGCGGGGCGGACAGGGCCGTCAAGCCGCCGTAATACGATGAGACCTGGTACACCTGCCGCAGGGTCAGGGTCAGCCATATCGCTGCCGCCAACAGGGCAGACAGGGTCAGCTTGCAGCGGGGCGCCCGGCGGCGGCCCCGGGGCGTGGCCTGCAGCAGCGGCAGCATCCGCTGCTGCCGCTCTCCGGCGAAGGTGCCTGCCGTAAGCAGTGCCGCTGTCAGCAGTGCCGCCATGGCCGGAATGTGCTGGCTGCCGCCTACGTCGCCGCCGCACAGAGTGAACATGGGCGCAGGATTCAGCACCCACAGGCCGGTGTCCAGCTTTTTCAAGGCCTCGTCCTCCACGGCGGACAGGGCCGCCAGCTGGGCGGAGCGGATCTCGGACTCCGGCCAGCCTTCCACCTCCGCTATGCGGGCCCGGATGGCCCGGAGGGTGTCCTCCGTGGCAGGGCCCCGGAACTCATTCTGAAAGGCGGCGGTGTCCGTGTCGTACAGGGACACGTCCGCCGTGGGGGCTGCGGCTGCCCGGAAGCACCAAAGGGCAAAGACCAGCAGCACCAGCAGTCCCTTGTGATACCATAGGATTTTCCTGAACTCGAACCCCGTCAGGGTCAGCCGGCCGGAGGCCCGGGAAAACACGGGACGCAGCCGGGCCGCCAGACGCTGGAACACGTTGGCTCCGGCCATGGGCCGGTGATGCCCGGCATAGACCACGGCTCCTGCCGCTGCCAGCACCAAAAGCGCCGGCAGCAGGGCGGTACACAGCATGGCTCCGTTTACCGCCCGGCCCAGCAGGTTGATATTCAGATAGTGCAGAAACGTCTTTTCCATGCCGACGAAGGAAAACACGTTGATGTACCGAAGGGCCACGATGGCATAGCTGTCCGGCACAAAGGCGAACAGACTGTATTCCACCGCCAGAAATGCGGCGGCGGCCACCATAGCCGTCTGCAAATGGTGGATCAGCTGAAGAATCAGCCACAGCAGCAGTCCCATCAGCCACATGCCAAGAGCTTTTAGCAGGCAATACGCCCAAAGCACCTGGCGGAGCGTCAGCGGGTACGGGAAATTCTGAAAGATTTCGCTGGACTGGGCGGCGGCGGACAGGTCGCCCAGCCCGCCGTACAGCAGACTGTCGGTGACAAGGCCCGTCAGCATCAGAAGGGCTGTGCCCAATGCGGCGGAAAGGCCCAGAATCCCCACCCGGCGCAGGGCAAGCCATGTCCGGCCTCGGGGGCTGCCAAACACCAGGTAGCGCAGACTGCTGCGGCGCTCCTCCGTCAGCCGCAGCACCGTTACCAGCATCCACAGCAGGATGCACACGGACAACACACCGTCCTGCAAGAAATTTTCCAGTCCGGCAGTCTCCGTCAGGGTCAGGGACACATCCGTGCTGCGGGGAAAGTCCCGGTCCGTTTTCTTCACGTTTTCCGCATGGAATTTTCCGGCGTTGCTGTCCATGAAAATGGACAGGGTGGGCATGTTGGCGGCATTTTCGTGGATGGTATCCAGATATCCGGGGTACGCCGCCAGGTAGTCCAGCTGCTGCCGGAGGGTCTGCTGGGCCTGCTGCCGGGCGGTAAAGGCGGCTTGAGCCTGGTCGCTGAGATCATATGCCATGGCTGCCGCCTCATAATCGTCGCCCAGCACCTGCCGGGCCTGATCCCGGTATAGCTCCAGCAGGTCCGGGTCATCCGTGCTGCGCCAGAGCAGGGCCGTCATATAGCGGCGGCTCTCCGCCTCCATCTGAGACAGGGCGGCAGACGGGTCCGGGCTGGCTGCCAGCTGAGCCACGGTCTGCCGATAGGCGGCGGCAAAGCCGGGGGCGTTGTGATGGTCCACCCGGTGGAAAAACACCACCGCCGCCATCAGCACCAGCAGCCACAGCAGACTCCTGCGGGAGAAAACACGCCTGCACTCACGCATGGGGATGCAGCCGCCGGATATAGGCGTCCTCCAGGTTGGCCGCGCCGCAGCCGCGGATAAATTCCTCCGCCGGGGCGTCCGCCAGCAGGACGCCGTGGTGCAGCAGCAAAATCTCACTGGCAATGGATTCCACGTCGCCGGTGATGTGGGTGGTGATAAGGACGATTTTGTCCCGGCCCAGCTGCCGGATATACTCCCGCAGGCGCACCCGCTCCTCCGGGTCCAGTCCGGCGGTGGGTTCATCCAGCAGCAGGACCTTGGGCGCACCCAGCAGGGCCTGGGCCAGCATCACCCGCTGGCGCATGCCGCCGGAAAAGCCGCCTACCCGGCGGTGGGCCGCGTCCCACAGGTTCACCACCTGCAGCAGCTCCCGAAGCTGTTCCCGGGCGGCCCGGGGCCTCAGCCCCTTCAGCTGGGCCATGTACAGCAGGAATTCCCAGGCGGTCATGTCGTCGTACATCCCCTGGCTCTGGGGCATGAAGCCCAGCACCTGCCGGAACGCCGGCCCCATGGACAGAATGTCTGTCCCGTCGAAGGCAATGGTCCCCACCTGGCGGGGCAGCAGGTCGCAGATCAGGTGGATGAGGGTGCTTTTCCCCGCACCGTTGGGGCCCAGCAGGGCTGTGATGCCGGGGGCAAAGGTGTGGGTAAAGCCTGTCAGGGCTTTCTTGTCCCCGTAGGAATGGGACAGGGCGTGAATGGTCAGTTCCATATTATCCGTGGCTCCTTGCCGTGGGGTCCACCAGTTGGATCAGCTCCAGGCGGTCCAGGTGGTGGGGGTCGATGTAGTGGGTGATGGTCCCGCCGTCGGCGGAGAAGTAAATGGCGGTGGCGGTGGTGTATTCCAGGAAGGGAAAGTATAGCCCTATCCGTTCTTGCTCAACCTTCCCCAGAAGCTGGTAATCCCGGTCCAGGGCCCAAAGGGTGCGCTGCGTGAATTCCTTGGAGTCCGAGGTGCGCATGAAGATATAGTCCTTGGTGTAGCTTACCTCTGCGCAGTAGACATCCATGGGGAATTTTACGGACTCCTGATTGGTGGCTTTGTCGTATTCACAGAGTCCTACACCGGCGCGAAAATAGTGCAGCACTCCATCCAGATTCACGATCTGACTGCTCATCTCATCCCAGTCCTCAAATACCCGCTCGATGCGCCCGGTTTCCAGGTTGCCTTCTGCATAGGCGCGCTTTTCGGTGTTTGCCTGGGGCAGGGGAAAGTAGAGGTACCCGTTGCTGACAGACACATCCTCCGATGGCCACTCTGTGTGAAGCGGGATATCCTCCTGAAACAGCCGGGTGGTCGCTCCGGTTTCCAGCTGGATCTTGTAAACCGGCAGCGCATAGTCCGGGTCGGCCTGCGGCGGCATGGCCACGTAGATTAAGAAGCCGTTATCAAAGAAGTAACTGCCGCCTAAATGACTGGTCCCATTGGGCTCAAACTGCTTGGGCAGGTCAACAATCTCCCGGTGATTGGTGGCATCCATATCCATTTGAATCAGGGTGAACTCCTGATTATTATCCTGTACCCCATACAAGTGACCGTTGTAGTACCCAAGAGCAATGTCCATGTATGCATTGCAATTGGTGTCCTCATGCTTGCATTCAGGCTTATTGCATAGGATGTGGAAATCATGACTGCCCGGCTCAGCAAAGCGGATCAGGTAATCCCGCAGGGGATTCATACAGTAATTCCCTTTTTCAGTCTCTATGAAAAAGACGTCTATGTCCTGATACCGGTACGCTCCCGGCTGGACCTCAAAGTCTGCGGCAGTGGGGACGGTGGGTTTGGTGGCGCAGGCGGTGAGGGCGAGGGCCACGGCGAGAGCGAGAAGCAGCGAGGGGAGAAGGCGTCGTTTCATAAGAAGAACTCCTTTCTGCGGCGGGCGATATCGGATAAACCCATTATAGCAGATGGATTTATCCGGTGTCAACTGTGAGTTAGCCGTGGGCTCTGGCATTGCTGGTGTCCGGCATCGGAAGGAGCTCCAAATTGGACAGATCGCTGGTGTCGATATAGTGGGTGATCTTTCCGTTGACCCAGAAGTAGATGCTGTCTGCCGTGATGGCATACGGCTGGGGGAACCATCTGCCGATCTTTTCCTGCGGGGCCTTTCCCAGCAGGTTATAGTCCCGGTCCAGCACCCAGAGCGTGCATTGCTCAAAGTCCTCGGTATCCGTAGACCGCACCAGAATATAGTTCCGGGTATAGCAGGGGTTCGCCGTGTATGCCTCCATAGGGAAGCGGACCGTTTCCACGCCTGTGGCCCTGTCGTATTCACACAGGCCGGCATCCGCCTTGAAGTAATACAAGGTGCCGTCCTGCTCCATTGCCCGACCGTTGCGATCGCTCCAGTCGGGAAGGGTTGCTTCCACCCGGCCTGTTTTCAAGCTCCCCAGGGCATAGGTGCATTCACCGGTGACCCCGTTGGTCATCATAAAGAAGAAACCATCCCCGCAAATATTCGCATATGAGCTTCCGCAGAAATAAGTGAACGGCGGGATATCCTCCTGAAACAGCCACCGGCCCTTTCCGGTTTCCAGGTCAAACTGGTAGATAGACATGGCCCATTCCGGGTCCGTTTCGATGGCGTCGTACATATAAAACAGAGAGCCGTTGTGGAACAGCAATTCGCCGCTGGCGTGCCGCGCACCATCCACAGCTGTCAAAACCGGCAGCTGCCCTACCTCCCGGCGGTTGGTGCCGTCCATATCCATGCGCTGTACTACCGGACCGTTGTCTTCGTAGGTGGTGGTGTAAAGATGCCCGTTCCAGTATCCCAATCCATAGTCGGTGTATGCATTGCAGTTATCGCTGCCATGTCCGCAGTTGGGCTTATTGCACAGGGGGTAGAAGCTCCGGCTGCCCGGCTCGGCGAAGCGGATGATTTGATCCCAGCCCAGGTAATACTGCCCCTGCTCCGTCTCCACAAAAAAGTCGCCCATGTCCTGATACCGGTATGCTCCCGGTTGAACTTCAAAGTCTGCGGCAGTGGGTGCGGCGGGTTTGGCGGCGCAGGCGGTGAGGGCGAGGGCCAGGGCGAGAAGCAGCGAGGGGAGAAGGCGTCGTTTCATAAGAAGAACTCCTTTCTGCGGCGGGCGATATCGGATAAACCCATTATAGCAGATGGATTTATCCGGTGTCAACTGTGAGTTATCCGTGGCTCCTTGCCGTGGGGTCTACCAGCTGGATCAGCTCCAGGCGGTCCAGGTGGTGGGGGTCGATGTAGGAAACCAGCTTGCCGCCTAAGGTGAAGTAGATGGCATTTGCAGTAACATACTGAAGTGACGGAAACTTGACTCCGTAGGGCTCCAGCTCCATCTGCCCCAACAGATGATAATTCCGGTCATATGCGTAGATGGTGCGGTGTGTATCCGCGTCATCGTCCGACGTGCGAACGATGATATAATCCTTGGTGTACTGCGGCAGGGCCAGGCTGCAATCTGTGGGGACCTTTACCGTCTCCGTGCCGGTGGCCTTGTCATATTCGCACAGGCCCACGCCGACGCGGTGGTAGTATAGTACATTGTCAAAGTTCACCATCGGACTGTTCGATTGGTTCCAATCTTCAAAAATATGCTCGATGCGCCCGGTTTCCAAATTGCCTTCCGCATAGGTGACACTGCCAGTCTCGCCGTTGAACATCGGAAAATACAGGTATCCGTTGCTGATAGACACCCCGACAGACGGCCAATCCGTATGCACCGGAATGTCCTCCTGAAATAGCCGGGTGATTTCCCCGGTCTCCAGCTGAATCTTATAAATGGCCATGGCATAATCGGGATCGCCCGAGGAGATGGGCATAGCCAGATAAATGAGATAGCCGTTGTCGAAAAAGTAGCTGCCGCCCAGCTGCTTACGCCCGTCCAGGGCGTTTTGCTCCGGGAGTCGGGCAATTTCCGTGTGGTCCGTCCCGTCCATATTCATACGTACCAGGACAAAGTCAGTGCCGTTGTCCTGCACCCCATACAGATGCTGATTGAAATAACCCAGGGCAAATCCCGCGTATGCATTGCAATTGGCATCGCCATGTCCGCAGTCCGGCTTATTGCACAAGACATAAAAATCATGACTGCCCGGCTCAGCAAAGCGGACCAGGAAATCCAGCAGGGGCTCCAGGCAGTAATTTCCCTTTTCCGTCTCCACGAAAAATCCGTCGCTGTCCTGATACCGGTATTCCCCTGGCTGGACCTCAAAGTCCGTGGCAGTGGGTGCGGCGGGTTTGGCGGCGCAGGCGGTGAGGGCGAGGGCCAGCATCATGCATATAAGAAAGAGTGTTTTTTTCATAATATCTCCTGTGATTTTCATGTTTGACATCCAATCTTTTCACGGTGTGTTTGTGGGTACAGGCGGTGGACCATGGCATCCCTCCTTATGGCGTGGGGGCGGCTTCTGTCCGCGGGAAATGGCTGCATGCGCACGGCCCAGAAGAAACCCCTCTACTATCTAAACGCCTGAAACGGCAATTTGCAACAGAGTTTCCATAAACTTTCTAAAATTTTGTTGAATTAAACATATTGCGAGGGACGAAATTGTGAATAAAAGCAAGAAAATTGAGGCGTGTACAAGTCGGAGACTATACAAAGTCCCACATCTTCTCCTCCCGCCGATTTGTTCTGAAACGGCGATTGCGACTCTGCTCCCGTATTGCCTTTTGGGCAAAATCCGCCGTGCACCGTTTCCGACAGGGGAGGAGCGGCATAGGATGGGATACCCGCGCCGGAGTGCGGCGGGGGAATCCGGATCGTGAGGTGCGCTATGAACTGCATACATAATTCATCCGGCGGCTCCCTGCGGGAGCTGCTGAGCCGGAACGTGGGTCAGTACGCCGCAGCCAGCTTTCTGGTGGGCTCCTGTCGCCTGGTGCGGCAGGAGGGCGTTCTGGAGGAGGTGGGGACGGACTATCTGGTGCTGCGGCAGGGGAGCGCCCGCACCGGGTGCGACCTGTATGCCCTGAAATTTATCGAATTAACGGACAGCGCTGGAACATGACACCATTGCGCCCGGCATCGGTTTGTGGTATGCTGGGGGCAGTGAGGTGAGAGCATGTACTACGTCTATATGCTGCGGTGCCGGGACGGGAGCCTGTATACCGGCACAGCGGCGGACCTGTGCCGGCGGATGCGGCAGCACGCGGGGGGAGGCTCTGCCTGCGCCCGGTATACCCGGGCCCATCCGCCCCGGGAACTGGCCGGGGTATGGCGCACGGAGCGGCAGGGGGACGCTCTGCGGCTGGAATACGCCGTGAAGCAGCTGACCCGGCGGGAAAAGCTGGCCCTCCTGCAGCGTCCGGATACGGCGGCGGAGCTGGTTTCCGGCGGGACCGTGTTTGAGCCGGTGCCGGGGGTGACGCTGGATATGTGCCTGGAGGGAACGTTTCATGGATAAGCTTTACGCCGCCCCTATGGAGGGGCTTACCGGGTATTTGTGGCGGCAGGTCCACGCGGAGCTGTTCGGTCCGGCGGACAAATATTTTACGCCGTTTCTCTCCCCCAACGCCACCTGTACCTTCCAGCGGAAAGAGCTGGATGAGATCGACCCGGAGCACAACCGGGGACTCAACGTAGTGCCCCAGCTGCTGACCAACCGGGCAGAGCATTTCCTGTGGGCTGCCCGGGAGCTGCATGACCGGGGCTTTCGGGAGGTGAACTTCAACCTGGGCTGTCCGGCAGGTACCGTGGCCGCCAAGCGGAAGGGGGCGGGCCTGCTGGCCTATCCCCAGGAGCTGGACCGGTGCCTGGAGGAGATCTTTGCGGGATTGCCCCGGGGAATGACGGTGTCCGTCAAGACCCGGATCGGGAAAAACGACCCCGGCGAATGGCCGGGGCTGCTGGAGATCTATCGGAGGTACCCTCTGGCGGAGCTGATCGTTCATCCCAGGCTCCAGAAGGAATTTTACAAGGGAACGCCCCATCGGGAGGCTTTTTCCACCGTCTCCGGCCCCTGGCCGGTGGTGTATAACGGCGATATATGGACGGCGGAGGACGCTGCGGCGCTGTCCCGGGACTTTCCCGGGACAGATGCGGTAATGCTGGGCCGCGGACTCATGCGGGACCCCAGCCTGCTGCGGCAGCTGCGGGGCGGCCCCGCCGCCTCGGTCCGGGAAGTCCAGACGTACCATGACCGGCTGCTGGACGCCTATCGGCAGCGGCTCTCCGGCGATCTGCCGGTGATGCACCGGATGTGGGAGCTGTGGACGTACCTGGCCGCCGGATTCGACGGGGCGGAGCCGTATCTCAAGCGGATGCGCAAGGCGAAGAATTTATCGGAATATCAGGCCGCGGTGGACGCACTGCTCCGGGAGCAGCCGCTGGTATACAGCAAGGAGGGATGACCATGCGTCTGCTGATCGCGGAGGATGAGGTAGATCTGGCGGAGGCGCTGACCGTTTTTTGAGAAAAATCATTTTTCGGCGGACGCCGTCCACAACGGGCGGGACCATTGCCTTTACGGCGCAGCTGCGATAAAAAACGCTTACGGAAACGTTAGAAGGTGAAAAGCGTGTATTTTGCATACGGAGAAGCCGAAGCTTCCTATTTGCGGCAAAAGGATAAGCGGCTTTGCCAGGTCATTGACCGCATCGGACATATCGACCGCCCAGTGGATACGGACTTGTTTTCATCCGTCGTTCACCACATCATCGGGCAGCAGATCTCCACCAAGGCACAGGCGACCATCTGGCAGCGGATGCAGGATGCACTGGGCACCGTCAATGCCGAGACCATCCTGACAGCAGGTGTTCCCAAGCTGCAGGGACTGGGTATGACCTTCCGCAAGGCAGAGTATATTACGGATTTTGCCGAAAAAGTCCATACGGGCGCATTTGATCTGCATGCTGTGGAGCACATGAGCGACGAGGATGCGATCCGGGAATTAAGCAGCCTGAAGGGCATCGGCGTCTGGACGGCAGAGATGATTCTGCTTTTTTGTATGCAGCGCCCGGATATTTTCAGCTATGATGACCTTGCCATCCAGCGCGGGCTGCGCATGGTATATCACCATCGCAGCATTGACCGCAGGCTGTTTGAAAAATACCGCCGTCGCTTTCACCCCTATTGCAGCGTGGCAAGTCTGTATCTCTGGGCTGTGGCAGGCGGCGCAATCCCGGAGATGAAGGACTACAAGCCGAGTAATAAAAACAGAGGCAGCTTTTGAAGCGAGGTGCAGATCATGATATTTGTGCAGCATTACGATTCACCGCTGGGCGGCATCCTGCTGGCAGCGGACGGAATCGGACTGAGAGGTCTGTGGTTCGACGGACAGAAATACCTTGCCCGTGATCTGCCCGCAGAGCGTATCGGGCAGGATACACCCGCCCTTGCAGAAGCCAGGCGTTGGCTGGACATTTATTTTGCTGGCAGCCAGCCGGATTTTCTGCCGCCGCTGCACCCCGTCGGCACCGCGTTCCGGCAGTCCGTGTGGGAAATCCTTTTGCAGATTCCCTACGGAAGGACTACGACCTACGGCGAGATCGCACGGCAGCTTGCTGAAAAGCAGAAGCTTCCCCGGATGTCTGCGCAGGCGGTCGGCGGTGCGGTGGGTCATAATGAGATATCCATCATCATTCCCTGTCACCGTGTGGTCGGCACAAACGGCAGCCTGACCGGATACGCCGGGGGCATTGACAAAAAGAGGAAGCTGCTGGAATTGGAACATACCGATATGACCGGATTTTTCGTGCCGAGAAAGGGCACTGCACTTTTTTGACAAGCTGAAGGGGCGGCGTGACCGAAGTCACGCCGCCCCTTGAAAACACAAGGCTTTCCTCATCCTTGGATTTTACTGCTTTACGCCCACCCGGCATTCGGCTCCGGCGGATTTTTATGGGCAGCTTTATGCAAGAATGTCCGTCAGGTCGTCGAATACCTGGGACTTGGTGACCACCACCACATGGTCTCCCTCCTGAATCGTGGTGAGGCCGCCGGGAATGATGATTTTGTTTTCCCGGGCAATGGCGGCCAGCAGAACGCCCTTTTTCAGGGCCAGGTCCTTCAGAGGCTTGTCCAGCACCGAGCGGCTGGAGGCGGTGGCGGTGAACTCCAGAGCCTCCACGGAGCCGTCCAGCATTTTATACAGGCTCTCCACAGTGCTGCCCTGGGAATTGGCCAGAGCCCGGACATAGCGGGTGATCTGGTTGGAGGTCAGATCCTTGGGACTGATGATGCTGCCCAGCTTTGTCTCCTGCACCAGGTCCATGTAGTTGGGCCGGGTCATTTTGGCCAGCACCTTGGGGACTCCCGCCCGCTGAGCCGTCAGGGCCATCAGCAGGTTCTCCTCGTCCCGGTCCGTCAGGGCAACGAAGGCGTCGGTCTCAAAGATGTTCTCGCTGTCGATCAGGTCTGCGTCGGTGCCGTCGCCCTCAATGATCATGGCGCCGGGCAGGGAGGCCGACAGACGCAGGCACTTGTCGTGCTTCATCTCGACAATGCGGACCTTGGTATTGCTGCGGGCCAGCTCCCAGGTCAGGTACATGGTGATGCGGCTGCCCCCCAGAATGGATACGTTCTTCACTCTTTGCAGGGTGCGGCCGATGCCCCGGAGCATTTTTTGCAGCTCTGCCTTGGTGCCCACCATATAGAGCTTGTCCCCACTGCGGGGCACGAAGGAGCCGTCGGGGATGATAAAATTGTCCCCCCGGTGGGCGGCGCAGATCAGCACCTCCGCCAGGCGATTGCGGTGGAAATCGTTGAGGGACACCCCGGCCAGGGTGTCCTGCTCCGTTACCTGAAAACCGATCATATCGATGCGGCCTCCGGCAAAGGGCTCCACGGAAAAGGCCGCCGGGAAGCTCAGGATCCGGGCGATCTCCTGGGCCGCCCCCAGATCGGGGTTGATGAGCATGTCCAGGCCGATCTCCCGCTTGAGCATGGTGTCATCCCGGCGATACTCGGGGTTGCGTACCCGGGCGATGGTGTGCTTGGCCCCCAGCTTTTTGGCGATGAGGCAGCACACCAGGTTTGTCTCGTCCAGATTGGTGACGGCAATGACCAGGTCCGCGCTGCGGACCCCGGCAGTGTCCAGCACGCTGATGCTGGCTCCATTGCCCTCCACGCACATGACGTCCAGGGTGCTGTCGGCCCGGTGCAGGGCTGCGGCGTCGTCATCCACGATGGTGATGTCGTGATCCTCTACCGCCAGCTGCCGCGCAATGGCATAGCCGACCTTGCCGTTGCCTACGATGATGATTTTCATGCTTGCTCCTCTCCGCTGCCCGACGGCAGCCGGCGCCTGCGGCGCAGGATAACGGCGCTGTATTCCGCGCCCATGATCAGCACCGTGCCGCTCATATACAGCCACAGCAGCACCACGACTATCGTGGCGATGGAGCCGTACAGCACGGAGTAATTGGCAAAATGCTCCACATAATAAGAAAACGCCAGGGACAGGACCATCCATGCCGCCAGAGAGATGCCTACCCCGGGAGCAACTTCCTTCAGGGGACGGCGCTGGCCCTGGGCCAGCATATACAGCACCGTCAGCATCAGGAACATCACCACGCCCAGAACGATGAAGCGCAGATAGCTCCACAGGTCAATGAAGCCCTGCGGCAGGGCAATGAGCCCGGACACGAACTCCAGGGCCCGGCGGCCCACCGTCACCAACAGCAGTGTCAGCCCGATGGAGAGGATCAGCCAGACGGTAAACAGCAGAATGGCCAGCTGGTTCAAAAGCATCTTCCGGGGCGGACCCACGTTGAAGGCCTTGCGCAGGGAGTGCAGCAGGCAGCTGGTGGCACGCATGGGGAACCAGATGGAAAAGACCAGACTGAACCACAGCAGCTGGCGGCTGGCGTTGGCGGATACATATATTAAATACGCCTCCAGCACCGAAACCACGTCCGCCGGGACCAGCTGGGACAGAAACTGAGAAATGTTGTCCACATCCAGCTTCAGAATGCCCAGCAGCGTGCTGACAAACACCATCAGCGGAAACAGGGCGAACAGCAGATAATACGTCAGCGCTGCGCTGTCGCGCCCCACGTCATGCAGATAATACCGGCGCACCAGCTGCACCGCCACTTGCCCCGCTGCGGTGCGGGGCGACCATGCCTTTTTCACAGGAGTCATCCCTCCTAATTCCCATACAGTGTACCACATAGCGGCCAAAATGAAAAGAGAAATTTGTCCTGTAGGCTTTCGACGGTCCTGTTTAGCAGATTTTTGTAAAAATTTTATATGTTTTTTTGTATTTCCCTCTTGCGAGTTCTCGTTTGCTTTGATATAATCATTTCATCCAGAGAGAAAGTCGTTTCTGGAATTTACAGTAAAGAGGGTCGAATTATGGACAAACTTACCAACATCGTACGGGACGAAATTTCCCGCCAGTACAAGAGCGTTCGGCAGTTCGCTTTTGCGGTTGGCATTCCTCTGTCCACCATCAACAGCGCGCTGCACAACGGCATCGGCGGTTCCTCCTTTGACACGGTGGTCCAGATCTGCCGCACCCTGGGCATCTGCGCTCTGGGCGAGGAGAACATCCACCTGACCGAGGATACCCAGCGGATCCTGGATCAGTATGCCAAGCTGGACGATTACGGACGCCACACCATCTCCTCCGTGATGCAGGTGGAGTATGACCGCTGCACCAAGACGTTTGAGGACAGCTCCGAGCTCCGGGGCGGCTACTCCAGCGTCAACCTGTCCGCTCCCATTGCCAATGACGAGCCCGTCTCCATGAACGTGCTGGCCAGCCGCGAGGACTGAGCGGATCACATCATTCGTCGGTAAACAGCATAAAAAGAGGGTCTTCGACAGGGGTCGGAGACTCTCTTTTTATACGTTTCCACCAAAAATGCGTGTGATTTTTGGCGATTTTACGGAAGATTACGCTTGAAATTCCACGGTGTATCTGATATAATACAGTGTAATTGGCGGAACAGCGGCATTTTGCCTGGAGAGATTCTCGCGTTCGCGCCACCTTTTCAGATGGGAGAAAGATGCATGAAAGCAACAAGAAAAACCGGCACCTGGCTGTGGGCACTGCTGGCAGCCGCAATACTGACGGCGCTGCTGACGGCCACAGCCTTTGCCGGAGGCAACGATTTCCGCTGCTGGACCGTGGACGCCCGGCAGTGGACCAACCAGGGATACCGTTCCGAAAAGGATGGGGTATGGTATCTGTTTCTGCCTGCCGACGAGAGCCTGGCGGACACGGTGCTGTCCTTCAGCGGCAGCGTGACGGCAGCTTCTGCTGGGACACTGGACCGGGAGCATGGCACCCTTACCGGCGCGTTTGCCGCCAGCGACCGGGTGACCCTGACGCTGGACGGCGGTAAAACGGTGCAGATCTGCGCGAAGCAGAGCAGTCTGCCCAGCTTGCGCCTGACCCTTAACGGTACCACGCTGGAGCAGGTGCACCGGGACAAGAACGTGAAATATCCCGGCAACGACCTGGTGCTGACGGACGGCGACGACGTTTTCACCGGCACCGTGGAGTTCAAGGGCCGCGGCAATTCCACCTGGAGGGAATATGCCAAGAAGCCCTATCAGATCAAGTTCAGCAAGAAAACCTCCGTGCTGGGCATGCCTGCGGCCAAGAAGTGGATCCTCCTGGCCAATGCTTCTGACGACAGCATGATCCGCACCCGCCTGGTGTATGATGCGGCGGAGCAGATGGGCTTTCCCTATGTGACGGAATATAAATATGTGGACCTGTGGGTGGACGGCGAGTATCTGGGTGTGTATCTCATCGGCGAGAAGGCCGAGATCGGTAAAAACCGCCTGAATCTGCAGGATCCTGCCGGGGCCATGTTTGAGCTGGATAACGGCTTTGCCACCGACGAGGACCACTATTTCTTCGAGGGGCGGCTGAACAGCTACTTTGCTCTGAAGGAGATCGTGGAGGAGGATGACGCGCATATTGCCCAGGCCATGAGCAATTTCCAGACCGCCATGACCCGCTTTACTACGGCGCTGACCTCAGAGGGTTGGGAAAATCTGTCCTTGGCCCAGCTCAACCGCATGATCGACGTGGACTCCCTGGCCCGGTACTATCTGATGAACGAATACGTCCTCAACGGCGAGGGATTCTTTACCAGCTTCTTCTGGTATCAGGACGGCGCGTCCGATGTGCTGCATGTGGGTCCTCTGTGGGACTTTGACACCTGCATGGGCAACAGGCAGGAGAAGGTCACGGACTACAACGCCTGCGATACCTCCGTGCTCATGAAGAAGATGCTGAACATCCCGGCCTTTTATCAGCGGGTGCAGGAGCTGTATGCCCGGTATGAGCCGGTGCTTACCGGCATGGCCGGGCAAATTGACGGCCGGAAGGCCGAGATCGGCGTCTCCGCCGACCTGAATTACCTCCGCTGGAACACCCTGGGCACTGCAAACCCCAAGCCCGGCGGTATGCCCTTTGCTCCCACCTATGACGAGGCACTGGACCGGGTGCGTACCTGGCTCAATGGCCGCGCAGGGGCGTTCACGCCTGCCGTGCGTCCCCAGCAGCTGGGCTATTACTTCAACACCGCCCGCACAGTGATGTATCTGACCTATTCCGCCCCCCAGCAGACGGCCCTGCGTTTCGCTGTGTGGGGTGAGCAGGACGGGCAGAACGACCTGCACTGGTATCAGGCCAAGAAACAGAATGGCCGCTGGGTGGCCGAGGTGCCTCTGATCAACCACCAGGAGACCGGCACCTATATGGTCCACATTTACAACCAGAACGGCCTGCCCCAGGGACTTCTGGACCACGGCATCGTGGTGGTGGACAACCTGGTCCAGCCGGAAAAGCCCGCCCTGAAGGCGGCACTGTCCGCTGACGGACGGTATCTGAACCTGACGCTTACCGGCGGCAGCGACCTGGCAAAGGTGTGGTTCCCCACCTGGAGCCAGAAAAACGGTCAGGATGACCTGCAATGGTACGAGGCCCGGAAGCAGGCGGACGGCAGCTGGACATATTCCGTGCTCCTGAGCCGCCACAACACCACCGGCACCTATTTCATTCATGCCTACGGCAATAGCAAGCAGAATCTGGTGGCCCATACCACCGCTTATGTGGAGAAGATTCCCGGGCCGGAGATGAAGGCCGCCGTGTCCGCTGATGGGCGGTATCTGGACGTAACGCTGACGGGCCGCAGTGATCTGAGCCGGGTGTGGTTCCCCACCTGGAGCCAGAAAAACGGTCAGGATGACCTGCGGTGGTACGAGGCGGTGAAGCAGACAGACGGCAGCTGGACCTGCCGGGTGCCTCTGTCCAACCACGGCAGCACGGGTACGTATTTCATCCACGCCTACGGCAATGACAAGAAGAACCTGGTAGCTCACACCACCGCTTATGTGGAGAAGCTGGTGCAGCCGGAAAAGCCCGCCATGACGGCGGTGCTGTCTGCCGACGGAAGATATCTGGACGTGACTCTGACGGGCCGGGGCGATCTGAGCCGGGTATGGTTCCCCACCTGGAGCGCCGTGAACGGTCAGGACGACCTGCTGTGGTACGAGGCGGTCAAGCAGGCAGACGGCAGCTGGACCTGCCGGGTGCCCTTGGCCAACCACAAGAGCGCGGGGGGCTATTTCCTCCACGCCTACGGCAATGATAAGCGCAATCTGGTGGCCCACACCACTGTTTCCGTCGCTCAGGCCGTGTCTCCCCAGGTGTGGACCCAGCTGTCCGCCGATGGGCGGTACATGACTGTGACACTGACAGGCCGCAGCGATCTGAGCCGGGTGTGGTTCCCCGTCTGGAGCGCTGTCAACGGCCAGGACGACCTGCAGTGGTACGAGGCGAAAAAGCAGTCCAACGGTGACTGGACGTATACGGTGACGCTGGCCCGGCACAAGGGAGCGGGTACGTATTTCATCCATGTCTATGGCAATAGCAAGCAGAATCTGGTGGCTCATACCACCGCCTATGTGATCTGAAAGGAGGAACGAGCAGCCCGGAACACCTGATGGAGATCCCCTGCGACGAGTAGGAAATCAAAAATTGTAACGGAGGAAAAATATGAAGAAGGCATTATCTCTGCTTCTGGCGCTGATGATGGTGGTGGGTCTGGTCATGCCCCAGACCTGGGCCACCGGGCTCCAGGAGACGGAGCCGGACGCTGCCATTACGGAGACGCAGCCCGGCGACACCGCAGAACCTGACGCACAGCTGCCCCAGGCGGATACCATGTCCGGCAATTCCGCCGGGCTTACTCCCATCACCCGCACCAAGAATGCCGTGGCCAGCGGCGTGACCCTGGAAAAGGTGGTCATGCGCAACGTCAACGGCAGCCAGGTGGTGGGCTACCTTTCGGAGATCGACCTGAGCAAGGATGTGACCCTGAAGGCCAGCTACACCGGCTATTACTACGACGGCAGCACCGCTGCCCAGCGCAAGGCTATGGTCAGCAGCGGCCGGCTCAAGTGGGAGATGTCCCAGACCACCGCCCAGGCCGCCGCCTACGGACGGGCCTCGGATACCGAGGGCCGCGTGGTACTGGCTACCAACGCCGACTACTACAACATGCAGACCGGCGCGCCTACCGGCTACCTCATTATGGAGGGCAACCTGGTAAAAACCGGTAATGAGCCCTTCTTTGCCATTCTGAAGGACGGCTCCGCCGTGATCCGCAAGGCGGGCAGTGACACCTCCGACGTGGTGGAGGCCGTCTCCGGTCCCTATATGCTGGTGGAGAACGGCCAGATTGTTCCCGGCCTGGACCAGGGCGACCGCATGCCCCGCAACAGCGTGGGCATACGGGCCGACGGCTCCGTGGTATTCTTTGAGGCCGACGGCCGACAGGAGCCCATGTCCATCGGTATGAGCATGTATGAAGTGGCCAGTTTCCTGAAGGATGCCGGCTGCGTCACCGCTATTTATCTGGACGGCGGCGGCTCCGCCACCGTGGCAGCCTGTTATGAGGGCACCGACGAGCTGGTGGTTCGCAACAGCCCCAGTGACGGCCTGGAGCGCACCGTGTCCGACGCCCTGCTGGTGGTGTCCACCGCCCGCTTTGACGGCGATTTTGACCACGCGTCCGTGAGCCCCCAGAACGAGCTTTATACCCCCGGCAGCCGGGTGCCCTTCACGGCCCTGGGCGCTGACTCCGCAGGCGGCGCGGCCGACCTGCCTGAAAGCGGCCTGACCTGGGTGCTGGATACTCCCGCTGCCGGACGGATCGACGCCGCCACCGGTGTGTTTACCGCCGCCAGGGGCTATGTGGGCGATGTGCGGGTCCGCCTGACCTATCAGGGTCAGGATGTGGGCTCCGCCTCCATCACCATCGCCGAGCCCGATCAGGTGTCCTTCGCCGGCAAGACCCTGTCCCTGGACTATGACAAGACCAGCGACCTGGGCCTCACCGTCAAAAGCAGCCTGCGGGATATCCACTATCACGACGGCGACTTTACCTGGACCATCCGGCCTCTGACCGAGGGCACCACCGCCGCCGACATCGGCACCATCGTGGACAATCAGCTCCATACTGCCGCCAAGGCCAGCCAGACCCGTAAAGCAGAGATCACTGTCACCTATACCAAGGCAAACGGCCAGGAGCTTACCGATACCGTCACCGTGGAGATCGGCAAGATGCCCACCATCCTTCTGGACTTTGAGGACGAGAGCTCCAAGTCCGGCGTGAACGTGGGCGCCAACGCCGTGTGGGGCAACCTGAATAGCTTTTCCGGTCACAGCGCCCATAATCTGCCCGGCGTCAGCGACGCGGGCTTCGGCGTGGCCGGTCAGGTCAGCAAGGACCCCAACGGTCTGGACATCCCCTACGGGCCCATTACCGATTTCGGCCTGGCATGCCCCGACTTTATCAGCAGCAACGCGGAATGGGACTGCAACTCCGCCGGCGCACCCTATAGCTGGGACTGCGCCCAGGACCCCGCTACCCTGTTCCGCTCCATGGGCTATGAGTACTATGTGGGCGCCATCTCCACCGCCCAGGAGGGCGCGTGGGATATGTATGCCCGCCGCGTAGCTTCCAACGAGGGTCCCGTGCGCTTCGGCCAGAAGTCTCTGGAGTATCATTACGATTATACGAAGATCTCCGGCACCAACAACACCAACGAATACCTGCGCTACAGCGGCGAGGACGTGGTCATCGAGGGCCGTCCCACCGCCCTGGGCATGTGGGTCTACGCCCCGGAGGGCACGCCCAACTACTGGCTCAGCACCAGCGTGTCCTATTGGAACGGGGAGAAGTACGTTTCCACCAGCTTGCTGCACCTGAAGACTACCACCGTCAACGCCGCAGGCGAGACCGTGGACACCACCACCCAGTACACCGGCATCAACTGGTCCGGCTGGAAGTATGTGGAGGCCGATCTGAGCAGCGTGTATGACAAGGCCCAGGACGTGGAAAACCATCCCCTGAAGATCACCGCCGGCCAGGTGCTGCTGTGGACCATCATCATCGAGGGCGGCACCGGCGACGTGGACGGCAACAAGATCACCTGCGGCTCCCGGGCTGCCGGAAGCCTGTATGTGGACAACATCCGCGCGGTGTATGGCACCACGGCTGACGACCTGGAGAACCCCGTCATCACCTCTGTCCGCGGCGGCAGCGCCTCCGTCACCGGCTACACGGATCTGACGGAGCTGGCTGAGGACGGTTCCACCGTGCTGACGGACAATGAGCTGCAATTCTTTACCGGGTATTATGATCCCCAGGGCGAGAACCGCACCGGTGTGTCCGCCGAAAACACGGTCATCACCATCGACGGCCAGGACATCAAGAACTTTGCCAACACCGACCAGGCCGTTACCGGCTCCGTGACCCTGCCCAATGGCCGCCACAGCATCAAGGTGGAGATCATGGACGGCTTCGGCAACCGCGCCAGCGTCACCCGTACCTTTACCGTCAAGGGTCGTGCCGCCATCCCCACGCTGACTCTGGACGCGCCGTCCTATGCGCTGGTGGGCGAGAACTATGTGGTCAACGTGACCTCCCCCAATGCAGGGAAGATCGATTCCGTCACCGCGCACATCGTGTACGGCAACGTGGACCTGTTTGACACCGACGAAAACGGCGGCAAGGGCGCGTTCAACACCTGCGCTTCCCTGGGCTACGGCGAGGGCTTTGAGGGCACCAGCTCTGCTGCCCGCCGCACCACCACGGAAAAGACCGTCACCGTGAACATGAACCGTACCGGCTCTGCCGGGAAGGACCTGTTCACCTTCACCATGCCCATGCCCGTCGGGGTCACGGCACTGGACAGCCTGCCCATTTCCGTCACTGTGTCCTACACCTGTGACGGTGTCACCTATACCACCTCCACCGGCAGCCTGCGGCTGCCCATGCAGGGCTACTACGCCGTTACCTCCGACATTATGGTGGAGGGCGCGGGCGCGGCCAAGCTGTATGTGAAGGATATTGACGGCAGGGCAGCCTCCGGTGTGGACCTGTATGTGGGCGAAACCTGCATCGGCACCACCGACGGCTCTGGCCAGATCAGCACAGACTATTTCAACAAGCTGGCTGCCGGCTCCCGCACCGGTGTCATCGCCCGGAAGGACAGCCATCGCTCCTTCGAGACGATCATCGTCACCCGCCGCGCCGGCGGCAGCAGCGACGGTATGCCCGCATTCGTGCAGCTCAACGCCACCCCCAATGCCCAGAGCTGCCAGAACATCACCTGGGTGTCCAACCCCCTGACCGCGCAGGCCAAGGCCGTGGTTCAGTACAGCGAAAAGAACAGCTTCAAGGGCACCTTCTCCTCCAGGGCCCAGGGCCAGGTCACTCTGCGTGAGTTCACCACCTCCGGCGACGCCGCCTATGTCAGTACCGTGTCCCTGACCGGGCTGAAGTCCGGCACCACCTACGTTTACCGTGTGGGCGACGGCAGCAGGTGGTCTGAAAACATGACCTTCACCACCAGCCAGCCCGGCGCGGCCACCACCCGCTTCTTTGTCATCGGCGATACCCAACTCTCCGGCATCGCGGAGAGCGATCAGGAGGAGATCCGCCTGATGAACGCCATCGCCGCCAACATCAACAGCCAGCCCATGAACTTCGGTATCCAGACCGGCGACTTTGTGGACAACGGCGGCAACCTGGTCCAGTGGAACGAAATTCTGGATGTATTCTCCAGGAACTACGCCGACATTCCCGTGGTGCAGGTCATGGGCAACCATGAATATTACGGCGACCTGTCCGGCGGCAACGCCTCCAGCCTGTGGACGCTGCCCGACAAGCTGTATTACTCCGTGGAGTACGGCGATGTGTATGTGGCGGTCATCAACTTTGCTGCCAACCTGGAGGACGCCTGCCAGTGGCTGATCCAGGATGCGGCCAAGTCCAGCTGCACCTGGAAGGTGCTGGCCGTTCACCAGCCCGCATACTATACCAATCCCAACGGCAGCAGCGAGGCCTTTAACCGTTATATTCCCGCAGCCGCCGAGGCCGCCGGGATCAACGTGGTGTTCTCCGGCCACGACCACAGCTATGCCCGCACCATGGTGCTGAAGGATGGCCAGCCTGTGTCCGAGACCACTCAGAACGGCCGTCTGCCCGCCACCTACGGCAAGGGCGTGCTGTACTACATCTGCGGCGACCTGGGTGAAAAGTCCCGCAGCACCGAGTACAAGGCCGTCAATAATCCTGACTTCCACTTTGCCCAGGTGTCCCAGGAGTACGACTCTCTGTACCTGGCCGTGGAGGCCACCGCGGACGCTATGACCGTCCGCACCTACTCTGTCAGCGCCGAGGGCGCCCAGTCCCTGATGGATACCTACACCATGCGGGTCCCTGCCAGCGTGTGCCGCGATAAGGGCCACGACTTCTCCGGCAAAACTGTGTATGCCCGGAACGGCAAGCTGGTATGCTCCTTCTGCGGCCAGACCGTGGAGCTGAAGGACGCGGGCTATACCGGCTGGGCCCGGGATGAGGCCACCGGCCTGCGGATGTATTGCTACAACAACGCCTGGCACACCGGCTGGTTCGTCATCGACCCTGAGGTGTATTGCTTTGACAAGAACGGTGTGGCCTACGACGGAAAGGTGACCCTGTACGGCAAGCAGTTCGTCTTTGACGACGGCGTGGTGGTCAGCGGCCCCACGGGCTTTGTCAAGCGCGACGACGGCAAGACTCTGTACTTTGAAAACGGCCGCATTGCTTCCGGCTGGAAGGACATCGGCAACGCTACCTACTACTTCGAGACCTCCGACCTGGGTGATGACTTCGGCGTTATGTACACCGGCCGCCGCCTGATCGGCAGAACCTGGTACGAGTTCGGCGCGGATGGCCGTCTGTATGAGTTGGTCCGGGGCCGTATGTCCGCCGACGAGAAGGAGATCGTGGTCACCATCACGCCGCCCTCCGGCCAGGGCAGGAATTACGGCAACATCATGGCCGCTGCCTGGAGCCAGCAGGACGGCCAGGACGACCTGGTGTGGTACAATGCCACCGCCAACGGCGACGGCACCTACACCATCCGGGTGCCTATGTGCAAGTACAATGTGGTGGGCCGCTACCTGGTCCATGTGTACAACCACGGCATCCACGGCCAGCTGCTGGGCGGCCTGACCTTCCAGAATACCCACACCGTGGGCCATACGGATGTGGTCAAGAGCGACTCCAGCACCTGCGTCAGCGCCGGCCAGGTACGATACGTCTGCCGCTACTGCGGCGCGGCCCATAGCTCCAGCACCCCTGCCAAGCACCACTCCGTATCCGCTGTGGTGGACAGTGAGTGCCGCACCATGACGGTGACCATGGACGCAGGCAACGGCCACGCCCACTCCAACGTCCGCTTCGCCGTGTGGAGCAGCGCGAACGGCCAGGATGACCTGACCTGGTACACTGCCAAGAAGAACGGCAGTGGTCAGTGGACCTATACGGTGCCCCTGGTGAACCACAACAGCACCGGCACCTACTTCATTCACGTCTATTCCTCCGACTCCGGCCAGAACCGGCTCATCGGCAACACCACCGCCCAGGTGGCGAAGCTCCCGGCTCCCGACACCGTCACGGCCCA
>ERZ780149.1317-NODE-1317-length-27802-cov-3.397953_pt1 | contig 27802 bp, 32 predicted proteins | sample MGYA00511367_ERZ780149 | MGnify/ENA primary metagenome ERZ780149 (study PRJEB29588, sample SAMEA2153852) | human gut metagenome | biome: human gut; feature: human-associated habitat; material: faeces | place: Denmark | collected 2008/2010 ... | reverse complement strand
CTGTAAAAAAGAATGTAATTAGCAAATTACGGTTTTAACACCTTAGTATAATTTTGAGTTTATATTGCTTTGTTTGCAGAAAATAATATTAGTTTAGAGGGCACAGCTCTGATAGCATGTTGAACCATTCCTTTCAGGGTTGTGCCTTTCTATATAAATTTGCTTTAGAAGGCGTGTAATTAATAGCCTATCTTTCTATTTTTAGGTGAATGTCTTTTTCATATTAAATCATGCTTGTAAAGGCGTGGCTCTAATGGTACCTCATCATCCTTTTAGAGTCACGCCTTTAATTATTGATATAGTCGCTGTAAAAAGCGGCGGTTGGTGTAAGCTTAAAATCTTTACTTGTAAGATTGCTGTCATCCAAACAAAATACAGTTAAGACGCGCAGTTATGATTTCCACCTATTATTTTAAATTAGTATGTTTATATTTAAAAAATGCAAAAACTTTTGGCACCTTCTTTTCGGAAGGTGCCAAAATCTGTTCTAATTAAATTATATAGAACTTATTTCATGCTGTTTTCGTAAGATTCAATCATCTTTTTAACCATCTGACCGCCGATTGAACCTGCCTGCTTAGAGGTGAGGTCACCGTTATAACCCTGCTTAAGATTAACGCCTACCTCGTTAGCTGCTTCCATCTTAAAACGGTTGAGTGCGTCTTTTGCCTCAGGTACTACGTTTTTAGCCATTGTATTTCACTCCTTACATACAAAAATTTTGTTTGCGTTTGCAATATTATTTTGTGAAATACTTTTTGAATTATAAAAGGTAAATAATGTGACATATTACATTTTTTTCATAAAATTCTGATTTGAAAAAATGTATAATTTGTTATGAAATAAATTTAAAATATGACCGTTTTGCCGTCGTATGAAACATCAAAATTGTGCTGTGACGCTATCGGTAATATTTCGTCATAATCTGCAAGACAATTGTGCGAAAAGTGATTGATGCACCATTTTGTGTTATTGTCGGCGCATTTTATCGAACGGAGCTTGTCGGCAAATGTTGTGCAGGTGTCTAATCCTAAATGCGACCGTTGCCATCCTTTAAGCAAACCTGCCGTGCAGTCGATTGATACAAACGATAATTTAATTTGGCTGTTTTCAAGCCAGTTCCAAACATCCTGTGTAAAAATACCGGTGTCATGCGCATAAAGAAGCGCGGTGTTTCTTTTTGAATTAAATATACCACCGGACTTGTGTTGGGGTCGTGATCCGCAGGCAAGGCGGTTATTATATAATTTTCTATATTGAACGGTTCATACGGTTTGATAAGGTGCGCTTTCACCCTTCCTTCTTCTTCGAGATTTACAACCGACATAAAACAACCGGTTATGCAATGGCTATTGATAATACACTTTTTGGTTGTTTATATTATTTGTTTAAAAGTCTTTTTTAGAAAAGCCTTCATTCAAATCACCTATAATTCAATAGTGAGTAAGCATAAAAGAAAAGCTACTCTAAACGAAGTATATCATATATATTTTTTGTTGTCAAATTAACCCATTATTCCGTTTTCAGCTGTTAGCATCAGCCGAAAAAGCCTTTAAATAATGCCTTTTTTGCTGTAATAATTCGATTGTGGATTTTTCAATGAAATATTCAAACAATTAAAATGTAATATAGGGATAACATTTTTAAACCGTTTGTTTAAATTATTAAAAAATAACAGTCTTTTTAAGTTTAACGGTTGATTTTTCAAGCCTTAGACCATTATAATAAAGTTAAATATAAGGAAGGTGTTTTTATGAAAAAAATTCTTAATTTCGGTTCTCTCAATTTAGATTATGTGTATCATGTCGATAATTTTGTAAGACCCGGCGAGACAATATCTGCAAAAAGCGTTTTTGTTAATTGCGGAGGAAAGGGCTTAAATCAGTCTATTGCGGCGGCAAAAGCCGGCGCAAAGGTTTTTCATGCCGGAAAAATCGGCAAAGACGGTTCGGTATTAAAACAGGAGCTTGAAGACAACGGTGTAAACACCGATTATTTAAAACAGTCCGAAACATATACGGGTAACGCAATTATACAGGTGGATAAAAACGGTCAAAACAATATTATTCTGTTTGCGGGAAGCAATCACGAAATTGCCGAAGATGAAATTGACGATTGCATACGCAATTTCGACAAAGGCGATTATTTGATTCTTCAAAATGAAATCAATAACATTTCTTATCTTATGAAAAGTGCGTCTGATAGGGGTATGTATATTGTATTTAACCCGTCGCCCATTAACGATTCGATTTACGAATATCCGATTGAGTTGGTGTCATTGCTTATTTTAAATGAGATAGAGGGCAATGCTCTTACCGGCAAGAATGAACCGTATGAAATAATTGACGCGCTTAAAGTAAAATATCCGAATACAGATGTCTTGCTCACTTTAGGAAAAGACGGTGCTGTCTTTTTTGACGGTGAGAAAAACATTAAACACGGAATATATAAAACAAAAGTTGTTGACACTACCGCAGCAGGTGATACGGTTTTGGGCTATTTTGTGGCAGAAATGTCAAAGGGTTTAAATGCCGAAAAAGCTTTGGAACTTGCTTCGCGCGCATCATCAATTACTGTTTCAAGGTCGGGTGCCGCGGCGTCAATACCTGATGAAGATGAGGTTTTGAACAATAATTTTGAGTATTTAGGTTGATAATAAAATGGGGAGCGGTATCTTTTGGTACGGGTCCTCATTCTGTGGAAAATTTATGCTATGCGTTTAATTTATTGCTTTAGTTTGCTAAAGTGATTTTTACTAAAATTTATATACTTTTTTGTACAAATATACAAAAACAACAATTTTTTCAAAAAACACTTTACAACTTTAGCTTGATAAAGTATAATAACACCATCAAATTAAACCCTAAAGGGAAATTAAAGGAGATTTTATTTATGAAAAAGATTGTTGCATTATTGATGGCAGTAAGTATTTTGCTGTGCTTTGCAGGATGCGGTTCAAAAACCGAAAAGGCCGACAGCGAATATGTTAAAGAAAACGGCAAATTGATAATCGGTATTACCGACTATGCACCGATGGACTACAAAGAGTCAGAAGAAAGCACCGAATGGATTGGCTTTGACGCAGATATGGCAAAGGCTTTTGCCGAGTATTTGGGTGTAGATGCAGAATTTGTTGAAATAAATTGGGACAACAAGACATTTGAGCTTGAAGGTAAAACCATTGACTGCGTATGGAACGGTATGACACTTACCGAAGGTGTTATGAAGGCTATGGAAACATCTAATCCTTATTCAAAAAATGAACAGGTTGTAGTTGTTAAGGCTGAAAAGAAGGATGAATACAACTCATTAGATGCTATTAAAGAATTAAACTTTGCCGCTGAAGCAGGTTCCGCAGGTGAAGAAGTTCTTAACGATTTAGGTTATAAAGTAACTCCTGTTGCATCACAGGCAGACGCAGTAAAAGAGGTTGCTGCCGGCACATCTGATGTTGCTGTTATTGACCTTTTGATGGCCGGTGCAGTTATAGGTGAAGGCACCAGCTATGAGAATCTTACATACACAATTTCACTTTCCGAGACCCCCGAAAACTTTGGCGTCGGTTTCAGAAAAGGCTCTGATTTAGCAGAAAAACTCAATGAGTTCTTTGTAAAGTCTTATGCAGACGGTTCTATGATTGAAATTGCTGAAAAGTACGGCGTTCAAGAGGCTATTATAGAACAGAAATAATTACATATAAAAAAAATAAAAAATGTTAGGCAGGGGAATAATCCTCTGCCTAACTCTGTCAGGATGAATTAAATGTCATTTTCAATAGTATTTTCCGCATTACTCACCGGTTTTGGAAAAACATTAGAAATTTTTATCTTTACGCTTTTAGGTGCTTTGCCGTTAGGTCTTATTATTGCCTTTGGTTCTATGTGCAGGTTTGCTCCGCTTAAGGCTTTAATACGCACATTGGTTTGGGTAATAAGGGGTACCCCTCTTATGTTACAGCTTATTATAATTTATTACGGTCCCGGACTTGTGCTTGGTAACAACATATGGGGAATGGGCTCTTCGGGCAGAATGATAGCAACTGTTGTTGCTTTTATATTGAATTATGCATGCTACTTTTCCGAAATTTATCGCGGCGGTATTGAAAGTATAGCAAAAGGGCAATATGAAGCAGGTCAGGTTCTGGGAATGACTAAATCGCAAATTTTCTTTAAGATTGTTTTACTTCAGGTTGTGAAGCGAATAGTTCCGCCTATGAGCAATGAAATTATTACGCTTGTTAAAGATACTTCACTTTCAAGAATTATAGCAATTCAAGAATTGATTTTTGCCGGTGAGCGTTTTATAAAGCACGGCGGTATTATATGGCCGTTGTTCTTTACGGGTGTGTTTTATTTAGTGTTTAGCGGACTTTTGACTATACTTTTCGGATATATAGAAAAGAAATTGAGTTATTTTAATTAAGGAGGAGTTTTGATGCCGTTTTTAGAGGTTAAAAACATTAAGAAAACCTTTGGCAAAACCGAAGTTCTAAAGGGTATTGATTTTTCTCTTGAAAAAGGTAAAGTTCTCTCAATTATCGGTTCATCCGGCGGCGGAAAGACAACCTTGCTGCGTTGCTTGAACTTTTTAGAGTTTGCCGAAGAGGGTACGATTACTGTTGGCGGTAATCAAATTTATAATGCCGCTTCGCTAAAGGAATTAAACGATTCTGTCATAAGGGAAAATCGCTTGCATTTCGGACTTGTGTTTCAGTCATTTAATTTATTTCCTCAGTACACCGTGCTTAAAAACATAACATTAGCGCCGACTTTGTTGAATATGGATACGGCTGAAAATATTCAATATCAAGCTTTGAAGCTGCTGAGTCGGGTAGGTCTTGACGACAAGGTAAACAATTATCCTTGCGAGCTTTCGGGCGGTCAGCAACAGCGAGTTGCGATTGCGCGCGCGTTGGCGCTAAACCCCGATATACTCTGTTTTGATGAGCCTACAAGTGCGCTTGACCCTGAACTTACGGGCGAGGTACTTCAGGTAATAAAGTCGCTTAAAGAGTCGGGCAGTACAATGATTGTGGTAACGCACGAAATGGAATTTGCTAAAAATGTGTCCGACAAAATTATATTTATGGCAGACGGAATTATTGAAGAAATGGGCACACCTAAACAAATATTTGAAGATCCGAAGTCGGAAAAAACTCGTCGTTTTTTGCAAAACTCTTTGGAAAAAATTTAAAGGCGGTGCGTTATGAAAAAATATAACGAGGCTACTGAACAGCTATATACACTGATTTTGTCTTTAAAAAGCGCAGATGACTGTGCCGATTTGTTTGAAGATTTGTGTACGGCAAAAGAGCTCGAACAGATGGCTCAACGCGTAAAGGCCGCCGACTTACTGTTGCAGGGAAAAACCTATAATCAGGTTATGGAGGAATGTGATATTTCGTCGGCAACACTCAGCCGAGTTTCGCGTTGTGTGCAGTACGGCAAAGGATATAGCAGATTTTTAAGATAATTATTAAGCAAAATGCAACCGTTTTATAATTTTTATGTTTCGGTTGCATTATTTTATATCTTTGTATTTTATTTTGTCAAAATCAATAAAAATACTTGACATTTTTTAATAAATGATGTATCATTGTAACAATAAAAGTTTTTGTGGAGATTTAATGCAACAAGACAGTACCGAAGAAGTAACAAAAATATCCGACAGTGACCTCGTTAATTACATAAATAACGGGGAATATGCCTATTTACAGCCCCTAATAAATCGATATATGCCTTATGTTATAAGTGTTGCTTCACGCTATAAGGCAGGCGGTTATGACACCGAAGATTTTATTCAGGAGGGTGTGCTTGCGATTTTTTCGGCGGTAAAAGCGTTTGACGGCAGCAAGGCCTCTTTTAAAACATTTGTAACGCTTTGCATAAACAGGGCTATTACCTCGTCGGTATCCCGTGTGGCTGGTTCGCAAAAGCACATTCCCGACGGTTTGATTTTTCCGATTGATGATGTCGAGTTGCCCGATTTGAATAATCCCGAAAGTATTTTTATTGAAAAAGAAAGTTTTAACGATTTAGAACATACAATTAAAAATGAACTGTCTGATTTCGAATATCAGGTTTTATGTGAGTTTTTAACCGGAAAAACATACGCCGAAATTTCCGAGGTTTTGGGCGTTTCGGCAAAGTCGGTTGATAATGCTTTAAAGCGTATTCGCTCAAAAATTAAAAAATAGTTTGAAACGGCAATTTGCCGTTTATATATGCCCAAGTAGTTTAATAAGCAAAGCGTTGTTTAAAACAAAGATGTCGGTGCGATTCCGTCCGGGGCGAATAACCAAATCAAGTGAGGTAAAAAAAATGTTTGAAGACAAGACCCTAGTTTGCAAAGAATGCGGAGAAGAGTTCGTATTTTCTGCAAGAGAACAGGAATTTTATGCAGAGAAAGGTTTCGAGAACGAACCGCAGAGATGCAAACCCTGCCGCGATAAGCGCAAGAATGCAGGAAGGGCTCCCCGTGAAATGCACGAAGCTGTATGTGCGGCATGCGGCGGCGTAGCGCGTGTACCTTTTGTTCCGCGTGATGACCGTCCGGTTTATTGCAGTGAATGCTTTGCAAAAATGAAGGAAGAAGAAGCACCGACAGAAACAGAGGCCGAATAATTAAATTCTTTTGCCACACTTTATTATTAAGTGTGGCAATTTCTTTGTGAAAATATACATTTTATTATAATGTATCGGTAACTAATAATTAACATTTTCTTCATACAATTGACAGATTATTGTTTTATTATATAATCAGCAGATTGATTTTGCCTTTTTTGTTTCGGAGGGAGAGTTTTATGGAAAATAAAAAAATACTTGTTGTTGATGACGATCAGAATATTTGCGAGCTTTTGCGGTTGTATCTTGAAAAAGACGGATTTGAAACCGTTGTTGCCAACGACGGCGGACAGGCATTGCAGCTTGCGCAAATACATAATCCCGATCTTATTTTGCTCGACATAATGTTGCCCGTTCTTGACGGCTGGCAGGTATGCAGAGAAATAAGAAAGACTTCGAATGTGCCTATTATTATGCTTACTGCAAAGGGCGAAACCTTTGACAAGGTTTTGGGGTTAGAACTGGGTGCAGACGATTATGTTACCAAGCCATTTGATACAAAAGAGGTAGTTGCCCGAATGAAGGCGGTGCTTAGGCGCAGTAATGAAAATGAGAAAAACGACGCCGTAAAAGAGGTTAGATATGACAAGCTTCGTATAAATATTACCAACTATGAGTTGGTAGTTGACGGAAAGTCAATCGATACGCCGCCTAAGGAGCTTGAGCTTATATATCATCTTGCGAGCAATCCGAACCGCGTTTATACACGCGATCAGCTGCTTGACGAGGTTTGGGGCTTCGATTATTACGGTGATTCGCGTACCGTTGATGTTCATGTAAAAAGATTGCGTGAAAAGCTTGAGGGAGTATCTGACAAGTGGTCGCTTAAAACCGTGTGGGGCGTAGGTTATAAATTTGAGGTAAAATAAGCTATGCGACAAAAACTGTTTAAAAAGCAAATAGGTGCTATTGCTTTGATTGTGTTGCTGACACTTTCTTCAGTGCTTGTTATTCTTACATTTGTATTCAATAATTATTTTGCTAAAGAAAAGTATAATTCTTTGCAAAGGTCATGTGAAACGGTTTCTGATTTTGTCGAATATATAGCGCAGGACAACGAGCAAAATTACGATAAATTTTCTTTGTACTATATAATGCAAAATTTATCGAATGTTTCGGATTTTGATATATTTATAACCGATAAAAACGGTGTTATCACGATTTGCAGCTGTGACAGCTGGAGCGCGGACGGCAAATGTGAGCATACAGGCATGCAGATTGATATTAACACTATATCTTCGATGATGTCGGGCGACGGAAGAACTATAAGCAAACTCGGAATTTACAGCAACCCTCATTACGCATATGCGGTTAAGCTCAAATACGGCGACGAAACCGATGTCGGTTATGTGGTTACAACCGACTCTATTTCGGAAGTTACCGATTTTATAAAAAAGGTAGCCCAAATTTATGTTATTTCGGTTATAATACCGCTGTTATTTACTTTTATTGCAATGTCGGTAATGACATATCGGCTTACAAAGCCTCTAAAGCTTATGTCTGAAGCGGCAAAGGCTATGGCTAAAGGAGATTTTTCTCGCAGAATACCCGTAACCCGTGATGATGAAATAGGTCAGCTTGCGGTTTCGTTTAATCAAATGACAAATTCGCTTGCACGACTTGAAGATGTAAGAAAAAGCTTTATTGCAAATGTGTCTCACGAGCTTAAAACACCGATGACCACAATAGGCGGTTTTATCGACGGTATAATGGACGGCACGATACCGCCCGACAAACAGAATTATTATTTGCAGATTGTTCATGATGAGGTTAAGCGACTTTCGCGCATGGTTGAGTCGATGCTCAGCGTATCAAGGCTTGAATCAAATGAATTTGTTTTAAATTCCGAACCGTTCAACTTTAAAGAACAGGTTTTGAGTATTGTGATAGCCCAAGAGCAAAGAATAGATAAAAAGCACCTGAACATCGAGGGGCTTGACACCCTGCCGGATATTACGGTAAATGCCGATAAGGATTTGATTCACAGGGTTGTATATAACCTTGTTGATAATGCTGTTAAATTTTCAAATGACGGCGGCAGTATTAAATTTGCATCAAAATACGACTCAAAAAATGTGACCTTCAGAATTGAAAATACGGGTCGAGGAATACCGCAAAGCGAATTGCCTTATGTGTTTGAAAGATTTTATAAGGTTGACAAATCGCGTTCGACAAACAAGGAAAGCACGGGACTCGGGCTTTATATTGTTAAAACGATAATTAAAAATCACGGCGGCACTATTTCGGTTTCAAGTATTGAAAATCAGTTTACTGCATTTGAATTTACATTACCGATAAACAGATAGGAGTTACTTACAAATGGATGAATTTAATAAGGATTTTAATTTAAAAGACGATAACGGTGCAGAACAAACGCAAGAGAAGGCGACAACTCAAAATTCCGACGCACCCGAAGGCATTGATACCCAAAACGAAAAAGACAGTAGCGGTGCGGAAGATTTTTCCGACGACGCTTCTTCAATGTGGGGAAAGGTTGATTATACGCCCGTTAAACCAATTGAAGATTATAAGCCGATGAGCAAGGGTTTAAAGGCGTTTTGTGTTGTTATTGCGGCGGTGTTACTGCTTACCGGAACATGCACGGCGGGTTACTTTTTCGGCAGAAGCAGCGTAAAAAACAGTTACATCGGTAATGCAGTCAATGTTGATTTAAGCGCTAAACCGAATAATACCGACCCAAATACACCTGCTCAGATTTATGAAATAGTTAACAAATCTATTGTAGGTATCAGGGTGTATAACGCGGCAGGCGAGGCAAGCGACGCTTCGGGTGTTATTTATTCAAAGGATGGATATATAGTTACAAACGACCATATATATTCGGAAATAGGAGCACCGGAGTTTAAGGTGTTTATGTATGACGGAACCGAGTACAACGCAACTTATGTTGCAGGAGATTCGGTAAGTGACTTGGCAGTTTTAAAAATTGATGCCAAAAATCTACAGGCTGCCGATTTCGGCAACTCAAACGAGCTTATAAACGGCGAGTCGGTAGTTGCAATGGGCAGGCCGAACGATGCCACTGATTTTACCTCAATTACCGGCGGTATGATTTCACTTACAAAACGCCGTGTTAAAACAACCTCAAGCTATACTTCAAGACTTATTCAAACCGACAGTGCAATAAATCCCGGTTCGTCGGGCGGCGCGCTTGTTAATATGTACGGTCAGGTTGTTGGAATTACATCTTCAAAGCTTGCGGGTGTAGAATATGACGCGGTAGGCTTTGCTATTCCTACTACAACAATGAAAAGGGTTGTAGAGCAGCTTATTTCAGACGGAAAGGTGACCGACCGTGCTAAACTCGGAATTACCTATACCGAAATCAATTCGGTTACTGCCGAGATGAAAAAATATGCCGCGGTAGGTCTTTTGGTTGTATCGGTAGGCGAGGACAGTGATATTTACGGAAAAATCGTTGAGGGAGATATTATCACACATGTAAACGGTATGGAAATCACAAATGATGATATTATTCTTGATGTAATAGATGACTGCAAGGCGGGCGATACTATTTCGCTGACTGTACTTAAAAACAACGGAAACACGGTTGATTTTGATGTAAAGCTTAAAGCAAACAGAAGCGATTCGAGTTATTCGTCAACAATTAACAGTGAGCGTGATGAGCAGCCGCAGCAGGGTAATTCGTCGGGCGGATCGTTTAATTTTCCGTTCGGAGAATAATAAACAGAAAATCGCAGGGGACATAAGCAGAGCTTAATTGCTTTGCTTATGTCTTTTTTATTTTTAAAAAATTTCCTTTATTAAAATTTATCTGTTTTGGGAAAATTAAAAACAGATTGGAAGTGATTATATGAAAAAATTTGTTAAATTTGTATTTTGTATGTTTTTTGTTTTTTGCAGCATCATTTTTACTTCGGTTTATTTGATGAGTAATACGGTGGAAAAAAATTATAAGGTGAACCGCGGCGGTGAGTTGCAAATAGACAGCTTAATACCCGTAACCGCTGTATATAACGGCGTGAAAATGTCACAAAGCAATCAAAATCATTCGGTGGGAGACAGTTTTAAGGTTGATTTAAAAATTTTCGGGGTAATACCGTTTTCGACGGCAAATGTAGAGGTTGTTGACAGCATGCATGTGGCGGTGCTGGGTAATCCGTTCGGTATGAAAATATATACCGACGGGGTGCTTGTAATAGAGGCAACAGATGTCAACACGCCAAGCGGTAATATTAACCCCGCGATCAGTGCGGGTATTAAAATCGGCGATTATATAAAAACCGTAAACGGACAAAAGATAAGCTGCAATGAAGAGCTTTCGCAAAAGGTTACGGAAAGCAACGGTGATTCTTTGTCTGTTGAGGTTTTAAGAGCGGGCAAAACCATGAGATTTAATGTTATACCGATTTTTGACAGCAGCGCAGGCACCTATAGAATCGGCATATGGGTGCGCGACAGCTCGGCAGGTGTAGGAACACTAACCTTTTACAGCCCCGCAAACGGTATTATTTGCGGTCTCGGTCACGGAATATGCGATTCCGATACAGAAACCCTGCTTGATGTTGATAAAGGCGAGCTTGTGGGTGCCAGTATTTTATCGGTAGAAAAGGGAAGCGCGGGTAATCCGGGTGCTTTAAAGGGAAAATTTACCTATGATAGTATTGCAGATATTCAACTTAATTGCGAAAACGGTGTGTACGGCTTTGCGAAGCAAAAAATATCGACGCCCAATCTTACCGAGATTGCCTTAAAGCAGGAGGTTTATGACGGTGACGCACAGATACTTTGCACCGTAAGCGGCGACACACCCAAGCTTTATTCGTGTACCGTTAAAAAAAGCAATTCCAACCGCTCAAACACACAAAATTTGATTGTGACCGTGACCGACCCCGAGCTTATTGAAAATACGGGCGGAATTGTGCAGGGCATGAGCGGCAGTCCGATTTTGCAGGATGGCAAGCTTATAGGGGCGCTTACGCATGTGCTTGTAAAAGACAGCCTTACGGGCTACGGAATTTATGCCGAGAATATGCTCGAAACAGCAGAGTCTGTCGCCGAACGGCAATTAAAAGATGCATCATAATTAAAAGCAGTAAGCGGCGTGTGTGCCGCTCACTGCTTTTCTGCTTGAAAGTTCTTGAATGTTAAGTTTAGGTTAAGTTATTTATAAACCTTTAACCAGTCTACAATAAATTCTTGCGGGAGGTCTTTGTCTTTTACTTCGCCGTACCAAGCGCCGCTGCCTTCGGGACCTATGTAGCAGGTAAACTTAATATAAGCCGACTTTACGTCTTCTACAGGCTCGATGTCTGTGTTTGCCTTTGCAAGCTCACCGTTTACATAGTAGTAAAGGCCGTATTCATCCCAAACACAGGAAAACTCTTGGTATTCGCCGTATTTGAAACCCGGAATTATATAAAACTTGCCGAGAGAGCTCTTTGTTTTGCCCATATCGTCTGTCCAACCGGGTTCCCAATAATGCTCGGTGTGAGCAGAGCCTATGGTGTCAGGGTGATTGAAAATTTCCATAATATCGATTTCGCTGCAACCGTGAAAATCGTCGCCTGTATCAGTGCGCTTAAAGAAATATTCTTCACGGTATTTGCCTTCAGGCATTAGCCAAAATGCGGTAAATACGCCGGTGCGCAGGCTCGGAACCTTCATTTTTGCGGTAAAACAACCGTATTTTTGAGAGAATTTTCCCATAGTCCGAACACCCGCATCGGTGTACCAATACTCGACGCCGTTCCTTACTATTGGCTTGTCAAGCTTTGAAAATTCAAGACAAAGCTGACCGTTTTTGACATAGTTATCTTTAACGGGTGTGATAGACATATTTGTTTTAGCGCCGTAGGGCACGCCGCTCCAAAGGTCGGTGTTGTATGTGTCAAAGTTATCCTCAAGAGTTTTTTCCCACTTTTTAAGCTTAATTTGCAAGGTGGATTTATACTGCGGCATGGGCTTGTATGTTGCGGTTATAGTCAGCGTTTTTCCGGTTTGTCTGATTTCATCGGGAATTACAATTCGGTCTTCGGTAATCCAAACAAGCGGTAAATCAAAGTCTAAATCATATTGCTCCATAGGTATTTTGTTGCTCTTGAAGGTTATAAAATAATCATATTTAACGGCATAATCGGGAATTCCCGGGTGATACTGTTTAAGATGGAATAAAAAATCATCGCACGGTTTGCCGTTACAAAAGCCTTCGATTTTTACATATCTTTCAAAGTCAGTCATAGATTCAACCTCACATATTATTTATATACTCTGAGCCAGTCAACCATCATTGATTGCGGCAGGTCTTTGTCTTCAACCTCTCCCCAAAACGCGCCGCTGCCCTTAGGACCTATGTAGCAGGTATAAAGTATATATGCCGGTTTTACATCGTCAACAGGAGCTATATTGGTGTTTGCTTTTGCAAGCACACCGTTTACATAATAGTAAAGTCCGTATTCATTCCAAACACAGGCATATTCCTGATATTCACCGTCTTTATAGCCGGGAATAGTGTAATCATACCCGAGCGAGCTTTTTGTTTTACCCTTATCATCGGTCCAATTAGGTTCCCAAAAATGCTCGGTGTGGGCACAGCCGCGTGTGGCAGGATAGTGGAATATTTCCATAATGTCTATTTCGCTGCAACCGTGAAAATCGTCGCCTGTATCGGTGCGTTTAAAAAAGTAATCTTCACGGTATCTGCCTTCGGGTACGAGCCAGAACGCCGAGAAAATACCTGTGGGAATGGCGGGTACCCGCATTCTTGTGGAAAAACAACCGTATTTTTGCGAAAACTTACCCTTTGTAATAAGACCTGCGTCCGAATAGTAACATTCTTTACCGTTTCTGATTGTGGGGGTTTCGTGCTTTTCAAAATCAAGGCACAATTTTCCGTCACGCACATAGTTGTCTTTAACCAATGTAAATGCCATATCAACCTTTGCGCCGTCACTGCGAGGTGTCCATAAATCTTTGTTATAACTTTCAAAATTGTCTTCAAGTGTCATTTCGTATTTGCGAAGTTTAATTTTAAGCGTTGCTGTATAATCGGGGTCATAACTGCAATGAAGCGACACTACAAGTGTTTCGCCTGTTTGCCTTATATGGTCGGGAATAATAATTTCATCAGCCTTAAACCAAATTTCTGGCAAATTTGCTCTTATATTACAGCCTTTTGCGCTTATTCGCTCACCTTTAAAGGTGATATAATAGTTATAGACTAACGAATAGCCCGGCACACCGGGGTGATATTTTTCAAGATGAATTTTGAAATCATCGCACGGCTCGCCCTTGTAAAAGCCTTCTTCTTTAACATTTAATTCGAAATCGGTCATTTGTTTAACCTCCAAATACATTTTCGGAACGCATGCTCCGCTTGAAATATATCACATTGTGTTTCAAAAGTAAAGGATTGTTAAATAATAAACTAATGATATTTCGGCAACCAATCTCCGTGAGTCTCAATAAGGTCATCAACCATTTTTTTGATTGTGTCAATGTCGAGCTCGGACGCTGTGTGCGGGTCGAGCATTGCCGCTTGATAAATGTGTTCTTTTTTAAGGGTGTGAGCAGCCTCTATTGTAAGAATCTGAACATTTATGTTTGTCATATTCATAGCGGCGCACTGTACGGGCAAATCGCCAACGAAGCAGGGGTTTACACCGTTGCGGTTAATAAGGCAGGGAACCTCTACGCAGGCTTGCTTCGGAAGGTTTGTAATAAGCCCGTTATTTATAACATTGCCGCCGATTTCATAAGGCGTGCCTGTGATAACGGCTTCCATTATATGCGACGCATACTCTAATGAGCGGGTATGCGTTTTTTCGCCGCTTTCTAGTATTTCGGCGTATTCTTTTTTCCAGTTTTCGATTTGGTTTACACAGCGGCGGGGATATTCGTCAAGCGGAATGTTATATTTTTTAATAAGCTCGGGGTATTTTGATTTAATATAAAACGGGTTGTATTCGGCGTTGTGTTCGCTTGATTCGGTGCAGTAATAACCGAAATGCTTTATATAATCAAGGCGCACCTTGTTGTAGCAATCGGGATTATTAAGCTCGGCGTCAATTTTTGACTTTATTTCGGGGTAGAGGTCACGGCCGTTTTTATCCTTAATTTCAAGCAGCCACGCCATGTGGTTAATGCCTGCAATAAGCTGGGTACATTCATCGGGGTTGTAATCCATTTTAAGTGTTTCAAACAGCGATTTGGTGCATACTTGTACGCTGTGACAAAGTCCGACGGTTTTTATGGGTGTGTAGCGCAGCATATAACCTGTAAGCATTGCCATGGGGTTGGTATAATTTAAAAATAAAGCGTCGGGGCATACCTCTGACATATCGTCGGCAAAATCCTGCATTACGGGTATTGTGCGAAGAGCGCGCATAATTCCGCCTATGCCGATGGTATCGCCGATTGTTTGACTAAGACCGTATTTTTTAGGAACTTCAAAATCTATGATTGTGCAGGGGTCGTAAAGCCCTACTTGAATTGCGTTTACAACAAAATTTGCACCTTTAAGTGCCGCTTTTCGGTTTTCAACGCCGCAGTAACATTCGATTTTTCCGTAGCCGCCGAGATTTTTTTGAAGCGCCTCTAAAATAATGCGGCTTTCTTTAAGCCTTTGGGCGTCGATATCATAAAGCGCAAATATGCTGTCACGCAGATACTCCGACAGCATACAGTCACCTATGACCCTTCGGGCAAAAACGGTGCTTCCTGCACCCATAAATGTAATTTTCATAAGAATTCACCTTTCTGTATTTTTTTATTTCAGTTTATATTGACAGGGCATTATTGTAAATGATAGAATGTTGTTATAATTTGTAATTTTGTTGTTTTTAATAAAGGGTGTTTTTAATATGGATTTACACGAGATAGTAGTAAATAAAGGGTATAGCGACATAAACCCTATTCAGTTCGGTTACGAAAAATGTGAGAGTCGGCACAGCTTCGGTCCTGCAATAAGAACGCATTGGCTTTTGCATTATGTTGTTTCGGGCAAGGGGTATTTCAGAATTGAAAACAGAGAGTATAGTATTAGTCAGGGCAGTATATTTTTTATTCCGCCTTTTGTTGAAACCTATTATGAAGCAGACAAAAGCGACCCTTGGGAATATATTTGGGTGGGCTTTACAAAGAGCGAAAAAATAAGTTTGGAATTAGAAGATGTTATGTATATACCGTCTGCACGGTCGGTATTTGAAAATATGAAAAAGTGTTCAAGTCTGCAATCGGGAAGAACGGAGCTTTTGTGCGGAAGTATATGGAACTTTATTTCGCTTTGCTATGACCTGAAAAACAGAAATGTTGACTATGTTGACAATGCGCTTAATATAATTGAGTCGGAATATATGTTGCCGCTGAGTATTAAAGGAGTAGCCGAAAGAGTAGGTTTGGAAAGAACATATTTTTCAAATCTTTTCAAAAACAGGGTTGGAGTATCACCGAAACAGTTTTTGTTGAGAACACGAATGGAAAAAGCCGCGTTGTTTTTGTCTGAATACAAATATAATGTGTCTTTGACGGCAATGTCAGTGGGGTACAGTGATGTGTATGCCTTTTCAAAAACCTTTAAGCAATACTTTGGGGTGTCGCCTTCAAAATACAGATAATATTGATCTTGATTTTTACAAAATAAGAATTATAATTGATATCAAGAGGTGTGATTTATGAAAATTTTAAGCATTGGCAACAGTTTTTCGCAGGACGCGCACAGATGGCTGTATGACATTTGCAAAAGCGCCGACAAGGAAATATATAATGCTAACCTTTATATAGGCGGTTGCACGCTTTATAATCATTGGAATAAATTCCTCAGCAACGAGGCGGCGTATGAATATCAAATTAAGGGTGAAACCGTTAAAATGATATCGCTTAAAGAGGCGTTGAGCGCTGAAAAGTGGGACATTGTAACTTTTCAGCAGGCCAGCGGCCACAGCGGAAGATATGATACATACGAACCGTTTTTAAGCGATTTATACCGTGAAGTAAGGCTTGCATGCCAAAATGCGAAGTTTTATTTTCACAGGACATGGGCTTATGAGACTGATTTTGAAAGCGAAGCCTTTGCTTTTTATAACAATGACCAGCACTATATGTACGAAGCAATATGCGACGCTTCAAAAAAGGCTGCCGAAAGCTCAAAGCTTCAGATTATACCGTCGGGCGATGTAATACAGTATTTGAGAGATAATACCAATGAATTTGACTGTAAAAACGGCGGTTTATCACTTTGCCGCGACGGGTTTCACCTGTCATATATTTACGGCAGATTTGCGGCGGCGTTAACATGGTATTGCACCTTGTTCGGCGGCAAGGCCGCGGATATTGATTTTGTGCCGAAGCTTGAGGGTGAAACCACGGACGAAAGGCTTATAAATATAATAAAAAATGCGGTAGATACAGTTGTTGAAGGGAAATAATTATGGCTCAGGTTTTAGAAATTGCAATGATGATAGCATTCGGCTTTTCGTGGCCCAATAATATATTGACAACGCTTAAAAATAAATCCACTAAGGGTAAAAGTCTTGCTTTTTTGTTGCTGATTGATTTCGGTTATGTTTGCGGAATAGCGGGCAAAATTATAGGCGGACATTTTGTTTGGTATGTCCTGTTCTTTTACATACTTAATTTTGTAATGGTTACTACCGATTTGATACTCTATTTTTATTACCGTGCCAAAGAGAAAAAAGCAGAATAATTAAAATTTAATTATTAAAGCGACATCATAACGGATGCCGCTTTAATTTTTTACTCGTAATCTTCAAGTATAATTTCTGCCTGAGCCTGCGTTGCCACGGATATACCTTTACAGAAAAATTGTATATCCTGTTCGGGCAGTGTGTTTAAAACAATGCCGTCATATACCTTGATAGGCTTTTCGTTTTCAAAAAGGGCAACGGAATTTTTATATGCTTTAAGAGTGTAGGTTGTATCTTGCTTTGTGTTTTTATAAAAAATCAAAATATATACAACTGCGGCAAGTATCAATAAAATCGCTAAACACGGGAATATAAGTTTTTTAAATATTATCGACATAAAATCACCTCATACAGTCAATTAAAGTATTCCCTTAAAATAATGTTAATATTAGTTAAAAAATTGTAACTATGAAAAATCGACATTTTGATGTATAATAAATCAGTATAATGGAATTTGTATGCACTTTTCGGAGGTGTTTTTATGAATAATGATGATATTTTCAGTCACAGCGACCCTGAAAACGATGAAAATAAATCATTGGATCTTAACAGTTTTTCATCGGGGGCTGTCGATGACGCACGCAAAAAACGAAAAAAGAAAAAGCTTGGTAAGCAACGCTTTTTAAAAATGTTTTTGACCGTTGTGCTTGTGGGTATTATAACCGTAAGTATAATTGCCGGTACATTTTTAGTTTATGCGTTTACAATGGTTGACGGTACGATGGATGTTAACCTTGACGATTTGGAGCTTAATTTTACCACTACTATTTATGTGCAGGACAAGTCAAGCGATCAATGGGTTGAGTATCAGCGGCTTCATGGCGAATATAACAGAATTTGGGTACCGTATGACGAAAAAGCGGCTAATGACAATGAGAATACCGAATATAAGGGTATTCCGCAAAAGTTGGTTGACGCATTTGTCGCTATTGAGGATAAACGATTTTATACGCATTACGGCGTGGACTGGAAGCGAACCTTCGGTGCGGTTATAAATACCTTTATACCGATTTATTCATCGCGTCAAGGCGGTTCGACCATTACGCAACAGCTGGTAAAAAATTTAACCGGCGATAAGGATACCAGCGCAAGCCGTAAGGTGCGTGAAATAATGAGGGCAAGATACCTTGAAAGCAAATATGCAAAACCGACAATAATCGAATGTTATCTCAACACCATACCCATGGGTCACGGACTTTACGGTGTTGAGGTTGCGGCAAACTATTATTTCGGAAAAAGCGTTAATGAGCTTACCCTGCTTGAATGTGCATCTCTTGCTTCGATTACCAAAGCACCGTCAAATTATGCTCCGGATGATGCGCCTGAAAACAATAAGGCTCGGCGAGAAACAGTGCTTTCGCTTATGCTTGAGGAAAAGTATATCACCAAGGAAGAATATGACGCCGCCATGGGCGAAGAATTTAATTTGGTGGCGTCGAAGGAGCAGCTTAACGAAAGTGAGGTCAACAACTATTTTGTTGATGCTTTGATAGTTAATGTAACCAAAGATTTAGCCCAAAAATACGGTTGGGATGACGCACATGCCGCTGAAAATTTTTACAGCGGAGGATATAAGATTTATGCTACGCTTGACCCCGCAATACAGTCGAATGTTGACGAGGTGTTTTCAAATGCGGAAGCTTACGGCATTAAGGGCAAGGACGGCAATCAGCTACAGGGTGCCTTTACGGTTATGGACTATAACGGACGGGTTAAAGGTTTAGCCGGCGGAATAGGTCAGAAAACCGTAAATTTAGGTCTGTCGGGCTTTAACCGCGCTACCGACGCCGTTCGGCAACCCGGCTCTACAATGAAACCGATTGCGGCATACGCGCCCGCTATTGAGCAGGGGCTGATAAATTATTCTTCAATAGTTAATGATACCGCAACAAGCTACAAGGGCTGGACCCCTAAAAACTGGTACAGCTCTTATTGGGGAAATGTCACCGTTCAGTATGCGCTTGAGCGTTCGATAAATACAATACCCGTATATCTTGTTAACAAGATGACTCCGCAGGTTAGCTATGAATTTTTGACACAAAAGTTGGGTATTACAACACTTAATGAAAATGATATAGATTTGTCTCCGCTGGGAATGGGCGGCACTAACGGCGGTATTACCACAATAGAGTCGGCAGCGGCCTATGCAATTTTCGGAAACGGCGGAATTTACCGTGAGCCTACGCTTTATTATGCGGTTTATAATCAACACAATGATGTTGTGCTTTCACACGAAGAGGTTGAGCCTACCGTGGCAATAAGCGAAGATACCGCAACGGTTATGAATAAGTTGCTTCAAAATGTTGTCTATGGCTCTAACGGCACGGGCAGAGGCGCCGCGGGATATATATCAAATATGAAGATTTATGCCAAAACCGGTACCTCAAATAATTCAAATGACCTTTGGTTTGTAGGCGGCACACCGTATTATGTGGCTTCGTGCTGGTGCGGTTACGATACGCAACAGACTATTTCGGACAGCGCCATTGCACTTAAAATGTGGGGCGCAGTTATGTCAAAGGTACATTCGGGACTTGAGGCAAAGTCATTTGAAGAAAGTAGTTATGCGGTAAGCAGATATTATTGCACCGAAACGGGATTGCTTGCAACCGACGCGTGCCCTTCGAAATCGGTAGGTTGGTATAAAAAGAATAATGTTCCGTCTGTATGTACTTCACATTCGGGTACTGCGCTTGACGCACCGAAAGCTGAAAAAGGAGATTCCGAAAAGACTGAAAATACCGAAGGAAATGCCCAATAAAATAATCAATTTAATTATTGACAATCTTTTGTTATGTGGTAAAATTAGACTGTAAATATTTTCCGAAAGGCAATGAGTAAAATGGAAGAGTTAATTAAAAAGATTAGTGATATCGGGGTGGTTCCCGTTATCAAAATCGACAATGCAAAGGACGCTGTTCCGCTGGCGGCTGCACTGAAAAAGGGCGGTTTATGCTGCGCCGAGGTAACCTTTAGAACCGATGCGGCTGAAGAGGCTATCAAATTGATAGTAAAGGAGTACCCCGATTTTCTTGTAGCGGCAGGTACAGTGCTTACTCCTAAACAGGCAGACGCCGCAATGAATGCGGGTGCTTCGTTTATAGTAAGCCCCGGTCTTAACCCAATAGTTGTTAAACATTGCATAGAAAAGGGATATCCGATAATACCCGGTGTTTGTACTCCGAGCGAGGTAGAGCAGGCAATGTCTTTGGGTCTTACTTATCTAAAGTTTTTCCCCGCAGAAGCGGCAGGCGGCGTTAAAATGATTAAGGCCATGGCGGCTCCCTACACAAAAATTAAGTTTATGCCTACAGGCGGTATAGGACCTAAAAATCTTGCAGATTATCTGAATTGCAAGGCTATATTTGCCTGCGGCGGCAGTTGGATGGTGCCGGGCGATAAAATTACCGATGGCAAGTTTGACGAAATCGAACAGCTCACCCGTGAGGCTGTAGAACTTTTAAAGGAGATTAGAGGATAATGGCAAGAATTATTACTTTCGGTGAAATTATGCTGCGCTTGGCTCCCAACGGTTATTACAGATTTTTCCAAAATGACCAAATGCAGGCGACCTTCGGCGGCGGTGAGGCAAATGTTGCGGTTTCGCTTGCAAACTACGGTATGGACAGCGTTTATGTAACAAAGCTTCCTTCGCACGCAATAGGTCAGGCGGCTGTAAATTCGCTTCGTGCCTTCGGCGTTGACACATCAAATATTGTTCGCGGCGGTGAACGCGTGGGTATTTATTACCTTGAAAAAGGCGCTTCACAGCGTGGCTCGGTTTGTATTTATGACCGCAAATATTCGGCTATTCAGCAGGCTACCGTCGAAGATTTTGATTGGGATAAAATTTTTGAAGGTGCCGATTGGTTTCACTTTACAGGTATTACACCCGCACTCGGACCGAATGTAGTTGAAATATGCCGCGAGGCTTGCAAAGCCGCTAAAGCAAAGGGCGTAAAAATTTCATGCGACCTTAACTACCGCGGTAAGCTTTGGACCCGTGAAGAAGCAAGGGCGGCAATGACCGACCTTTGTCAGTATGTTGATGTTTGTATTTCAAATGAAGAAGACGCAAAGGATGTATTCGGAATTGAGGCCGAGGGCACCGACATTTACGGCGGTAAATTAAATCATGAGGGATACAAGTCTGTTGCAAAACAGCTTGCAGATAAATTTGGCTTTGAAAAGGTTGCAATTACACTTCGCTCTTCGATTTCGGCGAGTGATAATGATTGGGCGGGTATGCTTTATGACGGCGAGAACTATTGCTTCTCTAAGTCCTATCATTTACATATTGTTGACCGTGTAGGCGGCGGTGATTCCTTCGGCGGCGGACTTATTTATTCACTTCTTACCGGAAAATCTACGCAAGATGCCATTGAGTTTGCGGTAGCGGCGTCGGCGCTTAAGCATTCGGTTGAGGGCGATTATAACCGTGTAACCGTTTCTGAAGTTGAAAAGCTTGCGGGCGGCGACGGTTCGGGTCGAGTTCAGCGTTAAATATTTTTAAAAATAAAAAAAGCAACTGTCTTTTGATTTGTAAGGCAGTTGCTTTTCTATTTATATTAAGAAGCTTGTAAAGCCGACGGCTTTTCCTAAAATTATTATTTTGTCGAGCTGTTCGCCCGTAAATACAAAGGGCTGATATTTTGAGTTGCAGGCAACGAGAGTTAAGGTATCATCGTTTAGATAAACCCGTTTGAGCGTCGCCTCATCGTCAACAAGCACCGCGGCAATTTCGCCGTTTTCGACGGTTGGCTGTTGGCGTATATAAACAATGTCGCCGTCCATAATGCGGGCGTCAATCATGCTGTCACCCGTACAGCGCAGGGCAAAATCCGCCTTAATATCTTCGGGAACGATTGTTTCACCATCAAAATTTTCGGTAGCAAATATAGGTGTTCCGCAGGCGATAGTGCCTAAAATAGGAATACGGTTCATTTTGGGTAAGGCGCAAACATTTTTATAAGACATATAGTCATTATCTATAAAAGACGATGGGTCAACACCGAAAATTGCCGAAAGCTTTTTTATGGTGTCGCGCTTTAAATTTTTAACCGTACCGCATTCCCACTTTTGAACCGCCGCACGCTGAACACCTAAAAGCGCGCCCAATTCCTCTTGCGAGTAACCCCTTTCGGTACGAAGACTTTTAATATAACTACCAATACTCATATAACCTAACCTACCTTCCATGGGGTATTGTATCTTAATTTTAGCAAAATGTCAAGCAAAAATTAAAAAAATCTAAAATAAAGATACAAAACTCTTGACAAATCAAAAAAGATATGGTAATATTTGAGTATCTTAAAAAGATACAAAAAATAACAGGAGGATAAGAATGAATTACATAGTTATTGAAGGAATAGGTCTTTACCTGTTTTTAGCTTTATTATTGGCGCTGGTGCTGTTGAGCGTTGCGTGCCTTATATGCGCGGCTTATGCCGACAGGCGAAACCTTATTCTTTGGGAGTTATTAAAATGCGAAACACGCAAAAACAAAATGCTGTCAAAGGCCAATTTTAAACTTAAATTAAAATACGGGGAATTGAGTACCGATGATTTGAAAAGCTTACAGATGCAACAACTGCGGAAAGGTTTTTTCAACACCGCAAATTTATTATGAAACACATAATCTTGACAGTCCGCCTTATGAAAGAGAGGCGATATGCCCTAAATGTCAATCCTTAGATTTTATTACCTTTGAACCGTTTGTTGAAAAAAGTGAGGCTGCCGAAAGGCTTTTAAATTCGATAGCGGCTTTTAACCGATATTCCGACATCATAAAAAATGTTTTCGGAAATCTATCGGCAAACCGAGATTTTGAAGAGGGATATGAAACGCTTACCGAATTTATAAGCGAAATCTTTTCTTTTATTACGGTTGATAAGGAAAGAGAAATATTTAATTTAAAAAATCAGAATGATATACAGAAAATTTTATTGTATTTGAAGGGATAAGAGATGGAAAGTAATACATGCGTATGCGGAAGCAAATCTGCAAAAAACGGCATTTGTGAGGAATGTATGCGTTTATTGCGGGCAAAACGCAGTAAGAACATAAAAATAGTTGAAAAATTCAGGGAAGATTATAACCGTATGCACGGTACATATAAATCATACGGTCAGTTTGTGGCAATGCTCGACGGCATTGCAAGGAGGAAAAATCGTTTTGACAGTAGAAGACAAGAAAAAAATATTAAAAAACTACGGTAAAATAGATGACCGCATAGAACAGCTGCGACGCGATAAAGAAAGAAGCCGCATTTGCGATACATATCAAAGCATGTATTTTAACGGTGAGGTAAAAGGCGGCAATAAAAAAGGAACGGTAGTTGAGATAGCGGTTGAAAACAGGGCCGAAGATTTTGACGCTCTTATAAAAAAAGAACTTGAAGAGTTATATGAATTGAGAATAAAAATCGAACATGCAATTTACTCGTTAGATGATATTACCGAGCAAAGATTACTGCGGTTGCTGTATTTGGGTGAAATAGATGAATACGGTGACAGATACCGATATTCGTTTTCTGAAATTTCAAATATATTAAGTTACAGCGAAAGGCAGATTTACAGAATATATAAAAAGGCGCTTATGAATCTGCCGGATATAATTTAAGCATGTCAGTGAATGTCAGTAAAAGGTATGTTAGTATATCAGCGTGGCAAATAGTGCTTAAATAACTATACACAAAAAAGGAGGTGCGTTTGATGGAAAAAACAAATAATAACCGCGGCGCTGTGATGAGTGTTAAAATGCGCAGGTGCGCAGAAAAACTTATAAGTGAAGATTTTGACGGAAACATAAGCAAGCTGTGTGAAGAGCTTGGCATTGCGCGCTCAACCTTTTACCGATGGTACGAAAAGAATGAATTTAAAGAATATATAAGGTTTCTTATTGACCGGTACACCGAAACGGAATTGTTTAATATTTGGAAAGCAATAATAGACACTGCAAAAAAGGGCAGTCCGCAGGCTTTGAAGCTTTTTTTTGAACTTAAAAATCTGTACGGTAAGGGCGATGGCGGCGGCGTGGTTATTATAACGGGTGAGGATAAAATTGAGCAATAAATCATTTTATCTGCCGCAGATTGTGGGTAAGGGTTACGGTGACTTTTGGCGTGACACAAACCGTTACCGTGTGTTAAAGGGTGGTAAGGGAAGTAAAAAGAGCGCAACAACCGCACTTAACTTAATATACAGAATTATGAAATTCCCCGACAGTAATTTACTTGTTGTTCGCGCTGTTTTTAATACGCACCGTGACAGTACATTTGCACAGCTTAAATGGGCGCAGCAAAAGCTGGGTGTTTCGCACCTGTGGCAGAATACGGTATCGCCTATGGAAATGGTATATAAACCTACGGGACAAATAATTCTGTTCAGAGGCTTTGACGATGTTTTAAAGCTTGCGTCAACTACGGTATCAAAAGGTTATTTGTGTTGGGTATGGATTGAAGAAGCGTTTGAAATAGGCAGCGAAAAAGATTTTGAAAAGCTTGATTTGTCGGTTCCGCGAGGTAATGTGCCCGAACATTTATTTAAACAGACAACGCTTACCTTTAACCCGTGGAGTGAAAATCATTGGCTCAAAAAACGCTTTTTCGATAAAGCCGCTGATGATGTTGGTGTGTATTCAACAAACTATCTTTGTAACGAATTTTTGGATGATACCGACCGCGCCGTATTTGAACGGATGAAAACGACAAATTACAGAAGATATGCCGTTGCGGGACTCGGAGAGTGGGGTGTGTCAGACGGGCTGATATATGAAAACTTTGAAACGCTTGCATTTGATAAGGACAGGCTTGGATCAGAGGATAATACGCAGTGGCAATATCGTCACTTTTTCGGTCTCGATTACGGATATTCAAACGATCCTACGGCTTTTATTGCTTTTGCAGTAAATCCCATATCAAAGTCGATTTATATTTATGATGAGCATTACGAAACCAAAATGTTAAACTGCGATATTGCGGATATGATTAAGCGTAAGGGATTTTCAAAGGAACGCATAAGGGCAGATTGTGCGGAACCGAAAAGCAACGAGGATTTGCGGCGGTTGGGTATAACCAGAATAATGCCCTCGGTTAAGGGTAAAGATTCGGTACTTAACGGTATTGCTTTGATACAGGAATATAAAATTTATGTTCACCCCAAATGCAAGAATATGCTTGCGGAGCTGTCAAGCTACAGTTGGAAAAAAGATTCAAACGAAAACGGTGTGAACGAGCCGCAGGATTGCAACAATCATCTTTGTGACGCTTTGAGATATGCTTTTTACGATGTGAAATATTTTAAGCCTATTGACCCGAATGCACCAAAAAGAAAAATATCATTTGAAGAACACTACATAAAAAGTCACGCATTAAATGCGCGTGATATAGGATTTAAGAAAGGTTTTTAATTTATGAACGGTATAGTTATTGTTTGCGCGGTTATAAGCGCAGTTTCGGCACTTTTGCTAATAATATTCGCGCTTTTCGTGATAGGTTTTTTAATTGGATACAAACACGAAGAAAAGAAAATTTTGAGTAAAACTCATACAAATTATGAAAACGGTATTTTCGAAAGTGAACAGGAGAAAAAATCTAAAGAAGAATGGAAAAACTTTTTAAAATATGACGGAAGCGCCCCAAATAACCGATAAGGTTATTTTATATAAAACCCTTCACCATAGGGTAATGTTAAAGGAGTAAGATATATGAACGAAGAAGAAAACGTTCAAAACACTGATTTTTGGGATGCCACACCCGATATAAATCAGGAGCAAACAGCAGATATTGACAACACCGAGGAACAAACCGACACACCAGACGGTGAAACCGAGGAGTATGAAGATGTTGCACGAGATACAGAATACAGTAAGGCACAGGATTCTGTATCAGAAAATAAGGCTGCACCTGAACCCTTTGTTTCGGTGCAGTACAATCACAAAAACAGGGATTTTACCAAGGATGAGGCAATAGAGTATATTCAAAAGGGTATGCACACGGAAAGCCTTAGAAACAAGCTTGAGTATGCCGCATCGATTCAGGGTGTAGATGTTAACACCTTGGTTGAACGCATAATATCGGCGCCGGAAAATGCACACCGCGAATACCTTGAGAATTTATACGGCAAGGGCAGTAAGGAGGTAGAAATCGGTATGGAGATATACCGACAAAGTCAATCGGAAGCTTATAAAAAGATTATTGCCGAGCGTGAAAACAGTATTGAGATGAAAAATAAAGAAGCAGAAATAAAGAGTGTTAATTCACGGCTCGCAGATGAGTATATAATGCTTAAAACTCAAATGCCCGAAGCGCCGGAATATGCCGCCTTGCCCGATTCAGTGATTATAGAAGCGGCAGAGGGAAAAAGAGATTTGTACTCTGCCTATCTGTGCTATCTACATAAAGAAAAACAGAAAATCGAAGCCGCCCAAAAAGCAGAAACAGCGGCTCGGTCAGCCAGCACAGGTGCGATGAAAAGCGGAGGAGACAGTTTGTCATCGGCCGACAGAAATTTTTTATCGGGCTTGTGGGATAAGTGAAAAAGGAAAGGTAAAAAATTATGGCAAATATTTTTGAACACGCAAATAAATACGCAAGTGAACTTGACAGAATGATAGTTCAGGAATCTAAAACAGGCTTTTTGGCCGACGGAAAGTTTAAGGCAAGATTTACGGGGGCAAGAACCGTTAATATGCCTCAGCTTGATTTTGACGGTCTTGGCGATTATAACCGTGAAACCGGTTATTCAAAGGGCGGTACTAACTTTAATTATACCGCATATACGCTTGAGCAGGAACGCAGTAAGCAGCTTGTAATTGACGCGCAGGACGCCGACGAAAGCGGTATGTCATCACTTACCGGTAAGGTAGTAGGTGAATACACACGCACAAAGGTTAATCCCGAAATTGACGCTTATGTAATGTCAAAGCTTTACGGCATCGCAAACGAAAAGGGCAATGTTACCGCTTTTTCAAGCGATAAGGCGGCATCGGGCATGATTGACGCCATTAACAAGGCAGAGGCGGCAAGCGGTTACACAAACGAGCAGATGGTTGCGTTTGTTGACCCCGTAATGTATGCGGCGCTTATGACTTCTAACGAACTTCAGCATTCAATTACCGTCAGTGATTTTGAACAGGGCAATGCCAATTTGAAGGTGAAAAATCTTAACGGCTGTGCGATTATTCCGGTAGCCGCCGACCGAATGAGAACCGCTTATACTTTTAACGATGCGGGCTTTACCGCAGGCGAGGGCGCAGGATATATAAAGGCAATTATTATGCCTAAATCTGCGGCGTCGCTTGTTAAAAAGGTTGACAAGGTTGATATTTTTACCCCCGATATTGTGCAGGATATGGACGCATACAAAATTAACTTCCGTCTGTATTACGATTGCTTTGTAACCGAAAACAAAAAAGGACTTATTTTTGCAATAAGCGGCGAATAAAATTTAAATAAATTAAAATGCGCGGTTGCCGTACGGCGACCGCGCCGAT
>ERZ780149.1314-NODE-1314-length-27823-cov-10.984875_pt1 | contig 27823 bp, 26 predicted proteins | sample MGYA00511367_ERZ780149 | MGnify/ENA primary metagenome ERZ780149 (study PRJEB29588, sample SAMEA2153852) | human gut metagenome | biome: human gut; feature: human-associated habitat; material: faeces | place: Denmark | collected 2008/2010 ... | reverse complement strand
ACATTTTCAATAAATTTTTATTTTTGCGGAAATAAGTATGTTAATTTACCAAAAAACTTGTTATGGGAATTTAACTATATAAAACACAAAAATTTTAAAAATCTCTTGAAAAAAATAAGCATAACAACTATAATAAGAAAGTACCAACGATAATATTGTAAAAATTGGAAGGAGAGATAGTTATGAATATAACAATAACAGGAAAGGATTTAAAAGCTACAGACGCAATAAAAGAATACATCGAAAAAAAAGCTGAAAGATTGGTAAAATATTTCGGAGATGAATTTGAGGTAAATGCAACAATAAAAACAGAAGGATCTGAACAAGTTGCACAAATAGATGTGAAAATGGGAACAGATAGATTTAGAGCTGTTACAGCACATAAAGACTTATATGCTTCAATAGATAAAGATATAGACATATTAGAAGGTCAAATAAGAAAAATGAAGACAAAAAAAGATAAACAAAATATGACAGAATCAATTAGAGGAAAAGAAGAATTAAGACAAGAAGAAGAAAAAGAAATAGAAGGTGAAATATTAAAAACATTATATTATGATATAAAACCTTTAACTCCAGAAGATGCAAAATTAAAGTTAGAAGAGAAACCACAAGATAGATTTTTAACATTTATAAATGTAGAAACGGGAAAAGTAAATGTTATATATAGAATGAAAGATAATAAAAACTATGGTTTAGTAGAACCAGAAGCATAAAAAATAAAAGGCATACTGAATTTACAAGTATGCCTTTTATTTGATAGAAAATATACCAAAATATTAAAAAGTAATTTAAAATCATTAAAAAAATAGATTTTTAAAATAAAACTCATAAAACAATGGAAAAACCAACATAAAGCTTGCAAAAAATGTAAAATTATGTTATTATTATATATAGTAGTTAAAATAATATATTATAAAGGGGGAAATATAATGGAAGAAATAGAAAAAAATATTGAAGAGATTGATAAAGAAATCGCAAAAATACAAGATGAATTAAACGAAATATATAAAAATGTAGATTTTAATACAACAGATTTTGATGGAGTAGGTGATGTATATTCACCTGAAGGCCAAACAGAAGACCAACAGAAAAAAATAGAAGAATTGCAGACAAAACAAAAAGAATTAAAAAAGAAGAAAGATGAAATAATTAGCCCAATAAAGCAAGAAGAGGAAAAGAAAAAGAAAGAAGAAGAAGAAAAAGCTAAAAAAGCAGAAATAGAAAAAAATATTGAAGAGATTGATAAAGAAATCGCAAAAATACAAGATGAATTAAACGAAATATATAAAAATGTAGATTTTAATACAACAGATTTTGATGGAGTAGGTGATGTATATTCACCTGAAGGCCAAACAGAAGACCAACAGAAAAAAATAGAAGAATTGCAAACAAAACAAAAAGAATTAAAAAAGAAGAAAGACGAAATAATTAGCCAAATAAAGCAAGAAGATAAAAAACAAGAAGATAAAACGCAAGATGATAAAAATCAAGATGATAAAAAGCAAGATGACAAAACGCAAGATGATAAAAAACAAGATGATAAAAAGCAAGATGGTAAAAAGCAAGATGATAAAAAACAAGATGAAAATATGCCAGCAATAGAATTAAGAAAAATTTCATTTTCCTTATTGGATAATGAAGGAAAATACAATCCAAAATATACAGCAGAATATACAAATGGAATTCAACAAGAAACTAAACCAACAAAACATAAAACAAAACGAGAAGAAAGAAAAGCGAAAAGAGAATTAAAAAAATCAATAAAGAATGTATTTAAGTCATTTGGAATCAAGATATCAAGAACAGAATTGAGAAAGATGATGAATCATATAGATGTAGACTTGCTTGATGTACTTTCAGTATATGATGCAACAAATGATAACAAAACAAGTTTCGGTTTAGAATATGTAAAAGCTGTAATAGACAAATTAAATGGTGGAAAAGGAGAGCTTCCTTTTGAATTATCGTATAATACTAGAACTTCAGGTGCAGAAAATGTAGACAGAAAACAAGCAAGCCAATATAATAAATTAGCTAAAAGGATGGATAAGATAGGATTGGGAGAATGTCAAACTGAACCATCATTTTTGGAAAAAATATTCGGATCAAAAAATGAAATGATAGCAGATAAAAGCCGAATGACTATTGATGAGCAGATAGCTTGGTATAATGGAAGTAAAAGAGAGAAGGAATTTGACGAAAACTTATATTGGAGTAACCTACGAGAAGCAGGGTATTCTGATGAAGAACTTGCACAAATAAAAGCTGGTTTAGAGCCTACTGCAGCACAAAAATATAGAGAAAGTAAACATGTTCCAATGGAACAATTACAGCCTATACCAGAAAAAAACAAGGACAGTGAAGAAAACAGGAATAAAGGAAAAGAAAATGAAGATAATGAAATAGAAAACGATTAAAACCATTGACATATCTGGAAAAAAATGATAAAATAGAAACCGCTAGTGTAAAATGAAAAATATAGCATTTTACCTAGCGGATTTTATTTGAAAAGAGGTGAAATTTAAGTGCCAACAATTAACCAATTAGTAAGAAAAGGAAGAAAATCTGCTACAACTAAATCTACATCACCAGCTTTACAACATGGTTATAATTCTATGAAGAAAAAAATGACCAATAAAAGAGCACCACAAAAAAGAGGTGTATGTACAGTTGTAAAAACAGTAACACCTAAAAAGCCAAACTCAGCATTAAGAAAAGTTGCCAGAGTAAGACTTTCAAATGGCTATGAAGTAACTTCTTATATTCCAGGTATAGGACACAACCTACAAGAACACAGTGTTGTTTTAATAAGAGGAGGAAGAGTAAAAGACCTTCCAGGTGTACGTTACCATATTATAAGAGGAACACTTGATACAGCAGGTGTTAAAGACAGAATGCAAGGTAGATCAAAGTATGGAGCTAAGCGTCCTAAAAAATAAATTTGATTTATACCATAGTGCATATAACTTATTAATTTAAGGTACTTAAATAAAAATAAATTATATAGCACTAAACTGAAAAAGTTTTGAGAAGAATTAGTATTGAACTTTTTAGAGTACCTAAGATACTAGGTAAATATTAGTATCAAATTTTATAAGGAGGGAAGAATAGTGCCAAGAAAAGGATATATAGCAAAAAGAGAAGTTTTACCAGATCCAATATATAATAGCAAAGTTGTTACAAAACTAATTAACAATGTAATGCTAGATGGTAAAAAAACAGTTGCTCAAAAAATAGTTTATGATGCATTTGATATTATAAAAGAAAAAGAACAAAAAGATCCACTAGAAGTTTTTGAAGCAGCACTTGAAAATGTTATGCCTGTTCTAGAAGTTAAAGCTAGAAGAATTGGTGGAGCGACATACCAAGTTCCAATAGAAATTAGACCAGAAAGAAGACAAACATTAGGTTTAAGATGGTTAGTCGTTTATGCTAGAAACAGACATGAAAAAACAATGGCAGAGAAATTATCTGCAGAAATATTAGATGCTGTTGCTGGAAATGGTGGAGCATTTAAGAAAAAAGAAGATATGCATAGAATGGCTGAAGCTAATAAGGCTTTTGCACATTACAAATTCTAAAGTTTTAACAACGTTAAAACTTTAAAAATATAGAATACAAATAGAAGGAGGAAAAAAATGGCTGGAAGAGAGTTTCCTTTAGATAAAACAAGAAATATAGGAATTGTAGCACATATTGATGCAGGAAAAACAACAACAACAGAGAGAATATTGTTCTATACAGGTAAAACTCACAAAATTGGAGAAGTTCATGAAGGCGAAGCTACAATGGACTGGATGGTTCAAGAGCAAGAAAGAGGTATTACAATTACTTCTGCTGCTACAACATGCCAATGGTTAGGAAATAGAATTAATATAATAGATACTCCTGGACACGTTGACTTTACCGTTGAAGTGCAAAGATCTTTAAAAGTACTTGACGGTGCAGTTACAATATTAGCTGCAAAGGGTGGAGTACAACCACAAACAGAAACAGTTTGGAGACAAGCAGACAAATATCAAGTTCCTAGAATGGTATATGTAAATAAAATGGATATTACTGGAGCTAACTTTATGCTTTGTGTAGAACAACTACACAACAGATTAAAAGCAAATGCAGTTCCAATTCAATTACCAATTGGTGCAGAAGACCAATTCAAAGGAATAGTAGATTTAATAAAAATGAGAGCTTTTATTCATAAGGATGACTTAGGCAAAGTAATAGAAGAAGGAGAAGTTCCTGAAGATATGAAAGCTCAAGTAGAAGAGTTTAGAGCAAAGTTAATAGAGGCAGTTGCAGAACAAGATGATGAATTGATGATGAAATATTTAGATGGTGAAGAATTATCTGAAGAAGAAATCAAAAAAGGTTTAAGAACAGGTACAATTAATAATAAAATTGTTCCAGTTGTATGCGGTTCATCATATAAAAACAAAGGTGTTCAAGAATTATTAAATGCAGTAGTTGACTTTATGCCATCTCCATTAGATATACCACATATAAAAGGTGTTACATTAGATGGAGAAGAAACAGAAAGAAAAACATCTGATTCTGAACCTTTTGCAGCATTAGCATTTAAGATTGCAACAGATCCATTTGTTGGAAAATTATGTTTCTTTAGAGTATATTCAGGAACATTAGACGCTGGTTCAACAATATTAAATGCAAATAAGGATAAAAAAGATAGAATGGGAAGAATCCTTTTAATGCATTCTAACCATAGACAAGATATTGACAAGGTATATGCTGGAGATATAGCTGCAGCAGTTGGATTAAAAGAAGTATCAACAGGTGATACACTTTGTGATCCAGCACATCCAGTTATATTAGAATCAATGGAATTCCCAGAGCCAGTTATTGATATAGCTATTGAACCTAAGGACAAAGCTAATAGTGAAAAAATGGGCATAGCTCTTGCTAAACTTGCAGAAGAAGACCCAACATTCAAAACATATACAAACCATGAAACAGGTCAAACAGTTATAGCAGGAATGGGAGAATTACATCTAGACATTATTGTTGATAGATTAAAAAGAGAATTTAAAGTAGAATGTACAGTAGGTAAACCACAAGTTTCTTATAAAGAAACAATTAGAAACAAAGTAAAAGTTGAAGGTAAATTTATTCGTCAATCTGGTGGACGTGGACAATATGGTCATGTATGGCTAGAAATGGAACCATTAGAGCCAGGTACAGGAATTCAATTTGAAAGCAAAATTGTTGGTGGTGTTGTTCCAAAAGAATACATCAAACCTATTGAAGAGGGAATTAGAGAAGCTGCTGAAAGTGGTATATTAGCTGGATACCCAGTTATAGACTTTAAAGCAACTTTGGTAGATGGTTCTTACCATGAAGTTGACTCTTCAGAAATGGCATTTAAAATAGCTGCTTCAATGGCATTCAAAGAAGGCTGTAAGCAAGCTAAATCAGTTATTCTAGAACCAATAATGAAAGTTGAAATAACAGTTCCAGAAGAATATATGGGAGATGTTATAGGAGACGTTAATTCAAGACGTGGTAGAATGGAAGGTATGGAAGCACAAAGCGGAAACCAAGTAATAAGAAGCTTTATTCCATTATCAGAAATGTTTGGATATGCAACAGATTTACGTTCTAAAACACAAGGAAGAGGAACATACTCTATGGAGCCATCACATTATGAAGAAGTTCCAAAATCAATATTGGAGACAATAGTATCTTCAAGAGCAAAAAAAGACTAAATTAAAAATAGTTAAAATACTTGCATTTTTCTCAAATTTGTTATAAAATGCAAGTGTTAAAAATTAGTTATTAATTTTAAAAATATAAAAAGGTTAGAAAAATTCTAACACTAAAATTAAGGAGGAAATTTAAATGGCTAAAGCAAAATTTGAAAGAACAAAACCACATGTTAACATTGGTACAATTGGTCACGTTGACCATGGTAAAACAACAACAACAGCAGCTATTACAAAATATTTAGGCTTATTAGGAAAAGCAAAATATGAAGCATATGATCAAATCGATAGTGCTCCAGAAGAAAAAGAAAGAGGAATTACAATTAACACAGCTCACGTAGAATATGAAACAGATAAAAGACACTATGCACACGTTGACTGTCCAGGACACGCTGATTATGTTAAAAACATGATTACAGGTGCTGCACAAATGGATGGTGCTATATTAGTTGTTTCTGCAGCTGATGGACCAATGCCTCAAACAAGAGAGCATATATTACTTGCTAGACAAGTTGGTGTTAAATATATCGTTGTTTACTTAAACAAATGCGATATGGTTGACGATCCAGAATTATTAGAATTAGTAGAAATGGAAGTTAGAGACTTATTATCAAGTTATGATTTCCCAGGAGATGAAATTCCAATTATAAAAGGTTCTTCATTAAAAGTATTAGAGAGCACATCAACAGATCCTAATGATCCAGTATATGCTCCAATGAAAGAATTAATGGATGCAGTTGATAGCTATATACCAACACCAGACAGACCAGTAGACCAACCATTCTTAATGCCAATTGAAGACGTTATGACTATCAGTGGTAGAGGAACAGTTGTTACAGGTAGAGTTGAAAGAGGAACAGTTAAATTACAAGATGAAGTTGAAATAGTAGGTCTTTCAAAAGAACCTAAGAAAACAACAATTACAGGTGTTGAAATGTTCAGAAAAATATTGGATCAAGCAGAAGCTGGAGACAATATTGGTGCATTATTAAGAGGTATCCAAAGAACAGAAGTTGAACGTGGTCAAGTTCTTGCAAAACCAGGAACAATTCATCCACATACAAAATTCAAAGCACAAGTATACGTTCTAACAAAAGAAGAAGGTGGACGTCATACACCATTCTTCAATGGATATAGACCACAATTCTATTTCAGAACAACAGACGTTACAGGTGTTATCGAATTAGCAGCTGGAACAGAAATGGTTATGCCAGGAGATAACGTAGATATGACAATCGAACTTATCACACCAATAGCTATTGAAAAAGGACTAAGATTTGCTATCCGTGAAGGTGGTAGAACAGTTGGTTCAGGTGTTGTTTCAGAAATAATGGAATAATAAATATAGTAATAGCAAGGGTTAGAAAAATTTTACCCTTGCTATTTTCTTGTTTAAGTCTTGTAGAAATAAATGAATTATGATAAAATATAAATAGAATTACTGTAGGGGAGAGTTAAAATAGATGAGTGAATACAAACAAACTAAAATAAATGATTTAGAGAAAAGCGGAAAATATACAGAACAATTGATAGATTGGCTAAAACGTGGTCAAATAAATAAAATAGGTGACTTACCATTAGAAGAAAGAAGTAAAGAAGATTTTATATTACCAATATTATATGCGGTAAAAAATGAATACAATTCTTATAGAGTATATACTCATCTTTCACCAAGTTTGCAAGCAAATGAAACACTTGCATTAGAAATTATAGAAGCTGAGCCAGCGCTAATAGAAGGAACTCCTTTGGCAGCAGATAAAAATTTTATTTTGGCTAATATAAGTAAATATCCAGAAATAGTACAATATATGGATGACACATTATATGTGTATCCTTCCATTCAAAAAGCAATAAATCCAGAAGAATACGAAAAAAATAAAAAAATACTACTAACTACGATGGCAGTAACTGCAGCAGTTGCAGCATATCCTTATTTAGTTAATGATGAAGAATACATGAAACAGGCTATAAGCAAAGATGTAAATACACTTGGATTATTAGGTGATGATTTAAAAGATAATTCCAAGTTTTTGAGAGAAATATATAGCGAAAATAAAGAGGCAATATCATATACTGCAAATAATATGGATAAGTTTGGAATAAATGGATTAAGTGTGGCTAGGGATGTGGCAACAGGCGATGTGCTTAGTGATGCGACTGAAGAATTTAGAACAAGAGCTGAGGAAATAAAATCAAAAAATGAAGGAAAAGCAGAAAATGAAATTAGTGAAGAAGATAGAATAGAACAAGCACGAGCAGAAAGACACGCTCAATCTATGGAAGACGATATGATAAAAGCACAAAATGGAGATGAAAAAATAATAAGAAAATTTAGAAAAATGCTATGCGTTTGTAAAAACTTAAGTCCAGAATATAGAGAAAGAATGGAAGAGGTTGTAAAACTTGCAGATGGAGTATTGGAAAGGAAAAAGGAGCAAGGACAAATAAGCATAAAAGATATACAGGAAGTGGCTAGACAACCAATAATAGATACTATTTTAGAGTTAAGAGAAACATCACAAGAATTAGTATCAGCTGTAGAAGAAGGAAATACAAGAGAAGAAAAAACAAAAACACAAGGAGATTAATAAGATATGATTACAAGAGAATTAAGAGAGTCAGCAACAGAGTTAAATGTTATCTTTGATAATTGTTCAATAGAGGTATTAGATAAAATTCCAAATAAATTTAGAAAGTTTCTTAAAGAAATTGCATCAGACACATATGAATTTAAGTATGATGCTACGAAAAAGCTGAATGAGCAAAAATTAAAGCCTAAAACAAGAAAAATAATAATGTTAATTTATAGAGATTATTTATGTAGCGGAAAAGAGAGAGAAGAATATATTACAGAACTAGAAAAAAAATTAAGGCAAAAAGAAGAAGAAAAACGAAAAAAATACAATCCAAATGAACTTTTTAAAAGCAGAAGCAAAGAAACTATAGAAACACATGAAGAAAATAAAAGCATAAATATGAATTTGCCAACTCAAACAGAAGATATATGTACAAAAAAAATATGGAATAAAATTAAAAAAATTATAAAGAAAATAATAAAAAACAAATAAAAGCCCAAAGTTGTATCTATAACTTTGGACTTTATATGATGCGTTTTACATAAAAAATATATAATTGGTTTACACAGAAGAAAAGATGGAGCCAATCAATTTTGGTTCTATAAAATTCAAAAATGACACGAGGAGGACGAAGAAGACGTCCTCCTTATTTAAATTTTTGAGTATAAAAAATTGACTTTTTTTGTATTTAATTATATACTATACGTGTTAAAAAAATATTTATAAAAGGAGAGAATTTTTATATGAAAATTTTCAAAAGGCTTATTTTAACATTGATATTAATGATAGCAATTATGCTTTTTACAGTAAATATAACAAAAGCCACAACAGTAGAAGTAACAACAGATAACTTGAATTTTAGAAGAGAAGCATCTACAGATTCAGAAGTTATAATGGCGTTTCAAACAGGATATAAATGTGAACTAATTGCAGAAGAGGGAAATTGGTATAAAGTTAAATATTTAGGAATGATAGGATATATAAGTAAGGATTATGCAAAAAAAGAGCAAGAACCTGAAAAAAAGGAAGCTAATGCAGAAACACCAACTACTACTAATACAGAAGAACCTCAAAAACCAGATGAACAACAAACAGAAACAATTAGTAATAAAGTATTAAAAGATACAAGTATAAAAATTTTACCACTTATTTATTCAGAAAATATAGGTTCACTAAAACAAGGAACACAAATAAAGGTTATTAATACAACAACTACTTGGGCATATATACAAACAAATCAAATAAGTGGTTGGATAAGAAAAGACATAATATCAACAGAAACAAGTACAAAGAATAATAAAACAAATAATAATGCAGGAACTACAACTAAGAATGAAGAAAATAATAATGTAAAATACGAAGAAAAGACAGCATATGTAAATGATACAGCAGTTAACATGAGAAAAAGTGCTACAACAGATAGTGATATAATAAAGGTACTTGCGTTAAACACAGAAATTACACTAATAGGAGAAGAAGGAGATTGGTATAAGGTTAAAAGTTCAGAAGATGTAGGGTATATTGCTAAAAGGCTTGTATCAGAACAAAAAAAGGAAACAACGTCTAGAAGTGCAGAGGTAAGAACTACAACAAATATACCAGAAACAGCAAATGATAATACAGAAACAACATCTTCAACTAAAGGCGAAGATGTTGTGGCATATGCAAAACAATATTTAAACTGCCCATATGTTTATGGAGCAGCTGGACCAAATTCTTTTGACTGCTCAGGATTTACAATGTATGTGTACAAGCATTTTGGAATTTCGTTGCCACATGGAGCAACATCACAATCATGTTATGGAACAGAATTGAACATTAATAAAAGTGAGTTAAAAAGCAAATTGAAACCAGGAGATTTGGTATTTTTCTTGGATTATCCAACATATGATGGCATAGGACATGTTGGAATATATATAGGAGATGGAAATTTTATACATGCTTCTTCAGGAACAGGATATTGTGTTAAAATTTCTACTTTACTAGATGGTGGATATTATGACAGATACACAGCAGCTAGAAGAATATTTTAAATTAAATAGGGGGCATACACTTTAGGAGTGATAAATATTAAAAGATTATTTTGTGTTGCCTCGATAAGCTATATAATAGGAATAATAATGAGGCTATACTTTGGAAGTATAGCTTTTTTAAGTATACCAATAGCTGTTATAATTTTATTAATAACAAAAAATAAAAAGATAATAGTGATTTTAATATGTTTAATAATATCCATTGGTTATGTTAGTATTTTAGAAAACAAGTATAGCAAAATAAGTGATATGCCAATAAAAGAAATGGTAACAATTATCTCAGACATACAAGAAAAAGAGTATAAAAAAGTTTGTACTGCTAAAATTGTAAGGAATAATAAAAAAATATTAATAAATATAAAAATGTCACAAGATATTCCAAGCATAAAATATGGAGATTCACTATACATAGAAGGAGAATTTAAACAGCCAGAAGAAGCAAGAAATTATAAAGGATATAATTATAAGCAATATTTAAAAACTAAAAAAATTATAGGAACTGTAGAACTAGAAAAAGTTAAAATATTAAAATCAAGTAATGGTAGTTTTATACACAATATACAAAAATATATTAGAGATACAATAAATGGAACATTAACAGATGAAGAAGGCAATTTGTTGTTAGCAATATTATTGGGCGATAAGGACAAATTAAGTGAAGACATACAAGAGAGTTTTAAAACAAGCAATTTATCACATATGCTTGCTGTATCTGGGGCTCATGTATCATACATAATTCTTGGACTAACATATGTATTACAAAATTCTATTATTGGAAAGAAAAATGGAAAGATAGTTTGTATAATTTTTTTACTTGCTTTTATGGCAATAACAAACTTTACACCATCTGTTACAAGAGCTTGTATAATGGCTATTTTGACACTGTTTTCAAGCATAATATATAGAAAATCAGATGTATATACAAATATTTCTGTAGCAGCATTAATTACGCTAATATTTAATCCATATAGTTTGTTAGATTTGGGATTTCAATTATCATATGGAGGGACAATTGGGATAATTATTTTTATAAAAAGAATACAAGAGAAAAAATCAAATAGTAAAGTAATAAATTATATAAAACAAATGGCATTAGTTTCTATATATGCTAACATTATAATTATTCCAATTATGATGTATCATTTTAACACAGTATCTTTTACATTTATAATTTCAAACATAATGGCTTCTCCAATTTTAGGAATAATTGTAATAACTGGATTCTTATTTATAATAGCATCAATTACAGTAAAACCACTAACAAGGCTTATTGCAATATTTATAAAACCAATATTAAGTATATTAATTAAAATATCACAGATATGCTCCAAATTACCATTTTCTAATATTTTAGTTGTAACACCATACATGTTTAATGTTATATCCTATTATGCAATTATACTATATTGCATAAAAAGCAAAAAAAATAATAAATGCAAAATTATAATATGTTTGTTAATTGTTTTAATTCTAATTAATTTTATAATATATATATTTCCACAAAAATTAAGAATATTTTTTATAGATGTAGGACAAGGGGATAGTACATTAATAATAACTCCAGACAAAAAAACGGTGCTAATAGATGGAGGAGGCAGTGATAGCTTTGATGTGGGAGAAAAAGTACTTTTACCATATTTGCTAGATAGGAGGATTTTGAAAATTGATTATGTTTTAATATCACATTTTGATACTGACCATTGCGGAGGAATACTTACTATAATGGAAAAAGTGAAGGTTAAAAATATAATTATTTCCGAGCAAGCAGAACATAGTGAAAATTATGAAAGATTTAAAAAGTTGATGATACATAAAAAAATTAGGTTAATAGAAGTAAAGAAAGGGGATAAAATAAAAATTGGAAGATATTCAGAATTTAAAATATTATTCCCAACAAGTAGACTATTATCAGAAAATCCGTTAAACAATAATTCAATAGTAGCACAGTTTAATTACAATAATTTTAAAATGTTATTTACAGGAGATATTGAGAAGTTGGCAGAACAGCAAATATTAAAAGCAGAAAAAGCAGAAATAAGGGCAGATATATTAAAAGTAGCTCATCATGGTTCAAAAACATCGTCAATACCAGAATTTATAAAAGCGGTTAAACCGAAGATAGCATTAATAGGAGTTGGAAAAAATAACACTTTTGGTCATCCAAATCAACAAACAATTAAAAATTTAGAAAACATTAAGTGCAGGATTTATAGAACAGATTTACAGGGAGAAATAATTATAAAAATAGATCAAAAAGGAAGGATGAATGTTAAGAGTAAATTAAAAATAAAATGATACAAATTTAAAATTTACTTGCCAAAAGGAAAAAATTGGGCTATTATTATATAGATAAGTAACAAGAAAAATTTTCCAGATTAATAAAAGGGGGCATAAAATTAAAAATGGCAGACAAATTAATTATTGTTGAGTCACCAGCAAAAGCAACTACAATTAAAAAGTTTTTGGGTGGCAATGTAAAAGTATTAGCGTCTATGGGACATATTAGAGATTTGCCAAAATCTAAGTTAGCAATAGATATAGAAAATGATTTTACTCCAGAATATATAAATATAAGAGGAAAGGGAGCTTTAATAAAAACATTAAAAAAAGAAGCAAAAAATGCAAAATATGTGTATCTGGCAACTGACCCTGACCGTGAAGGAGAAGCAATAGCATGGCACTTAGCATATATATTGGAAATACCAGAAGATGAAGTGTGCAGAGTTACATTTAATGAAATAACAAAAGAGGCGATACAAAAATCTATAAAAAGTCCGAGAAAAATAGACAAAGACCTAACAGATGCACAGCAGGCGAGAAGGGTATTAGACAGAATAGTAGGATACAAAATAAGTCCAATACTATGGAAAAAGGTTAAAAGAGGGTTATCAGCAGGTAGAGTTCAGTCTGTAGCGGTTAAGTTAATAGTTGATAGAGAAGAAGAAATAGAAAAGTTTATACCAGAAGAATATTGGAATATAACAGCACAGTTATTAGAACCGAAAACAGAAAAAACATTTGAAGCAAATTTTTATGGTAAAGAAGGAAAAAAACTTGAATTACATTCTAAAGAAGATGTAGATAATATAATAAAGCAAATAGAAAAAGGGCAATATATAGTAACAGATGTAAAAAAAGGTGAGAAAAAAAGAACACCAGCTCCACCTTTTACAACAAGCACAATGCAACAAGAAGCTTCACGAAAATTAGGATTTACTCTTAAAAGAACAATGAGCATAGCACAAGGATTATACGAAGGAGTTAATGTTGGAGCAAAGGGAACCGTAGGATTAATAACATATATGAGAACAGACTCTACAAGAATATCTGAAGAGGCAAGAGCATATGCAAAAGAACATATAGTAAAAACTTATGGAGAAAATTACTACGAAAATAGATATTATAAAACAAAACAAAATTCTCAAGATGCACATGAGGCAATAAGACCAACATATATAGACTTAGAGCCAGAAACTATAAAACAGTATTTGACACCAGAACAATATAAATTATATAAATTAATATACAATAGATTTATAGCAAGTCAAATGTCAGCAGCAATTTATAATACTGTATCTGCTAATGTAGATGTAAATACATATAATTTTAGAGCTTCAGGACAAAACTTGAAATTTAAGGGATTTATGACTCTATATGTTGAAGTTCTAGAAAATGAAAAAGAAGAGGTTGAACTATCTTTACCAGAATTAGAAATAGGTGCAACAGTTATAAAACAAAAATTGAATTCAAAACAGAGTTTTACAGCACCTCCACCAAGATATACAGAAGCAAGCCTTGTAAAAGCTTTGGAGGAAAAAGGCATAGGTAGACCAAGTACATATTCTCCAACAATTACAACAATATTAGAAAGAAGATATATAGAAAAAGAACAAAAACAGCTAATGCCAACAGAATTAGGCAAGGTTGTAAATAAATTATTGGTAGAAAACTTTCCAAATATAATAGATGTGGAATTTACAGCTAAAATAGAAGAAGAATTTGATGCTGTTGCAGAAGGAAAAGAAAATTGGAAACAAATATTAAGAGAATTTTATCCACCATTTAAAGAGCAATTGGATAAGGCAGAAAAAGAATTAGAACATGTTACAATAGCAGATGAAGTAACAGATATTCCATGCGAAAAATGTGGAAGAATGATGGTAATAAAATATGGTAGATATGGCAAATTTTTAGCTTGCCCGGGTTATCCAGAATGCAAAAATGCAAAACCAATAGTAGAAAACATTGATGTTCCATGTCCGGTATGTGGAGCAAAAGTACAAGTAAGAAAAACAAAAAGAAAGAAAAAGTATTATATTTGCGAACATAACCCAGAAACATGCAACTATATTTCTTGGAATAAACCAAAAATAGGAGAAAAGTGGGAACCAGAAAAAGAAAAAGAGGTTATAAAACCTAAAAGAAAAACAAGGAAGAAAAAATAGTAACCAATAAATAAACAAAATTAAAAAAAGAACTTGTTAAAAAGCCAGTTATGTGATATAAAATATATATAAATGGAAGTGAAGAAAGGTGGAATTTTCTCGTGGAAGATATTGAAAAAAAAGACAAAAGAACAATATTAGTAGTAGACGATGAAAAGCCAATTGTTGAAATTTTAGTATATAATTTACAAAAAGAAGGATATGATACATTAGAAGCATATGATGGAGAGACAGCAATACAGCTTGCACTGGAAAAAAAGCCGGATTTAATTTTATTAGATATAATGTTACCAAGAGTGGATGGATTAACAGTTTGCAAAAGAATAAGACATACACTAAATGTACCAATAATAATGTTATCAGCAAAGGATGAAGAAATAGACAAAATATTAGGATTAGAATTGGGAGCAGATGATTATATAACTAAACCATTTAGTATAAGGGAACTAATAGCAAGGGTAAAAGCTAATTTAAGAAAATCAGAAGTTTCATTAAATGTTTCTGAAGAAAAATATAAGGAAAACGAAAATTCTAAAATAGAAGTAGGAGACTTATCATTAGATTTGGAAAAATTTGAGGTAAAAGTAAGAGGAACAGTAATAGATTTAACTATACGAGAGTTTGAAGTCTTAAAATATTTGGCAAACCAGCCAGGACAAGTAGTAACAAGAGAAACTTTATTGGAAAAAGTTTGGGGATATGAATATTATGGAGATATAAGAACAGTTGATGTTACTGTAAGAAGAATAAGAGAAAAAATAGAAAAAGATACATCAAGTCCTAAAATATTAATTACAAAAAGAGGAGTAGGTTATTATATAGCTTCAAAATAGATAAAAACGCAGTAAAGAGCAACTCAATCTTTACTGCGTTTTATAATTTATCATATTAAAAATAAACCTATATAAAGACAGAAAGGAATGTAAACCAAAATGACAAAAAATATTCAATTTAGGATACTATTAATATTTTTAATAATAGGAATAGCATTTATAGTAGGGATATCTTGTTACAGCATATCGATTTTGGAGAATTTGAAAAATATGCAAAATCAAGTAGAACTGCAACAAAATTTGACAAATCAAATTGAAAATTTAAAATCTATTTCGGCTGTGAGCTTGGGCACATTTTTTATTATTATATTAATAATGGGAATTTTTATTTCTAAATCTATAACAAAGCCAATAACAAAATTGATAAAAAGTGTAGAAAAAATAACAGCTGGCGAAGATGTAAAATTAGAAAGTGAAAATGGAACAGATACCCAAATTGGAGAACTAGTTAATGCATTTACATTAATGACAAATGAATTAAAACAAAATATAAATGAAATAGAAAGGCAAAAAAAACAAATAGAAACTATATTGTTGCATATGACAGATGGAGTAATTGCATTTAATATGGAAGGAAAAATAATACATATTAACACAGCAGCAATGAATTTATTAAAATTAGAGCAAAAAGACAATTCATTTGAAAAGATATTTAATAAACTTAAACTTAATATAAATTTAGAAAAAATAATATATCTGGAAAATTGGACTTCATCAGAACATAGATTAACAATAGAAGATAAATGTGTAAATCTATTTTTTGTGCCATTCCAAGACGAGAATAATAGGCAAGCAGGGTTAATTGTGGTTATACAGGATATTACAGAGCATGTTAAACTAGATAATATGAGAAAAGAATTTGTAGCAGATGTATCTCATGAATTAAAAACGCCAATTACATCTATTATGGGGTATGCGGATACTTTATTGGAGGGAGAATATGACAAAGATACACAACAAAAATTCTTAGGTGTAATAAGTTCAGAAGCAAGAAGAATGGCAAGACTTGTTACAGACTTGCTAACTCTTTCTAAATATGATAGCAAAAAAGTTAAATTAGAAGAAACTGAATTTGATTTAGGAGAGCTAACAAAAAAATGTCAAGAAAGATTAAAATTTGAAATAGAGAAAAAACATCAAAATGTAGAATGTTTTGTAACTGCAAATGTGCCACCAGTTAGTGCAGATAAATATGGAATAGAAAGAGTGGTTTTAAATATATTATCTAATGCAATAAAATATACTCCTGAAAATGGTAAAATTAAAATTTATGTTGGATTTGTGTATAATGATGCATATATAAAAATAATTGATAATGGTATTGGAATTTCGGAGCAAGATTTAACTAGAATATTTGACAGGTTTTATAGGGCAGATAAGGCGAGAACAAGAGAAATGGGAGGAACTGGGCTTGGATTGTCAATTGCAAAAGAAATATTGGATCAAAATAAAGGAAGTATAGATATTAGAAGTGAATTAGGAAAAGGAACAGAAGTTATAATAAGAATACCAGCGAAAAAGTAAAATAAAGGTATTGCAAATGATACAAATAAATAGTAAAATTAATACTGATAAAGTAAAGGAGAGAGCGCTGTAAATGAAGCTAGATAGTAAAACAAAAGATATTTTAGAATGGATAATTTGTATAATAATAGCATTTATACTTGCCTTAATAATTAGATATTATGTAGGAACACCTACAATAGTTAAGCAAACATCAATGTTTCCAACATTAGTTCAAAATCAAAGACTTATATTAAATAGATGGGTCAGAACAAAAAAGGTAATGCCAAATAGAGGAGATATAATAACATTTGAGGCTCCAAACATGCCAAGATATAAAACAATAGAAGAAGTTGATTTAACTAATCCTATAGCAGATTACAGTGGAAGACCAACTACGTTTTTTTCTAAATTTGTATACTATGTATTAGAATTAGGAAAGGACAGCTATATTAAAAGAGTTATAGCACTTCCAGGAGAACATGTTCAAATAAAAGATGGAAAAGTGTATATAAATGGGGAAGAACTTAAGGAAGATTACTTAGAGGAAAGTGTTGTAACAGAAGCAGAAAATGGAGCATATACAGACATAATTGTTCCAGATAATTGTGTATTTGCAATGGGAGACAATAGAAAACATTCTTCAGATAGCAGAAGGTTTGGCTGTATTCCATTGGAAAGAATAGAAAGTAAAGTATGGATTAGATTTTGGCCTTTTAATTTATTTGGTAAAATAAAATAAGCGAGGAAAATAGTTGAAATTTGAAGATTTAGTAGGAAATGATAAAGTAAAAAATATGCTTAAAAACTCAATAAATGAAAACAATATTTTACACAGTTATATGTTTGTGGGCACAGAAGGAATTGGAAAGGCAATGTTTGCAAAAACATTTGCTAATATGTTATTTTGTGTTTCTGATGAGGAAAAACCATGTGGGAATTGTAAGCCATGTATAGAATTTTTGGGAAATAACAATCCTGATTTTATGCAGATAGATGCAGAAGATGGTAAGAGTATTAAGATAGAACAAATAAGACAATTACAAGAAAAGGTAATAGAGAAGCCAATAAATTCAGGGAAAAAAGTATATATAATTAATAATAGTGAACTGATGACAATAGAAGCTCAAAATTGCTTATTAAAGACATTGGAAGAACCACCAGAATATGTAGTAATAATTCTGATAGTGTCAAATGAAAATAAATTGCTTACAACAATAAAATCGAGATGTACAAAAATATATTTTGAAAGCTTGTCTAATGAAAAAATAGAAAATTATATAGTACAAAGGCAAAAAGAAAAAGTGTTAAATAAAAACATGCTTGAACTTTGTAATGGAAGTATAGGCAAAGCAATTACTATTCAAGAAAAAATAGAAGAATATGAACAAGTCGAAAAAATAATATTAAATATTGATAAAAATGATATAATAGAAATATGGAATACTGCAGAAGTGTTATATAAAGCCAAAGAAGATATTTTTAATATGCTAGATTATATAAATATTATACTATATAATGAATTATGCAAAAAAAATGAAATTAAATATGCAAATTGCATAAATAGTGTAGAAGAAACAAAAAAAAGATTAGATAATAATGCAAATTATGATATGTCAATAGACATTTTATTACTTAAAATATGGGAGGAATTGAATGAAAAACATCATTGGAGTTAGATTTAAAAAACCAGGTAAAATATATTTTTTTGATCCAGGAGACTTACAAGTTGATTTGAAGGATTATGTTATTGTAGAGACTTCTCAAGGTGAGGAAATGGGAGAGGTAGCAATATGCAACAGAAAATTACCAGATGAAAAATTGGTTGCACCATTGAAACCAATTATTAGAATTGCTACAGAAGAAGATAAGAAACACAATGAAGAAAATAAGAAAAAAGAAAAAGAAGCATTTGAAATATGCCAACAAAAAATAAAAAAACATAAATTAGATATGAATTTGCTTGATGTTGAATATAAATTTGATAACAGTAAAATTTTATTCTTTTTTACAGCAGATGGAAGAATAGATTTTAGAGAACTTGTAAAAGACTTGGCAGCAGTATTTAAAACAAGAATAGAGTTAAGACAAATAGGAGTAAGAGATGAAGTAAAAAGAATTGGTGGCAATGGTGTTTGTGGTAGAGAATTATGTTGTTGCTCATTTTTAGGAAATTTTGAAACTGTTTCTATAAAAATGGCTAAAGAGCAAAATATTTCATTAAATCCATCTAAAATTTCTGGAAATTGTGGAAGACTTATGTGTTGCCTAAAATATGAACAAGATGTATATGAGGATAAATTAAGCAGAATACCTAAAGTAGGTTCAATAGTAAAAACAGAAGATGGTGAGGGAATAGTTGAATCTATAGAAACTCTTAAAGAGATTATAAGGGTAAAATTAAAAGATGGAGATGAAACTTTTTACAAAAAATTTAATGCTAAAGATGTTACACTTATAAAAAGTCCAGAAAATGAAGAAGAGGATCCTGAAGAGAAAGAACATTTAAAAGAACTACAAGAGCTAGAAAAGTTAGAAAAAATGGATACACAAAACAAGACAGATGATGATATATAATAAACAAAAGATGTATTTTTAGGGAGGTGAAAAATATGGCATATAAGATAACAGATAAATGTATAAGTTGTGGAGCATGTGCACAACAATGCCCCGTAGAGTGCATAGCACAAGGCGAGGGAAAATATGTAATAGATCCAGAACAATGCATAGAATGTGGAACATGTGCAGGTGTTTGCCCAGTTGAAGCACCAGAGTTAGCAGAATAAACACGAAGGATAGAGTAAGGTAATCTATGAAAAATGTAGGGGCGATTTTAATTGCTCGCACTTCGAAGAAAGGAAAAATAAAAATGAAAAAAGCAGTACAAATAATATCAATAATAGCTATATTAGCTGTAACATTAATTACATTAACAGGATGCATGAACATAAATTATGAGGTAAAATTAAACAATGATGGAAGTGCAGAAATATCATATTTAATGGGATATGATAAACAATTTTTAAAAGACATGGGAATTTCAACAGATACATTGAAAAATGATGAAACAATGGGAGAAGCAAAAGCAAGCATAGAATCAGAAGGATACACAACTGAGGCATACGAAGACGATAATACATATGGTTTTAGAGCTACTAAAAGTGTTGAAAATATTGAAGATTTTGATATAGAATTAGGGTTATTGACAGAAGGTGAGCAAGCAGATGAAAATAATAAAATAAAATATGAGAAAAATTTATTAAACACAAAATTTGCTCAAGATGCTAAATTGGATTTAACAAATATGCTAGAAGAGTCTACAGAAGAAACATCTGCTATGTTAAACACAATGATAAAGAAAATGAAAATGGTATATAAAATTACATTACCATTTAAAGCAGGCAATAACAATGCTACAACAGTATCAAAAGATGGAAAAACATTAGAGTGGGTATTAATGCCAGGGGAAATAAATGAAGTAAAATTTGAAGCTGCAAAAAGTCCAGTAATAATATATGCTATAATGGTAATAGTAATAGCAGGCATAGCAGTGGCAATTGTGCTAATAATAAATAAGAACAAAAATAAATCAGTAGTAGCTGAAACTGAAAATAAAGAAGAAATAAAACAAGATGAAACAAACCACATGTAAATAACACAATACTAAAAAAACAACACATACTAACAAATGTGTTGTTTTTTTGTATAAATAAAAAACAAGTCTTGACAGATATTTTTTTTAATCATATACTTTACTTATATTTATATAAGGAGGTATGCTTTTAAATGAATAATTTAATTGAGATTAGATGGCATGGTAGAGGTGGCCAAGGTGCTAAAACAGCTTCTCTTTTGTTAGCAGATGCTGCTTTTAATACTGGCAAATATATTCAAGGTTTTCCTGAATATGGTCCTGAAAGAATGGGTGCTCCTATTACTGCATATAACAGAATAAGTAACTCTCCTATAACAATACATAGTAATATTTATGAACCTGATTATGTTGTTGTAGTTGATGATACATTACTTGAAAGTGTAGAAGTTACAGCTGGGTTAAAAGAAGATGGTGCAATAATTATTAATACAACTAAAAATTATGACTATCTAAAAAATGTTTTGAATGGATACAATGGAAAAGTTTATACAATTGATGCTAGAGAAATATCTATGGAGGCTCTTGGAAAATATTTTCCAAATACTCCTATGCTTGCTGCAGTTGTAAAAGTAACTGGAATTATGACAGATGAAGAATTTTTAAATGATATGCAAGGATCTTTTAAGCATAAATTTGCAAAAAAACCTGAAGTCATAGATGGCAATATGAAAGCTTTACAACTTGCATTAAATCAAGTAAATTTAATCTCATAAGAAAGGGGTAATTTTATATGTCAAATATAAATAAAAATACTACAGCTGAAAATATGACTATTGGTGGTAATATTTATCAAGCAGGGAATGCTACAAATTTTAAAACTGGCGATTGGAGGAGTATTAAGCCTATATACATTAGTGATAAATGCAAACAATGTGGCTTATGTTTTCCTGTTTGTCCAGAAGATGCAATTCCTGTTAATAAAGATGGAAATCGAGAAGATTTTAATTTTGATTACTGTAAAGGATGTGGCGTATGTGCCAAGGTCTGTCCTTTTAATGCTATAGAAATGAAAAATGAAGGAGAGTAAAGAAAGGAGATTTAATTATGAGTATAAGAGAACGTTTAAGTGGAAATGAAGCTGCTGCTACTGCAATGAAACAAATTAATCCTGATGTTGTAGCTGCCTTTCCTATTACACCTTCTACAGAAATTCCGCAATATTTTTCAACATTTGTTAGTAATGGTGCTGTTGATACGGAATTTGTTGCTGTTGAAAGTGAACATAGTGCTATGAGTGCATGTATTGGTGCAGAAGCCGCTGGTGCAAGAGCAATGACTGCAACTTCTGCTAATGGATTATCTTTAATGTGGGAGATGATATATATTGCCTCAAGTTTAAGACTTCCAATTGTAATGTCTTTAGTAAATCGTGCGGTATCTGGCCCATTAAATATACACAATGATCATTCTGATGCTATGGGAGTTCGAGACAGCGGTTGGATAATGTTATTTTCTGAAAATAATCAGGAAGCATATGATAACTTAATTATGGCGCACAGAATTGCAGAAAATAAAGATGTACTTTTACCTTTAATGGTTTGCCAAGATGGTTTTATAACATCACATTCTATTGAAAATATTGAATTAATAGAAGATGAAAAAGTAAAAGAGTTTGTCGGAAAATATAAGCCAGAACATTATTTACTAAATGCAAAAGAGCCAATGGCTATAGGACCTTTAGACTTGCAAGCATATTTGTTTGAGCATAAGTATCAACAAGCTGAAGCAATGAAAAAAGCAAAAGATGTAATTTTAAAGGTAAGTAAAGATTTTGAAGAACTAACTGGAAGAAAATATTCTTTCTTTGAGGAATACAGATTAGATGATGCAGAATTTGCAATTGTATGTATGAATTCAACTGCGGGTACTGTAAAAGCTGTTGTAGATGAATTAAGAGCTAAAGGTATAAAAGCTGGTCTTCTTAAAATTAGAGTATTTAGACCTTTCCCAGCTGATGAAGTTGCAAATGCATTAGGCCATTTGAAAGCAGTAGCTATATTAGATAAAGCGGATTCTTTAAATGCTATTGGTGGAGCATTATTTGAAGATGTTACATCAAGTATGTATGTTAATGGTAAAAATGTCCCAGCTATAAACTATATTTATGGTATTGGTGGTAGAGATACTACTACAAAAGATATTCACACTGTATACACAGATTTACAGGAAGTTGCAAATTCTGGTAAAGTAGAAAACCCATATAGATATTTAAGTGTTAGGAGGGATAAATAATGGCATATAATTTAAAAGAAGTTATGGCAAATAAGCCATCAAGACTTACTGCTGGTCATAGAATGTGTGCTGGTTGTGGTGCTCCTCCAATTGCCAGAATGGTATTAAGAGCATTAAAACCAGAGGATAAAGCAGTTATTTCTAATGCTACTGGATGTATGGAAGTATCAACATTTTTATATCCTTATACTGCTTGGACAGATTCATATATTCATACAGCTTTTGAGTGTGCTGCGGCAACAGCATCTGGTGCGGAAGCAGCCTACAAATCATTAAAGAAACAAGGTAAGCTCCCAGAAAATCAAGAAGTAAAATTTATTACATTTGGTGGCGATGGAGGAACTTATGATATTGGATTGCAAAGCCTATCTGGAGCAATGGAAAGAGGACATGATATGGTTTATGTGTGCTATGATAATGGGGCATACATGAATACTGGAATTCAGCGTTCTTCTGCAACACCAAGATTTGCAGATACTACTACATCACCTGCCGGAAGTGTTATTCCAGGAAAAATGCAATCTAGAAAAGATTTAACAGAAATAATGGTTTCACATCATATTCCATATGTTGGTCAAACCATTGCAGTCAATAATTTTAAAGATTTATATGAAAAATCTGAAAAAGCTATATATACTAAAGGACCTGCTTTTTTAAATGTATTATCTCCTTGCCCTAGAGGTTGGGGATATCCTACAGACATGCTAATGCAAATAAATAAGCTTGCTGTTGAAACTTGCTATTGGCCTTTATATGAGGTTGTAGACGGAAAATATAAAATAACATATAAACCTGCTAAAAAACTACCAATAGAAGAATTTTTAAAACCACAAAAAAGATTTAAACATATGTTTAAACCTGGAAATGAATGGATGTTAGAAGAATTTCAAAATGAAGTAGATAAAAGATGGCAAGCATTATTAGACTTAGAAAAATTAAGTATCTGATATGAACTATATCCCAAAAGGTGTAGTTTCACAATTATATTAGGCAACTACATTTCTGTAATTGCCTATTTTTTATATACTTATAATACACCCAAAATAATAAAATTGTCATGAACATGATTAATTTCTCTGATATTTTTCTTATATACATTGACCTTTGGACAAAATCCGTATATAATATAAACATTGAAAAGCACTTTTATAATAAATAAAAATGAGAAATTAAAATTCTCTGAAGTTTAAAGGAGGACAAATAAAGATGGGAGAAGTTATAGTTGTAACATCCGGAAAAGGTGGTGTTGGAAAGACAACAACAACAGCAAATCTTGGGTCTGCTTTAGCATTAAGAGGGAAAAAGGTAGTTTTAATAGATACAGATATTGGACTAAGAAATCTTGATGTTGTAATGGGACTGGAAAATAGAATAGTGTATGACATAGTAGATGTTGTTGAAGAAAAATGCAAATTGAAACAGGCATTAATTAAGGACAAGCGTTTTAAGGATTTGTTTTTACTTCCAGCAGCGCAAACAAGAGATAAAAGTGCAGTAAATGAAGAACAAATGAAAGAATTAACAGAAAAACTAAAAGAAGAGTTTGATTACATAATTATAGATTGTCCAGCAGGAATAGAACAAGGCTTTAAAAATGCCATAGCAGGAGCAAATAGAGCAATAGTAGTAACAACCGCAGAAATTTCCGCAATAAGAGATGCAGATAGAATTGTAGGACTTTTGGAAGCGTCAGAAATAAAAAATCCAGAATTAGTAGTAAATAGATTAAGACCAGCAATGGTAAGAAAAGGCGAAATGATGGATGTAGAAGATATTGTAGACTTGCTATCAATAGACCTAATTGGAGTTGTACCTGATGATGAATATATAATTACGCAAACTAATAAAGGTGAACCAGTAGTATCTAACCATAAGGCTCCATCTGGAAAAGCATATATAGAAATAGCTAGAAGAATATTAGGAGAAAACATAGAGGTGACTATACCTGGAAGAAAGGAAAGTTTTTTTGCTAAATTAAAGCATCGTTTTTCTAAAAAATAATTACTGATGGGGGTATAAGATGTTTGAAAATATAATAAATTTCTTTAAAAACATAGGAAAGAATGGAAAAGAAAATTCTAAAGAAACGGCAAAAGAAAGACTACACTTAGTATTGGCACAGGATAGAGCAAATATATCAGCAGACTTTCTAGAAATGATGAAACAAGAAATAATAGAGGTTATAAAAAAATATATAGAGATAGATGAAAAAGCAATAGATGTTAGACTTACAAATAAATCTGGTGATGATGGCACAGTAGGTGCGCCTTCACTATATGCTAATATTCCAATAGTGACTATAAAAAATGAAGCAAGAAAAATTCAAAACAAGGAAGAGGAAGAAAGCACAGAAAAAGAAAAGGAAGAAGACTTAAAACAGATTGAGAAAATATCTGAAGAAGAAAAACCAGAAACAGAAGAAAAATCCACAAAAAAGGAATCAAAAAAGGAAGTAACAAAAGAAAATGAGGAGGAGAAGGAACTAGGAACAATAGGAAAATCACCAAATGAAAAAAATGAAAAAGAGAATAAAGAAGATATAGTTTCAAACGAAAATGATAATGATAATGAGGTAAGCAATGAGGAAACGAATTCTTAAAAATATGGAATGGGGAATACTAATATGTACTGTTATATTAATTATAATAGGCTTGGTAGCCCTATTTTCAGCTACTCAAAACTCAAATTATGATGAACTAAAAAAACAAATAGTTTGGATAATGGTAAGTATACCAATATTAATAGCAATTATAGCAATAGATTATGAGTTACTAATAAAAATAGCCCCAATATTATATGGGATTATTATATTGTTGCTAGCAGGAGTTTTATTTACAACTCCAATAAATGGTGCAACAAGCTGGTATAATATAGGTGCAGTATCATTTCAACCAGCAGAATTAGCCAAGATTGTAATAATATTATCCTTAACATATACAATAGTGAAAATACAGGCAAGAGGGAAAAAAGAAATAAATGTAATATATAAATTAGCAATAATATTAGGTGTAGCAATGGTTCCGGTATTACTAATAATTAAACAACCAGACTATGGAACGGCAATAGCATTTATTATGGCACTAATTTTTATGTTATTTGTGGCTGGAATAGATAAAAAATATATAATAATTGCAATAGCGGTGGTTATTGTAGCAGTTCCATTACTCTACTTTTTCATATTGCCAGAGCATGCAAAAACAAGAATAGATGTATATTTAAATCCAAATTTGGATCCAAGGGGGGCAGGGTACAATATTATACAATCAAAACTTGCAATAGGTGCAGGTCAATTATTTGGAATGGGTCTATTAAAGGGAAATCAAACTCAATTAGGCTTTTTGTATCCTAAAACTACAGACTTTATTTTTTCTGTTATTGGAGAAGAATTGGGATTTATAGTTGCAGCAGGAATAATAGTTTTATATGTTGTGCTAATTACAAAGGCTATATATGTTGCTAAAACTGCAAAAGACCTAGAAGGATCATATATTGCAGCAGGAATTGCAGGAATATTCTTTTTTCATATGCTGGAGAATATAGGAATGACAATGGGTTTGTTGCCAATAACGGGAATACCACTTCCATTTGTAAGTTATGGGGGAAGCTCACTATTGAGCAATATAATAATGATAGGAATATTATTAAATATTAGTGGAAGAAGACAAAAAGTATTATTTATAGAATAAGTTGTAATTATAAGATAGTGTAAAGTAATCTATGAAAAATGTAGGGGCGATTTTAATCACCCGAACTTCGAAGAAATTACTAAAAAATTGTAAATGAGGGGAAAATGTATTTAAAAAAAATAAAGATAGGAAATGTAGAATTAGAAAACAATATATTTTTAGCGCCAATGGCAGGAATAACAGACCTGCCATTTAGAACAGTTTGCAAACAATTTGGCCCAGGACTTACATATACAGAAATGGTTAGTAGCAAAGCTTTATATTATAATGATGAAAAGACAAAAAAATTGTTAAAAGTAAACGAGCAAGATAGGCCTATTGCAGTTCAAATATTTGGAAGTGACATTCAATCAATGGAGTTTGCAGCGAATTATGTAAGTGATACAGCAGATATTATAGATATTAATATGGGATGTCCAGCTCCTAAGGTAGTGAAAAATGGGGATGGAAGCAGATTGTTGCAAAATTTAGAATTACTAGAGCAAATAGTAAAAGTGGTTGTAAAAAATGCAAAAGTACCGGTAACCGTAAAAATACGAAAAGGTTGGAATTCAGAAAATATTGTTGCTGTAGAAGTAGCAAAAATAATAGAAGCGGCGGGAGCTTCGGCTATAACTATACATGGTAGAACAAGAGCAGAATTTTATTCTGGAGTTGCAGACTGGGATATAATTAAAAAAGTAAAGGATGCAGTAAAAATACCTGTTATAGGAAATGGAGATATAAAAACGAAGGAAGATGCACTAAGAATGTTCGAACAAACAGGTGTAGATGGCATTATGATAGGTAGGGCAACAATTGGAAGGCCATGGATATTTAAAGAAATAATAGATTTTTTACAGGGAAAAGAGGTTGAGCCTATTTCTAGGAGTGAGCAACTATGTATAATATTAAATCACATTAATTTAGAAGTACAGGAAAAGGGCGAAGAAATTGCAATAAAAGAAATGAGAAAACATATAAGTTGTTATATAAAAAATATGAGGAACGCAACAGAAATAAGAGAAAAAATAAATAAAATAGAAAAGCAAAACGAATTAGAAAAATGTTTAATAGAATACTTTAAAAATAATTGAATAAAAATATATAGAGAATAGAATATTTCTATTCTCTTTTTTAGACTGTAAAAATAGGGAAGGA
>ERZ780149.1305-NODE-1305-length-27924-cov-5.736266_pt1 | contig 27924 bp, 22 predicted proteins | sample MGYA00511367_ERZ780149 | MGnify/ENA primary metagenome ERZ780149 (study PRJEB29588, sample SAMEA2153852) | human gut metagenome | biome: human gut; feature: human-associated habitat; material: faeces | place: Denmark | collected 2008/2010 ... | reverse complement strand
CTGCCGACGAAACCACAGCAAACGGAACGGATAAATCCGTTCCCTACAAGGTGCGGTGCAAAACTCAGCAACGCACTACCGGGTTGCGTAGCAGCTACGGTTTTTGCCAATGTCCCGAACCGGGCACCGGCAATCCCCGTATCCGTAGGTGCCGTAATTCGCCTCTAAAAATTCGCCTCTAAAAATTCGCCTCTAAAAAAGCTTTCTGTATTCCGTCGGCAGACTGCCGACGGATTTTTTAAACTCTGCGGAGAATTTGCTCTGATTTTCGTAGCCCACGCGCTCGGCGATCTCGGCAATGCTCAGCCCCGTTTCGCGCAGAAGCTTTGAGGCAAGCTCCATGCGGTGCTCTTTTATGTGCGCGGCAAGCGACTTGCCGTAGACGGCCTTGAACATCTCCTTGAGCGAGGACGGATTTATCAAAAATCTCCGCGACAGCTCCTCGATCGTGTAGCGCCGGTCGAGATTTTCCGTCAGAAGATCGTGCACGCGGCGTATGGTGTCGAGCTGCTCGGCGGAGTATCTGCCCTCGCCGCCGGTTGCGGCGTCAAGCTCCGGCAGCTCCGGTACGCTTTGAATATCGCCGTCGTGCTCTTTGGGGCAGGATATCTCCATCGTCTTTTCTATCATAATATGCAATAGCCTCACCTGCTCGGTCGCAGCGGCCTTGTAGTAGACCTCCTTGCCGTCGCGGCGGCTGACTATAAGTCCCGAATCCCTGAGCTGGCGCAGATGATGCGACACGGCCGGGCTTGTCATACCCGTCAGCAGCGATATATTGACAACGCACTGCTCGCAGTGGCACAAAAGCCAGAATATCCTCACGCGGCTTGAATCGGCAAGCAGCTTGAATATGTCCGACACCGTGCGGAAGCTCTCGGTTTTCGCGACGTTATCGCGCAGATGCTCGCTTATCTCCGCGCCGTGATCGTGCAGAACAGCTTCGTTTTCCATCGTCGTTACTCCATTCGGAAATGATTTAAGCCCATTCGGAAGTTCATTGCCGCGCGGCATTGACTTTTCGGCTCGGACTTATTATACTGCAAGCATAACGATTAAACAACTACTTAATTGTTGAATCAAATTTGTATAGGAGAAATCATCATGAAAAAGACTTACAAGATCGAAGTAGACTGCGCAAACTGTGCAAATCTCATGGAAGAGGCAGCCGGCAAGACCGAGGGCGTCGAGAAGGCCGCAGTCAATTTCATGACCCAGAAGATGACCCTTGAGTTTGCAGAGGGCGCGGACATTGACGCCGTCATGAAGAACGTCGTCAAAAATTGCAAAAAGGTCGAGGATGACTGCGAGATCTATCTTTAAGCCGCATAAATCCGTAAACGCCCTTCATGATGAGGGGCGTATTTTAATCATAAGGGAAAGATGATATTATGAATAAAAAGCAGAAAAAAGTGCTCGTGCGAATATTGATCACAGCCGCACTGCTCGCACTGCTGAATCTGGTGCAGCTTCCGGAGATACCGGCAATGATCCTGTATCTTGCGGCATATCTCATTATAGGCTATGATATTTTGCGCAAGGCCGGCAAGGGCATTTTAAACGGCCGCGTTTTCGACGAGAACTTCCTGATGGCCGTTGCCACGATCGGCGCGGTCGCGCTTGCGATCATAAGCGGCAGCGGCGACTTCAACGAGGCGGTGCTGGTAATGCTGTTTTACCAGGTCGGCGAGCTGTTCCAGAGCTACGCCGTCGGCAAAAGCCGCCGCAGCATAGCCTCGCTGATGGACATCCGCCCGGACTACGCGAATATCGAGGTTGACGGAAAGCTCGAGCAGGTCGATCCCGACGAGGTCGAGACCGGCAGCGTCATAGTCGTGCAGCCGGGCGAAAAGGTGCCGATCGACGGCGTTGTCATCTCCGGCAGCTCGACCGTAAACACCAGCGCCCTGACCGGCGAGAGCCTGCCGCGCGACATCGCCGAGGGCGACGAGATCATAAGCGGCTGCATAAACCTCAGCGGACTTATCAAGGTCCGCACGACAAAGCCCTTCGGCGAATCGACCGTGTCGAAGATACTGGAGCTTGTTGAAAGCTCCGGCTCGCGCAAATCGCGCTCGGAGCAGTTTATCTCGCGCTTTGCAAGGGTCTACACCCCCATCGTGTGCTACTCGGCGCTTGCGCTTGCGATACTGCCGCCGCTTGTGCGCATCGTGCTCATGGGTCTGGGCGGCGATTGGACCGACTGGATCTATCGCGCGCTGACCTTCCTCATCATAAGCTGCCCCTGCGCGCTGGTGATCAGCATTCCGCTGAGCTTCTTCGCAGGTCTGGGCGGCGCGAGCAGCGAGGGCGTTCTGATAAAAGGCTCGAACTATCTGGAGGCTCTGGCACAGACAAAGACCGTCGTTTTCGACAAGACCGGCACGCTCACGCGCGGCGTTTTTGAGGTCAGCGGCATCCACCATTGCCCCATCGAGGACGAAAAGCTGATTGAATACGCGGCCCTTGCCGAATGCGCCTCCTCGCACCCGATCAGCAGGAGTCTGCGCGAGGCTTACGGCAGGGAGCTTGACCGCAGCCGAGTGAGCGATATCGAGGAGATAAGCGGCAACGGCGTTGTCGCAAAGGTCGACGGCCGCACGATAGCCGCCGGCAACGACCGTCTGATGCAGCGGCTCGGCATCGAGCACACACCCTGCCGCAGCGTCGGAACGATCGTGCATGTTGCCATCGACGGCGTTTACTCGGGCCACATCGTCATCTCCGACGTTGTAAAGCCCAGCTCCGCACAGGCGATAGCCGAGCTTAAAAAACAGGGCGTCGGCAAGACCGTCATGCTCACGGGCGACGCAAAGTCCGTTGCCGAAAAGGTCGCAGCCGACCTCGGCGTTGACGAGGTACACAGTCAGCTCCTGCCCGGCGACAAGGTCAGCGAGGTCGAGCGTCTGCTCGGCGAGACCAGCGGCAAGGCAAAGCTTGCCTTCGTCGGCGACGGCATAAACGACGCCCCCGTGCTCTCGCGCGCCGACATCGGCATTGCAATGGGCGCAATGGGCTCGGACGCCGCCATTGAGGCCGCAGACGTTGTGCTCATGGACGACGATCCGCTGAAGATATCCAGGGCGATAAAAATTTCGCGCAAGTGCATCCGCATCGTGTACGAAAACATCGTTTTCGCCCTCGGCGTGAAGTTTGCCTGCCTGCTGCTGGGCGCGCTCGGCATAGCCGACATGGGCGCGGCTATCTTCGCCGACGTCGGCGTAATGGTCATCGCCGTGCTCAACGCAATGCGCGCGCTGCATTGCTCGAAATAAATAAACATCACAAAATCCGCTCCTCGGAGCGGATCTTTTATGCTCTGCATGCGATTTATGAAGGCTTTTCCTGCGCGGAGCGGAATATAGCTGACGGTTTTAAGCTTTTTGTACGATATCTGTACGGCAAGCTGAAATTTTCGCGTTTTTCTTTGGCTTTAGTAACTAAAATCACTGTTATACAATTTCGGGTCGCTGTCCTGATTTCAGGCATTCGGCCCGATTTGCCTATTTAATTGCCCGAATCGTCAGACTAACATCATAATCAAACAACGAACAGTGCAGGATATCCTGCACGCATGGAGGAATGACAATATGAACAAGAAATTTGCAAAAACGCTTGCAATGGTTCTGGTCATTGCAATGCTTCTGTCCCTCGGCTCGTTCGCCTTTGCGGACGCGGACACAACGGCGGCCGATGACGGCAACGATTACCCGATCGTTCTCGTCCACGGTCTGTTCGGCTGGGGCGGAACGGAGATCGCGAACCTTAACTACTGGGGCGGCTTTTCCAGCCTTCAGCAGATGCTCACCGACGCAGGCTATGAGGTCTACACCCCGTCGATAGGCCCCGTTGCGAGCAACTGGGACAGAGCCTGCGAGCTGTATGCCTACCTCGTCGGCGGCACGGTCGACTACGGCCAGTACCACTCGGCGCAGAACGGACACAGCCGCTACGGCCGCACCTTCAAGGGCGTTCTGCCCGAGCTTAACGACGCCGACAGCACGCTGAAGATCCACCTTGTCGGCCACAGCATGGGCGGCGAGACGATACGCATGCTCGCGCAGCTTCTTGAAAACGGCGATGCCGACGAGATGCGCGCAACGACCGACGGCAGCATCAGCAAGCTCTTCACCGGCACCTGCCGCCACTGGATAGAGAGCATCACCACCCTCTGCACTCCGCACGACGGCAGCCAGTATGACGGTAAGGTCTACAACGAGGAGGAGCCGCTCGTTCACCGCTTCGTGGCCGCTCTTTCCGCAGCAACGGGCATGAACATAAACGAGGAAAACCTCGGCCTTGATTTCAAGCTCGACCAGTGGGGTCTTACCCGTGAGCCGGGCGAGAGCTACGAAAGCTACATTCACCGCGTCGAAAACAGCAACCTGTGGAAGGATGACGTGAAGGATCTGAGCGTTTACGACCTGTCCCCGGACGGCGCGGCGGTGCTCAACTCCTACGCCAAAGCGCAGGATGATATCTATTACTTCTCCGTCGCCTGCTCGGACACCTACCGCAGCGCGGTTTATCCGCACCACTACCTGCCCTACAGCAACATAAATCCGCTCATGAAAAAGAGCGCGACCTACATGGGCAGCTACAAAAACTACGCCGCCGGCCACGTCACCATCGACGAGAGCTGGTGGGAAAACGACGGCATCGTCAGCGTTCGCTCGGCGCAGTATCCGCATGAAGGCTCGAACGACCGCTGCGACCTCAATTACGGCACCGAAAACGGCGTTATGACCTTCAAGGACGGCACCGAGAAGGGCGTTTGGAACTACATTGAGAAGATCGAAAGGACCGATCACATCAACATGGTCGGCCAGATCACAAACACGAAGTATCTCCAGGGCAAATTCTTCGAGATGGCTGCAATGCTCGCAAGCATCCCTGCCGACGGCGGCACGCCCGACACGCCCGATGCTCCCGCAAGCGTTCCCTTTGTCGATATCGTAAAGGGCAGCTTCTATTACGACGCCGTAGTCTGGGGCCATAACAACGGCATCGTAAACGGCGTTGACTCTACGCACTTTGCGCCCGACGCAAGCTGCACCCGCGCGCAGGTCGTGACCTTCCTCTGGCGCGCGGCCGGCAGCCCGGAGCCTAAGTCGATGAGCACTCCGTTTACCGACGTAAAGTCCGGCAGCTTCTACGAAAAGGCCGCCGCATGGGCCTATGAAAACGGCATCGTCAAGGGCACGACGGAAACAACGTTCGCGCCGAACGCAACGGTAACGCGCGCTCAGTTTGTCACCTTCCTGTGGCGTTATGAGGACTGCCCCTCGTCGAGCATCGCAAATCCGTTTTCCGATGTTTCCGAAAGCTCGGTATATGCTCCGGCAATACTCTGGGCAGCCGAAAACGGTGTCACCGTCGGCACCGGAAACGGCACCTTCGTTCCCAACGGCGCATGCACACGCGCACACGTCGTAACCTTCCTTTACCGCGACCTGGCAAAGTGAAGAACGATTTAATTATGAAAAAATTCTCTCCCGACCGGGAGAGATTTTTTCATATTTCGCTCGATTTGTGGATACCGGTGACGGAGAACTCGACCCATTCGGCGACGTTTGTCGCGTGGTCGCCGATGCGCTCGAAGTATTTTGCTATCATCAGAAGATCCAGCGCGTACTCCGCGTCGCCGCTGCCGGAGCGGATCATTTCGATAAGCGCGGTTTTCATGCTCAAAAAGCAATCGTCAACCACGTCGTCGTGCTCGATGACGCTTTTTGCAAGGGCAAGGTCGCGCTTATTATACGCCTCGATGCTGTCGGTGACCATGCCGATGGCGGCCTCGGCCATGGGGCGCATTGCTGCGCACTCGCTGCCGGTTTTGCCGCCGAGATGCGGAATTATCTCGGCAATGTCGCCTGCCTGATCGCCGATGCGCTCAAGGTCGGTTATCATTTTAAGCGCGGCCGATATCTGCCGCAGGTCGCGCGCCACCGGCTGCTGCTGGAGCAGAAGCCGCAGGCACAGAGTTTCAATATCGCGCTCGTACCGGTCGATCTCAAGGTCAAGCGGCGCGAGCTTTTTTGCAAGCTCCGAGTCGCCCGAGAGCAGCGCCTTTGCCGAGTTGGCTATCGCCTCCTCGCACATTGCGCCCATAAGCGTGAGCTTTTCGCCAAGCTCCTTGAGCTGGGCATCGAATTTGCTTCTCATCAGCCGAACCTCCCTGTTATATAGTCCTCGGTGCGCTTATCCGAAGGCACGGAGAACAGCTTTTCGGTGTTATCATACTCAATAAGATCGCCGAGCAGGAAAAACGCGGTGCTGTCGGAGATGCGCAGCGCCTGCTGCATGTTGTGAGTTACGATAACGATGGTGTAGTTTTTCTTAAGCTCCGTTGCAAGCTCCTCGATCTTCGAGGTCGAGATGGGGTCAAGGGCGCTGGTCGGCTCGTCCATGAGCAGCACGTCCGGCTCGACGGCAAGTGCGCGCGCGATGCAAAGGCGCTGCTGCTGGCCGCCCGACAGACCGAGGGCGGATTTTTTGAGTCTGTCCTTTACCTCATCCCAGATCGCCGCGCCTTGAAGCGAGCGCTCAACGATCTCGTCAAGCTCGGATTTTTTGCGCACACCGTGTGTGCGCGGCCCGTAGGCGACGTTGTCGTAAATGCTCATGGGAAAGGGATTGGGCTTCTGGAACACCATGCCGATGCAGCGCCTGAGCTCGTTTACGTCCGTTCCCGGAGCGTAGATGTTCTTATCCTTATACTTTACCTCGCCGGTGATCTTCACGTCCGGCACGAGGTCGTTCATGCGGTCGAGCGTTTTTAAAAACGTCGATTTGCCGCAGCCGGAGGGGCCGATGAGCGCGGTTATGCTCTTTTCGGGTATCTCCATGTTTATGTTTTTAAGCGCCCGGGTCTGGCCGTACCACAGGCACAGATCGTTTACGCTGATTATGCTGCTCATATGCTTCTCCTCTTCTGATAGTATCTGCCGACAAGCGTTGCGACAAGGTTTATGATAACGGTCAGCGCCATGAGTATCGCCGCAATGGCGAAGGCTACGTCGAAATCGCCCTGCTCCTTGGCGTAGACATACAGCGAAACGGTGAGCGTAGCTCCCGCGCCGGACAGGCCGTCAACGAAAATGTTATAGATATTGTGCGCAAAGCCGGCGGTGAACAGCAGCGCTGCCGATTCGCCCAGAATGCGGCCGACGGCGAGGATGCAGCCGGTAATTATGCCGTCCACGCAGCCGGGGAAAACGACGGTGCGGATAACGCGCCACTTGCCGGCTCCGAGGCCGAACGCGCCCTCGCGCAGGCTCTGCGGAACGGTTTTGAGGCTCTCCTGAGTTGTGCGCATAACGGTCGGCAGGTTCATGATGACAAGCGTCATCGCGCCGGCCTGCAAAGATGTCTGGAAGCCGAGGAAATTGCAGAAAAACAGCATGCCGACAAGGCCGTAGATGATGCTCGGAATGCCAGAGAGAGTCTCGGCGGCGTATTCGATAGCGCCGACGATGCGGTGGCTGCTCGCGTATTCGGTGAGATATATCGCAGCGCCAACGCCCAGCGGAAGGACCCATACGAGCGTTCCGAGGACGATATACATCGTGTTGAGTATATCCGGCAGAATGCCGACGGAGTCCGCGAGGTAGCTCGGCTTTGTCGAGAGAAACTCCCACGATATATTCGGAATGCCCCTAATGAGCACATATGCTATTAAAAACAGCACCAGTGCCGCCGTCAGAAGGGCGCACAGGCCGGCCAGGCCGTGCATAACGATCCCGTAAGCCCTGCGCTTTGCTTTTACGTTTTTATTATCCATTCGATTTATCCCTCTTCAAAAGGAAGTTGAGCGTTGCGTTTATGAGCATGATAAACAAAAACAGCACGAGCGCGATCGAGAAAAGCGCCTGACGCTGGAGGCCCGAGGAATAGCTCATCTCGCTTGCAACGGCCGTTGTGAGAAATCTTACGCTCTGGAAAAGCTCGGGCATGTTCGGCGCGTTGCCGGATACCATCATAACGGCCATCGCTTCGCCGATGGCGCGGCCCACGCCGAGGACGACCGCCGCGGCAATGCCGCTTTTCGCCGCCGGAACGGACACGCGGAAAAACGTTTCCGTCGGCGTTGCGCCGAGGGCAAGCGACGCATCCTCGTACTCCTTGGGAACGGCCTCGAGCGAGGTCATGGAGACCTTGATTATCGACGGCAGGATCATGATGGCAAGCACGATCATCGCCGCCAGAAGGCTTGCGCCATCTGGAACGTTAAATGCCTTGCGTATGCCCGGAACGAGCACCATCATGCCCACCAGGCCGTAAACGACCGAGGGGATGCCTGCAAGCAGCGACACCGCCTCAACGACCACCGCGCGCACGCGCTTATTGGCCATTTTCGCAAGATACACCGCCGCCATAAATCCCACCGGCACACCGAGGACAATGGCTCCGGCGGTGCCGTAGACGCTCGTGAGGATAAACGGCAGGATGCCGTAGCTCGGCTCGGCGGCGGTCGAGGCCCACTTTTTGCCCAGCAGGAAGTCAGGAATACCGATCTCCTTTATCGCCGGAATGCCCGAAACGATGAGGTAGACCGTTATCAGCAAAACGCTCGCCACCGTCACAAGCCCGAGGACAAGGAATATGCCGTGGACTATATTTTCAATGAGATTTTTCGTTTTTAGTTTCATATGAACAACATCCTACACATACAAAAAATAAGCCGACGTAAACCGAACCGCTGCCGGTTTTCGTCGGCTTAATTAATTACTTGGACACAGGGACTGCGCCTGCTGCGGAGATGACGTCTGCTGCCGCTGCGCTGGTTGCGTAGTCAAAGAACTTCTGAGCTGCCGCGGAAAGCTCGGTGCCGTCCTTGGTCACCAGAACGAAGGGGCGCTGCACTGCGTAGCTGCCGTCGGAAACGGTCGCCTCGGTGGGAGCGACTCCGCCGACGGAGAGCGCCTTGACGGTGTCCTTAACGGATGCCAGGGAAGCGTAGCCGATCACGTTGGGGTTGCCTGCAACGGTGGTGATCACGTCGCCGGTGCTGGTCAGCTCCTGACGGTACTTGCATGCGTCCTTGGTGTCGGTGATGCTCTCGAAGCCGTCGCGCGTGCCGGAGCCTGCCTCGCGGCCGATGAGGACGATCTCTGCGTCGTCGCCGCCGACATCCTTCCAGTTGGTGATCTCGCCGGTGTAGATCTTGGCTATCTGCTCGATGCTCAGGTCGGAGACCTTGTTTTCGGGGTTAACTATGATCGCGATGCCGTCGAGTGCGAGGACGGTCTCTTTCAGGCCGGAAGCCTTCTCGTCGTCCTTCAGCGCACGGGATGCAAGGCCGATATCGCAGCGGCCTTCGCTGACTGCGGTGATGCCGGAGCCGGAGCCGGTGGGGTTGTAGCCTACGGTGATGCCCTTGTTGTCGGCCTGGAAAGCTTCGCCGAGGGACATGATGACCTTTTCCATCGAGGTCGAGCCGTCGGTGCTGACAGTGCCGGTGACTTCGGCGTTGTCGTTGTTAGCGGTGCTGCCGCCGTTGTCGCTCTTTCCGCATGCGGCGAACAGAGTAAGCGCCATGAGCGCTGCAAGAACTAAACTTATAAGCTTTTTCATTCAAAAAGCTCCTTTCTTTTTCGTTTGATTTCCGGGTACATCCTTAGATTATGCCCCTTTTATCAAATCCGAAAGCAGCCTTTTGTAAAAAGAATTTAAAGCCGGCGGCTGTGAAGCCATGTACCTCTATTGACAGCTCACTTCATTTTTTGTAAAATTATTCATAGCAATATAAGGAGGTGCTCCCCACATGAAAAGCAGGAAGCTGAGGACTGTTCTCATCGTCATTGCGGCGATGATCTTCGCATACGCCGTGGTTTTGTTTGTTCTGACGCAGGTTCAGACCTCTAAAATGGACGATCCCTTTGCCCACGCCGAAAAGCAGGTTTTCTCGCTCGATGCGGAGAAGATCACTTATATCGCCGTGCAGAACGGAAATGGCGAGCTTTACGAGTTCACCGGCGGCGAAAAAGCCGCGGCGATCGATAAGCTCAACGCGTTCGAGGCCACAAAGATCCGCGGCATGTGGCATATCGAGACCGGCGGCTGGACTTACCGCCTTATTATCGAAGATGCCGACGGCAATTCCGGCGACTATCGCCTGTTTGATAACAGGCTCATCTGCGGCGATGTCAGCCTGCGCGGCAGCGACGGATACTTTGACGATCTCATTAAACATGTAAGCCTTGATTAACAGCAAAAAACCGCCCCGATCGGGCGGTTTTTGCTATATGCGATGCGAATTACTTTGTTTTAACGTAGCGGTTCATCGGGTGGACCATATACTCGTTATAGGGGAATTTATCGGTCGTGACGTAGCCGGCAGGGGCGTCGATCAGCTGCGGAATGCGGTTTACGAGCGTTGCGCAGGTAAGCTCGACGGTCGCAGGCTTATTGACGATGCAGGTCGTGTCCGGCTCGCCGTAAAGCGTCCACACGTTTTTGTCGAACTCATCGGGATTGAATATCTTGCCGACGCACTCGGTGACGAGGGTGATGCCCTCCTCGGTCTCTGTCGTAACGATGGCGCGCATGCCGGTCGCGTCGCCGGCCTTGACGACCATTCCGAGCGTTTCGGATTTGAGATCGACAGAGTCAACGCAGGGGATGCACTTCTGCGTCTGTGAGGTGATGTGCAGATCCATCTTGCTGCACAGCCATCCGTTCTGGTTCCACATATACGACGGAACGTATTTGCCGCTTTCGACAAGCTCCTTCATCTCATCGGAGGGAGTTTCGTTGTAGCAGCCGATGGTTTTATTAAACTCCTCGATGCTCAGGCCTGCGCCGTGCCCCTCTGCAAGAGCTATGCCGTAGTCCTCGACATTATACCAGCTGCTGCCCTCGATCTTGGTGATCTTATGCGAGGAGCCGGCGAGGTTTGTTACCATCGTGCCCCAGTACAGGTCGCAGTATCCGACGCCGGTGAGGGTACAGCCGCCCTCTTTTGCCAGCTTATCGAGCTTTTCGGTTATTGCAGGAGAGGAATTCCACGGATACAGCGCTTCCTCGCAGGTGGTTATGGCGTTAACGCCGTGTTTTGCGCAGATAGTGAAGATATCTTCAAGCTCCGCCACCGTGCTGCGCGTTGCGATTATGCACACATCGGGCTTGAGCTCGCCCATGCGTCTGTCGGTATCGGCAGAGTTTTCGACCGCGACTCCGACATGGGGGAAGCCGTCGCCGATTATTTCGGAGACATCTTTACCGATGTGATTTTTGTTGCGGCAGAACGCGCCGACAAGCTCCCCACCGTGCTCAAGGACGTAACGCATAAGATAACGGCTCATTTTGCCTGCACCGTACTGTACTACTCTGATTTTGCGATCCATTTAATTGCCTCCTTGTTTTAAAATAGAATTGGTTATTAATTTAACAACCTTATGGTCACATTATAAAGTATTGCCTCGGCGCAGTCAAGTTAATTCTTCCCAAAGAGTAAAATCTCTGTGAATAAAATAATTATTTACTGTTGCCAATCGTTAAAAAAGGTGTATAATATACATGTCAGTCGGTATGACATTTAAACTGACGAGAGGTAAGTATGTCCCTGGATGAACTGAAAACGCAGAATATCCGGACCGTTACGGAAAAAGCACTTGTATGCTTTATTAAAAACGGCATCACAAATACAAAGGTCTCGGAGATCGCAAAGGCCGCAGGACTTACCGAGCGCTCCGTTTACCGCTATTTTCCGACAAAAAGCGACATTGTTATTTCCGCTGCCTTCTGCTACTGGGAGCGCGCCAAGGAATACATAGCTTGGGAGCTCGACACGCACGACTATGAGCATTTGAGCGGCATCGAGCAGATATCCATAATACTTAAAAGCTACGCCAATATACTCTTCATCGACCCGGAGGGCATCCGTTTTTCGCTCGACGCCGAGGTCGCGCTCTTTAACGCCGGAAAAAACGACAGGGTCATAAACCGCCCTCCCGATAAATTCGAGGAGTACACCGGCCCGCTCTCGCAGGCGATCGTGCGCGGACTTTCCGACGGTACGGTAAATCCCGAAGCGAACATAAAGCAGCTTTATTACAACGCATATGACTCCATTCTCGGGCTTATGCAGCGCCTCACGGTAGGCGTGCCGAGCGTGAGCGAGCTTGATGCGCGCGAAAGGCTGTACGCGATGTGCGAAATGTTCACACGGGCATTCGCCGCAAAAAATGTCGAAATATAGCATAATTGCAGACCTGTCGGTGCGGTGCGCCGACCATTAAATAAAAAAAACATAAAAACGGAAGGGGAAAAACATGAATTCCAAGTACAACGCTCTATTTACACCCTGGAAGATCGGCAATGTCGAGATACCGAACAGAATAGTTCAGTGCTCTATGGGCGGAACGTCCCTGTTCGGCTGGATGGAGCCGAGCCACCTCGACAAGGAAGCGGCATACTTCCTGCTCAACCGCGCGCAGGACGGCGTCGGCCTTATCCTGCCCGGCATGCAGTGCATCAAGGATCCCATCGGCGGCCGCTGGCTGTATCAGAACAACAAGATGTTCAAAGACCTTAAGGAGTACATGGTCGAGTTCCACAAGACCGGCTCCAAGCTCTTTATCCAGCTGGCAGCAGGCATGGGCCGCTCGATGGCTATAACAAAGCCCATGGTAGCTCTGCTCAAGCACCCCATTCTCGGCAAGCTCGCAAGCCCGGTAGCCGACCTTGACTACATAACCGCTTCCGCTTCCGCAACGCCGAACCGCTGGTATGACGAGATCAAGTCCCGCCCCATGACCATCAAGGAGATCCACGATCAGGTCGAGGCATTTGCAAAGACCTCGAAGAAGCTCATGGACGCAGGCGTTGACGGCGTTGAGATCCACGCCGTTCACGAGGGCTATCTGCTCGACCAGTTCACCATTTCAAACATGAACTACCGCACCGACGAGTACGGCGGCAGCTTTGAGAATCGCTTCCGCTTCCCGGTCGAGATCGTTCAGGCGATAAAGGCCGCCTGCGGCGATGATTTCCCCGTTTCCCTGCGCTACTCCGTTGTTTCCAAGACCAAGGACTGGGGCAAGGGCGCCATGCCTTACGAGAAGGACTTCAAGGAGTTCGGACGCGACATGGAAGAGTCCGAAAAGGCCATAAAATATCTTGCCGACGCAGGCTATGACATGTTCAACTGCGACAACGGCACCTACGACGCATGGTACTGGGCACATCCGCCTCAGTATATGCCCGACAACTGCAACCTTGAGTATGTTGAGCATATAAAGAAATTCACCGACAAGCCCGTCGTGTGCGCAGGCCGCATGGATCCCGTGAAGGCCGCCGAGGAGATCGAGGCCGGAAAGCTCGACGCTGTCGCGATCGCGCGCCAGAACCTTGTTGACCACGACTGGATCCACAAGATCAAGGAAGGCCATGAGGACGAGATAAAGCCCTGCATCCGCTGTCACAACGGCTGCTTCAACATGGCCAAATTCGCAGGCACCCCGAACGTTCAGCACTTCAACGACTCGATGCATCTTGCGCGCTGCGCGCTGAACCCGACCACCATGCAGCACACGCGCTACAAGATCGTGCCCACCAAGAACCCCAAGAAGGTCGCAATAATCGGCGGCGGCATCGGCGGCATGGAGTGCGCCCTCGTACTCAAGCAGCGCGGCCACATCCCCACCATCTTTGAAAAGACCGACGAGCTTGGCGGCCTGTTCCTCACGGCATCGGCAATGACCTTCAAGGAAAACGACAAGGAGCTTATCCGCTGGTATAAAAACGAGATCGAAAAGCAGGGCATCGACGTGCGCTTCAACACCGAAATCAACGACCTCGGCGTGCTGCGCGGCTATGACGATATCATCGTTGCAAGCGGCTCGGTCCCGCGCATGATGCCCAGCATCAAGGGCTTTGACAAGGCGCTCACCTTCACCCAGGTGCTCAAGGACAAGGTCGATGTCGGCGATAAGGTCCTGTTCATCGGCGGCGGCCAGTCCTCCTGCGAGGCGGCTTACGATATGCTGCTCAACTTCGGCAAGCACCCGATAATCGTTGAATACGCCGGCGACCTCGTTGCCGCTCAGGCGACCTGCCTTGCAAACACCTCGTTCCTGCGCGACGCTATGGAATACCACAAGGTTCCCGTTTACCTGCACTCGACCGTTACCGAGATAACGGACAAGGGCTGCACCGTTAAAAATGTCGAGACCGGCGAGACGACCTTCGTCGAGTGCGACAGCGTTGTAAACGGCATCGGCTTTGTTCCCACCCCCGTCGGCGGCAAGGACAACAAGAAGGCCTACCGCGTCGGCGACTGCGTTGCCATCGGCAACCTGCGCACGGTCATCTGGCGCGCATGGGACGTCTGCATGAAGATATAGTTCCAAAGCGGCAAAAAACAAGCTGCGCCGGGTCTCCGGCGCAGCGATCAATTACGCAAATACGCAATATTTCTTCGTTTTGAATATGGGAGCAAAAAGTTAACAGCAGACCCGGGGCGGCGAAATGCGCCTCGGGTCTGTTTTTTCATTTCATTTCACACAGGCGCAAGCATAAAATTTACGCGTTCTCCGGAAGATGGGACTTGCGCTGCTCCATCGGTATATAGTGACCTTTAATGCTGACTGCGCGGTAGGCGGGACGCATGATGCGGCTGCACGTCAGCAGCTCCTCCATGCGATTGGCACACCAGCCGGCTATACGGGCGGAGGCAAACAGCGGCGTGAATACATCCTGGGGAATGCCCAGCATGGTATACACAAGGCCCGAGTACATATCCACATTTGCGCACATGGGCGTTGCGTCGCGGCGGCGCTCCTGAAGCAGCGGAATGCCCAGCTCCTCGACCTTCTGCAGAAGGGCAAATTCCTCGGCGTAGCCCTTGATCTCGGCCATATGCTGCGCGTATTTCTTCAGCAGCTCGGCACGGGGGTCGGATATGGTGTACACCGCGTGGCCCAGTCCGTACAGCTTGCCGGAGCGGTCGCCGGCTTCCTTATTCAGCAGCTTTACCAGATAGTCACGGATAGAGCCGTCGTCATGCGGGTCAACGTTCTCCTTGATATAGCCGAACATCTCCATGACCTTGGCATTGGCGCCGCCGTGGAGAGGGCCCTTAAGTGAGCCGACGGCGCCGGCGATCGCACTGTATGTGTCAGTTCCGCTGGAGGTCATGGCACGGCAGACGAATGTGGAGTTGTTGCCGCCGCCATGCTCTGCATGGACCATCAGCATCATGTCCAGCAAATGCGCTTCTTCCTCTGTGTAGTTTGTGTCCGGCCGGATCATACGCAGGAAATTCTCCGCAGTGGACATCTCGGGCACGGGGAAATGGATATGCAGAGAGTCGCCATGGAAATAATGGCGCTTCACAGCGTAGGAATTGGCAACGATCGACGGGAAGCAGCCGATGAGCTTGACCGACTGCAAAAGCAGGTTCTCGATGGAGGTGCTGTCCGGATCAGGATCGTAGGAATACAGGCTCAGCACGCTGCGCGCCAGCTCGTTCATCATGTTGCTGCTGGGGTGACGCATGATCATGCCCTCGGTAAAGCCGTCCGGCAGCTTGCGCGCCTGACTCATGATGCCGTTGAAGCGGGCAAGCTCATTCTGCGTGGGCAGATAGCCCATAAGCAGCAGATACGCTACCTCCTCGAAGCCGAAAGTGCCGGCCTTGCGGTGCGCCTCGACAATATCGTGCAGCTCGATGCCGCGATAATACAGCCGCCCGGGGGTGGGCACTCTCTGGCCGTCCTGCAGCAGGTAGCCCTGTACGCTGCCGACCTTGGTGACGCCGACCAGCACGCCGGTACCGTCGCTGTTACGCAGGCCTTTTTTGACCTCGCCGTGATAAAACTCGTCGCCAATGGCATATTCCTTCTGAATTCGGTGGCTCAGCGGCTCCGTGTAACGTTCCAGAATATCGGTATCCTTTTCAGCCATGATGCCTTCCTTTCCCTCCGCAGTGCCTGCGGGTCTTTAGATTTAATGGTCTGATTATAGCGCGGCGCAGAGCGCTTTGCAAGATAAAATTTTTAAAAATTCATAAAACGCCAAAAAATTTCATTAAAACGAGGCGCTCACGAGCAAAAATGCAATAATTATGTTTTTAACTTTCATTTTTCAGTTGCAATCCGAGAATAATCTGCTATACTGATACATTGTAATTGTAACATCAATAACGTCTACAAAATTTCTCCTAAAAGGAGCGTGACCATATGATTAAGCTTCAGAACAAAGGCGTCACCCTGCAAGGCGGCGTGCCGACGCCCGCCGAAGCCGTCTTTCCTGCCGGCCGGGACAAGACCATGGCTTATCAGATCCTCCGCCGCCATGACAGACCCTGCGGCGACGGATCGATGCACCTGACATTCGACAGTCTCATTTCCCATGATATCACCTATGTGGGAGTCATCCAGACCGCCAAAGCCAGCGGCATGACGGAGTTTCCGGTGCCATATGTGCTTACAAACTGCCACAACAGTCTGTGCGCGGTCGGCGGCACCATAAACGAGGACGACCATGTGTTCGGCCTGTCCGCCGCCGTGAAGTACGGCGGAGATTATGTGCCGGCCAATCAGGCGGTCATCCACCAGTATGCACGAGAGATGATGAGCGGCTGCGGCCGCATGATCCTCGGCTCCGACAGCCACACGCGCTACGGCGCGCTCGGCACCATGGGCATCGGCGAGGGCGGACCCGAGATCGTAAAGCAGCTGCTGCGCAACACATATGATATTGCCGCTCCTGAGGTGATCCTGGTCTGGCTCACCGGGCAGCCGCCGCAGGGCGTAGGGCCGCACGACGTGGCCATCGCGCTGTGCGGCGCGGTGTACAAAAACGGCTTTGTAAAGAACAAGGTGCTGGAGTTTGCAGGCCCTGCCGTATCGCAGCTGCCCATGGACTATCGCATCGGCATCGACGTTATGACCACGGAAACCGCCTGCCTCAGCTCCATATGGGAGACCGACGACGCCGTGGCGGAGTACCTTGCCATCCACGGCAGGCCGGAGACGTTTACCGCGCTGCATCCGCAGGACGGCGCGTACTACGACGGTATGATCACCATCGACCTCAGCCGCATGGAGCCTATGGCCGCGCTGCCGTTCCACCCGTCCGAGGCCGTGACGCTGCGCGAGCTTATCCACGATCCGGGCGACCATCTGCGTGAGGTGGAAAAGCGCGCCGAGGCCCAGTTCGGCGGCAAGGCCGGACTGCATCTGACCGATAAGCTGGTAAACGGCAAGCTCATGGTAGATCAGGGCATCATAGCCGGCTGCGCCGGCGGCATGTATGACAACATCGCCGAGGCCGCCGCCATTCTGAACGGTCACGACACCGGCAGCGGCTATTTCTCCCTGTCGGTATATCCGCCCTCGGTGCCGGTGAATCTGGAGCTTATGGAAAACGGAGTGCAGCAGTCGCTGCTGGCTTCCGGCGCGCTGTTCAAGCCCTGCTTCTGCGGCCCCTGCTTCGGCGCAGGGGATGTACCTGCAAACAACGGCCTGTCAATCCGCCACACCACCCGAAACTTCCCCAACCGCGAAGGCTCAAAGCCTGCGGACGGTCAGCTTGCCGGCGTCATTCTCATGGACGCGCGCTCCATTGCCGCCACAGCCCGAAATCACGGCGTTCTCACCTCGGCGGCGGACGTAGACTACATGCCGCCTGCGCCGGTGCAGCGCCGCTTTGACCGCAATGTTTACGACCGCCGCGTCTACTTCGGCTTCGGACACGCCCGGCCGGACGCGCCCTTGAAGTACGGCCCCAACATCGCCGAATGGCCTGCCATTCCGGCTCTGGCCGACGATCTTCTCATGCAGGTGGCCTCCGTCCTGCGCGACGAGGTTACAACGACCGATGAGCTTATCCCCTCCGGCGAGACATCGTCCTACCGCTCCAACCCCTTGAAGCTTGCGGAATTTGCGCTGTCGCGCCGCGACCCGGATTATGTGCCGCGAGCCAAGGCGACGCAGGCTCTTGAGGCCTCCCGCGCCGCCGGTGCGGTACCTCCGGCGCTTGCCGAGGTGCTGAAATCTTTGAATTTGCCCGAGAGCGCGTTGGCGCGCATGCACATCGGCTCCGTCATATTCGCCAACAAGCCCGGCGACGGCTCGGCGCGCGAGCAGGCCGCTTCCTGCCAGCGCGTTTTGGGCGGCTGCGCAAACATCTGCTATGAGTTTGCCACAAAGCGCTATCGCTCCAACTGCGTAAACTGGGGAATGCTGCCCTTTACTCTGGCCGAGGGCGCAGCGTTTGACGGCGACGCCGGCGACTTTGTCTATGTTCCCGGCGTGCGCGAGAAGCTTGCTCGGGGCGACGAGGAGTTTCCTGCCGTTCTTGTTCACAAGGGCAAAGCGCAGCCGATCACCCTGTATCTTAAAAACACGAGCGCCGAGGAGCGCGAGCTGCTGCTCACCGGCTGCCTTATGAATCACTACGCCGCGCAGAACAGGAGGTAGCTATGGAAAAGATCAAAATGCCGGTTCCCATTGCCGAGCTTGACGGCGATGAGATGACCCATATCCTTTGGGGGATGATAAAGGAGCAGCTTATATGCCCCTTTGTTGAGCTGAACACCGAATACTATGACCTGTCGCTGCCTAACCGCGACAAAACCGAGGACGCAGTGACCCATCAGGCGGCGGAGGCGATCAAGCGCCTGCACGTCGGCGTTAAGTGCGCGACCATTACGCCCAACAACCAGCGGCAGGAGGAATACGGCCTCAAAAAGCTTTGGAGATCGCCCAACGCCACCATCCGCGCGGCGCTCGACGGCACGGTGTTCCGCACGCCGATACTTATCTCGCGGATAAAGCCGGTGGTCGCCTGCTGGGAAAAGCCCATCACCATTGCCCGTCACGCATACGGCGATGTGTACAAGGCCGCGGAATACCGCGTTCCCTGCGCCGGTAAGGCAGAGCTTGTGTTCACCGACTCGCACGGCACGGAGCTGAGCCGCCAGACGGTATTTGATTTTTCCGGCCCCGGCGTTTTGCAGGCCATGCACAATCGGGACGATTCCATCCTGGCCTTTGCGAGAGCCTGCTTTACCTATGCGCTGGATATGAAGCAGGATCTGTGGTTCTCGGCCAAGGACACCATATCCAAGGATTACGACCAGACCTTCAAGCTTCTGTTCCAGAAGGTTTTCGACGAGGAATTCCGCTCCGCCTTTGAGCAGGCCGGCCTGCAATACCGCTATTGCCTTATAGACGATGCGGTCGCCAGAGTGATCCGCTCCTCCGGCGGCATCATCTGGGCCTGCAAGAATTACGACGGCGACGTGATGAGCGACCTCATCGCCTCCGCCTCCGGCTCGCTTGCCATGATGACGAGCGTGCTCGTATCGCCGGACGGCAACTTCGAGTACGAAGCCGCCCACGGCACGGTCACGGCGCATTTCTACCGCTGGCGCAAGGGCGAGAAGGTCTCCACAAACCCGATGGCCACCATGGCCGCATGGGCAGGCGCGCTGAAAAAGCGCGGCGAGCTGGACGGAAACAGAGAACTTATCCGCTTTGCCGACTGCCTGTACCGAGCCGGGCTTGACGTGTTTGAGGAAGGCTATCTCCCCAAGGATCTGGCGCCCCTGTGTGATCCTGCCGCTGTGCGTGAGATACCGGACACCGAGCGGCTCATCTCATTGATCCGCCGTCGGCTGGAAGCACTGCTGGGAGAATAAAATGAACAACGAAGAAATGAAGCGCTCCCTTCGGGAGCTGTGCCGGATAGAGAGCGTCGCCGGCATAGACGTGTCCGATGACGCGCCCTACGGCGCAGGCTGCGCGCAGGCTCTGGACTACGCGCTGGCATCCGACTGATCTATGCATGATTTCAAATCGCCGCATTTTCCGCGGCAAACGCAAAACCGCTGTGAGCTTGACAGTTCACGGCGGTTTTTTAAATTATTCCGGCTTTATGCTCGTGCGTATTGACAACGCCTGTCCGATGCGTTAAAATATTAACACGCCCGAAGGGGCATAATAAAAACAGATCATTTTTCATATCAAGAAAGGAGAAACCTTACTATGGCAAACAGAATCATGCTCAACCAGACCTCTTATCACGGCGCAGGCGCCATCAGCGAGCTGCCAACCGAGGTGAAATCCCGCGGCCTTAAAAAGGCACTTATCTGCTGCGGCCCCACCCTTCTGCGTCACGGAGTTATCGCCCGAGTGACCGACGTTATGGACGCTGCCGGACTGAGTTACGAGATATATTCCGATATAAAACCCAATCCCACCATAGAGAACGTTACCGACGGCGTTGCGGCATTCAAGGCAGCCGGCGCGGATTATCTGATCGCCATCGGCGGCGGTTCCCCCATGGACACCTCCAAGGCCATCGGCATCATAATCAACAACCCGGAATTTGCCGACGTGCGCTCCCTTGAGGGCGTAGCGGACACAAAGAAGCCCTGCGTTCCCATTATCGCCATCCCGACCACCGCCGGCACCGCAGCCGAAGTCACCATCAACTATGTCATCACCGATGTTGAGAAAAAGCGCAAATTCGTCTGCGTCGACCCTCACGACATGCCCATCGTGGCGATCGTCGATCCCGAAATGATGAGCTCTATGCCCGCAGGTCTGACCGCTTCCACCGGTATGGACGCACTGACCCACGCCATTGAAGGCTACACCACCAAGGCGGCATGGGAGATGACCGACATGTTCCATCTTGAGGCTATCAAGCTCATCTCCACCTACCTGCGCGGCGCGGTCAAGGGCACCAAGGAAGGCCGCGAGGGTATGGCTCTCGGCCAGTATATTGCCGGCATGGGCTTCTCGAACGTCGGACTTGGCATCGCCCACTCCATGGCGCACACACTCGGCGCCGTTTATGATACTCCGCACGGCGTCGCCTGCGCGATGATGCTGCCGATCGTTATGGAATACAATGCCGACTGCACCGGCGAGAAGTACCGCGAGATCGCACGCGCAATGGGCGTGGAGGGCGTTGATTCGATGACTCAGGCCGAATACCGCAGGGCTGCAATCGACGCAGTCAAGAAGCTCTCCAAGGATGTCGGCATCCCGGAGAAGCTGGATGCTCTGAAGGAAGAGGACCTTCCCTTCCTTGCTGAAAGCGCATACGCCGATGCCTGCCGTCCCGGCAACCCCAAGGACACAAATCCCGCAGAGCTGACCGAGCTGTTCAGAAAGCTGATGTAAGCCGATTCAGGCTTATTGCCGTCCGCCGTCAAATTACGGCGTGCAGATACTGCAAATAGCAAAACAGCGGCCCGTTTTCAAAAGAAACGGGCTGCTGTTTTTTGCCGTTGTCCGCAGGAAGCGCCCACATCACAGCAGAAAAAAATTACCGTGCTGATATTGTATCAACAACGGTAACAGCTTTGGCATGTTGCACCAAAAAAGCATCCAAAAGCCTTGCCATGCAGATTATGGGACGGGCAATTTTTCTGATTCTTTTCATAATGCTGTCTCCTGCCGCGCTGGGATAGCGGCACGGCTCAAAGTGTTGTGTGTTCGGTCAAATAGTTTCGTATGACGAAAAGGGGACAGCGCAGCTTCGGGGCGAATGCCCGTCCGCTGCGCTGTCCGATGTTCGCTTATGGGTTTTTGCCGGCGGCCTTGCTATTCCGCAAGGGCGCGCCAGATAAAGGTGACGATCTGCGCTCTCGTGCAGTTGTCGTTGGGGCTGAACGTGGTGGTGGTGCCCTTGGTGACGTCCTCCTTGACGGCCCACAGCACCGCATCTGCATAGTAGGTGCCAGGCTTCACGTCGGTAAAGGGATTGACCGTGCCGGCTGCCGGGGATTTCTCGGAGCGCCACAGGAAAGTGACGATCTGAGCGCGGCTGCAGTTCTGCTCCGGGCTGAATGTGGTGGCGGTGGTACCCTTGGTGATGCCGTTCTCCACGGCCCAGTTGACAGCCTCCTCATAGTAGCTGCCGGAGGGCACATCCACAAACACGCCGGTCTGGGAGTTGCCGCCGGCCTTCATAAAGGCGACCTCGATGGTGTGGGTTCTACGGACATTCTCAAAGGTGTAGGACTTCACCGCGCACATCCCCAACCAGCATTTTTAGCTATTTTTCGGCTCTGAAAGCGAAAAAAGGGCCTCGGTGCAGTCCAATTGACCACTCCGAGACCCTGAATTACCCGTATTTTGCTTGATTTTCGCTCATTTTGTATGAAATATTGCAAAAACCTCACTTTTATCGTGGTAGACAAAAGTGAGGCCTTTAGTGGAGCAGGGTACAGGAGTCGAACCTTTTCTGGTTCAAATCCACCCACCGCTAACTTTTTCCGACTACTTTGCTCCGTGCATTTGCCCCAAAAGGTGCGCGAGATTTTTGGTCCGAAAACGTAAAAAACCGGCCCCGGTCTGGCTATGATTGCCATTCCGAAGCCGGTTTTCTCTGATTATACAGTATTTTGGGCCGTTTTTGCCCTGAAAACAAGAAAATTGCCTGATTTGCCCCAAACGGTGCGTAGAGGCAGGGTATTTGCCCCAAAAGTACACCAGCGGGCTGCTCTCTCATTCGTCTAAACACTCAGGGTAACGCCACAATCCACCGATCACGCGAGGAAGGCTGGGGACACTGTAAAGGATAGCTGGAAAAAAGAGCTCATCTGAAAGGATGAGCTCTTTTCTGAAACAAAGGATGTCGCGTTCGGGAGCTTACTCTGACACCATCTTTTTCTTGTCCTGATTTCTCACCATGAGCCATCTGACGGTGAGCACGAGGAATACGATGCCGCCGGTATAGCCGCAGTAGGTCATGATGATGTTGACAAGGGTGGCGTAGGGGATGAACATATCCACTATAAACACGCCGATGCCGGCAAGAACACAGGCGAGCTTATACTTTACGGATTTCTCGTCTTTAATAAAGGTGGAAACACAGGTCCAGAGCATGGGGCAGAAGGTGCTGTAGATCGAGAGGAGAATGATCACGGCAAAGACTGCGCCGAGGATGCCGGAAGCGGAGCCGAAGACCTGATTTGCGATAAGGAGGTTGGGGATGGCTGCCTGAGATGACTCTGCAATGTTTCCGAGATGGCACAGGCCGAGGATGCCGACGGTCACTGAGATGGCGGCTGCGCCGATGATGCAGATGACGGTGGTGTATTTTTTCTTATAGCCGCTCAGCTCCTTGCCGATGCTCGACATATATGCGGCAACAAGGAGGATAGAGCATCCGCCGAAGGAGAGACCCGCCAGCACGGGGTTTGCACCCGCCTGAAGAACGCTGACCTCACCGGAGCGGATCAGCTCGACGCCGTTGGAAATGCTGGGGAAATACGTAAAGGCTGAAATGACGCCGAGTATAAAGAGGAAGGTCACGACCACGGGACCTATCTTGCCGATGATGTTCACGATGCCCTGCAGACCAAGCACCGCAGTTCCGACTGCAAGCACGATCGCAATGGCGTAGCCTATCCAGAGCGGAAGTCCCCACTGCTGGAAAAGAGTGTTGCCGAAGCCGGAGATCATAAAGAAGAAGCAGCATGCATTAAATATCCATGCGAAAGCAGTGAATATCTTGCCGACGACCTTTCCGCAATAGAATTCACACACACTGGCAAGGTCTGTCGTTCCGTGGCGTCCGGCATAGGTGTAAGCCATAAAGCAGCAGAACATGACCACGAAGTTTACAACAGCCACGGTGATCGTCCCGCCGACGGAGCCCCAGCTCGAAAAATACTGAACGGACTCCTGTCCGCTCGCCGTTCCCGAGCCTATGAGATAAGCCAGCAGAGCACCTGCAAAGGTTATAAGAAGACCAGGGCGCATTTTTTTGTTTTCCATTAGAATTCCTTCTCCAATCATTAATAATAGGAAGACCGGCTCCATCCCCGCTTGCCCCTGCGAAGATGAATGACTGAAAAGAGAACTCAGTGATTAGTCCACTATAGTGTAATTTCGGCTTGATAAATCTATCATATACTATTAGTCTTCTTCTGTCAACAGAAAAACCGTTTTAATTCAGGAAAAAATCTGTAATTGTTATAAATCACGCCGGTATCAGATCGCATTTTTTAGATAGTTTTTATTAAACATTCTGCTTGCATAAAAATCGGAAATCTAATATAATGGAAAAAGTAATAAATAACGTTCATATATGATAATGCAGTGCGATCAGCCGATCCAGCCGCAGTCAGAGCACATCTATTCTTTAAGAGGTATACCAATGAATGATTTTTCCGCACTTGGCGAACGCCTGAAGGCAATAAGGGACAGCCGTAACTTAAATCTGAGCGATGTATCCGAGCTCACCGGTATCAGCAAGGCGATGATCAGTAAGATAGAAAGAGGCGAATCCGTGCCGACCATCACCACCGTCTGGAAGCTAGCAAACGGTCTGAAAATAACTCTCAACGCGCTCTCAGGTGATGCAGAAAGCGGATATGCCGTAAAAAGCATCGCCGAAATGACCCCCCTGATAGATACCGACGGACGCTTTCAGCTCTACAATATCTTCCCCTTCTCCCCTCTTGACGGTATTCAGGTCTTCTACGGCCGCTTCAACGCCGGCTACCATTACCAGCCGTCCATGTTTATCCATGAGAGCTCAAGAAAGGAATACTGCATCGTTTTCGAGGGTGAGCTGGATGTCGTTATAGGCTCGAACACATATCACATGGAGGCAGGCTGCGGTGTAGATTTTGATTCGCATGAGGAGCACGGCTACATCAACAACGGTCAGAGCGACGCTCTCGTCTGTTTTCTCCTGATCTGAGGCGCATTTCTTAAACAGGTTAATATTTAAAGTACATCTGTGTAATCTCTTATTTGAGATTGCACAGATTATTTTTCTCATATAGTAAATTTTCTGTTGACAATGACAGGAGACAGTGATAATATGGTCTCACATAGGAGAATTCGGTCGAAATTTGTCCACTATATTGACTGCATTATCCTTTGCTCGGCTTACACGAAATACCGGTCTGCGGGTCTCCCCTTCCTGCCTCGGCAAGAGCCTGCCCGTCTTCCGCCGCAGTGATCCGGAGCAGACAGCCGGTCAATCTTTCAGACGGTATCTGAAAAATAATAAGGAGAGTGATATCTTGAAGACTATAGCGGTTTTAGGAACGGGTAACATAGCTCAGACGATCTCCGTCGATATGAAGGCCCGTGGGCACGAGGTTCGCCTGTTTGCTCCGCAGTACCTTTTCTCTCGTATACGCTTCATTGCTGAAACTCACGAGATAGAATGCACCGGTGCATTCGAGGCAAAGGAGACTATTGATGTCGTCACCTCCGACATCGACGAGGCTGTCCGCGGCGCGGACTACATCTTCATATGCGTACCGGGCAATCGCCACGAGGAATACGCAAAGCTTCTCAAGGGACATACGACTGCGGATCAGATCGTTATCACCTTCAACGGCTGCATGGCGTCTCTCATCTACAAAAACGTCTGGGGCGACGACGATACCTGTCCCGTTTTCGTAGAGTCAACGATACCTCCGTTCAGCACCAGAAGAGTGGAGCCGGGTAAGGTTCGCATGTTTGAGCGCCATCTGGCACCGATCGCATTCTTCCCTGCGTCGGCAGCGGACAAATATTACGACCGGATCATCGCTGACATTTACGAGTTCCCCGGCAAGTTCGAGGACGTTCTGGAGTGCGGTCTGAGTCTCGTCAACCCGACGGTACACCCCGGTCCCTGCCTTGTTAATCTGAGCAATATCGAGAAGCCCGATTTCACCTTCTTCCTGTATGAGCACGGCTTCCAGCCCTCCGGACTCAAGATCGACGTGCTTCTGAACAAGGAGAGGCTCAGGATCGGTGAGGCCTTCGGCTACAAGATCCACGCACTCGAGGATTTTGCCGGCGTGGATACCATCGACTCCTGGGAGCCCATGTACGCCATGGGACACGGCTGCCATGCGCTGACCTCCATTGCTGGCCCGAACGATATAAACTACCGCTATCTCACCGAGGACATTCCCATCGCCCTCGTCTGCTGGGCATCCATCGCTGACCAGCTCGGCATTGAGACGCCGATCATGGACGCGGTGATAACGCTCATCGGTGTTGCACACGATACGGACTGGTTTGTAAACGGCCGCACCGCCGAAAAGCTCGGACTTTCCGGCAAGACCATCGAGGAGATCAGCCGCTACGCGAAGACCGGCAGGTTCTGATAACAAAAAAACTTATAAACTGATATATCGGATAATTAAAAAAAGAAAGGAACAACAAACATGAGCAAGAGTTTATTCAGAGAGCTTCTGGACAAGGAAGCATCCCCCGCACTTGGCTGCACCGAGCCTATGATGTTCGCCTTGGGCGGCGCCATCGCCCGTAAATATGCACCCGGCAAGGTACTGAGAGTCGATATGGTCGGCTGCGGTCTCATGGTCACCGGTGTTCAGGCTGTCGGCATCCCCAAGACCGGCGGCAAGACAGGCGCATTTCTGGCCGCCGCTGTCGGTATAGTCAACGGTGATGTCGATGCCTGCAAGGAAGTCCTTCGCAATGTCACGCCCGAGGACGTAAAGTCCGCTGAGGAGCTAGTAAAGTCCGCCACCTTTACCCTCGACATGGACAACAGCACCGGCAAGCAGGTATACTTCAAGCTCACCCTGACCACCGATCAGCACGTTGCCACCGTTATCTTTGAGGACGAGCACCACACCTGGACCTATCTCGAGGTAGACGGTGAGGTCGTGGTCGATAACCGCAGACCCGTCGGTGAAATGCTCATTCCCGCAAACGACATAGACTGGAACGAGTTCACGATTGAGAACGCTTACAACTGGTGCAAGACCGCTCCCATAAGCGAGTTCGGCCGCGCAAAGGAAGCAGTCGAGATGAACTACATCGTCGCTAAGGACGGTCTGGAAAATCCCCGCGGCATGGGCATACAGACCGCAAAGGTCCTGCAGGACAACGTAAAGAGCGGCTTTGTTGCTGACGATGAGATCACAGAGGTCCTCATCTGGGGTACCGCCGGTGCCGATGCCCGTATGGGCGGCAGCGACTATCCCACGATGGTCAGCACCGCAAGCGGCAATCAGGGTCTGATGGTCGTCATGGGTCCCTGGGCAAGTGCCAAGTACCGCAAGATGAGCGATGAGGACGGCTACCGCGCAGTTGCATTCGCTCTGCTCATGAACACCTACATGAAGTATCTGTCCAAGGAATACGTATACATGCCGCCCACCTGCTCCTGTGCGACCACCGCTGCACCGGCCGCTGCCGCAGGCGTGGCATTCCTGCACGGCCTGACTCCTCAGCAGATCAACGACATGCTCTGCACCTCTCAGGTACAGATGTGCGGCGTCGTCTGCGACGGTGCAAAGCCGTCCTGCGCATTCCGCATGTTCGTTGCTCTCTTCGGTGCTCTTGAGGCCATGATGATGGCGGAAAAGGGCATCCGTGCCACCAACGTCGAGGGCTTTGTCCACGACGACCTGAAGGTCACTCTCGAGAACATCTACCGTCTGCAGCATGACGTTCTGCACAACAAGGTCGATGCCATCCTCTGGGATATAGTCAAGGAGCAGAAGACCATCCACTGATACTAAACAGGCAAGTATACTCAGGAGCTGTAGCAAAATGAAAAATTTGCTACAGCTCCATTTCTATGCAGAAAAGGAGGGAAAGAAGCATGCGAGCCTGTGGGTCAATCTTTTGTGTGGTTCTTTGGCCATTTATTCTCTGCTTCGTCCGGGTAAGCTAAATCAATCTTGCGGTTCAAATCCACCTACCGCCACCTTTTTCCGACTACTTTGCTTCGTGCATTTGCCCCAAAAGGTGCGTGGGATTTTTGCCCTGAAAATGAGAAAAACCGGCTCCGCTGCGGTCAGATCGACCACGGCAGAGCCGGTTTTCGTTGATTTTACAGTATTTTGGGCTATTTTCGCCCTAAAAGCAAGAAAATTGCCTGATTTATCCGGTAGACAAATCAGGCAACTTATTTGTGAAAGAGCGCCGTAATGATACGAAAACCCATGGAAAAACGCCAAAATGATTA